>OOAA01000409.1_pt1 | contig 32163 bp, 26 predicted proteins | sample 1671671 | NCBI WGS metagenome assembly OOAA01 (sample SAMN06348180, study PRJEB24527) | human gut metagenome | biome: human gut; feature: ankylosing spondylitis patient; material: feces | host: Homo sapiens | place: China | collected 2015-10 | reverse complement strand
TTGAAATGAGACGCATATCGTCATTGGTAGAACAAGCATTCGATGGCGAGGATGTAGACTCTGATTTGGTTCAAACCATTCGCACGGTTACGCCTGGTCGTACTTTCCTCGAAAAGGCATTTCTTCTCTGCGAGGAATATCAGAAAGCCGAGCCACGTACCCATCGGATGACACGTCATTTCTACGATTTGGAAAAGCTAATGCAGACTCCATACGCAGAAATGGCTCTCAACGATGTGGCATTATACGAAGACATCGTCAACCACAGACGCAGATTCTATCATGTGGGGTATGTGGATTATGACAAAGAACTGCCACAAAGCATCCAGATTGTTCCAAGTGATACACTCTTGCCAAGTTATGAGGCTGACTACAATGAGATGAGGGGCAGCTTTATCTATGGCGAGTCTTTGGACTTTTCTGCCCTCATGAAAAGAATGACGGAACTTGAAGAACGTTTCCGCAAGATTTCAAACGAACTATAACTATAAATATGAACTCATTATATCTTCTCCAGTTTGCATGAAGATGAAACATGCGAACTGAAGTAAAAATAATGAATCCATAGTTTTCTTTTCTTATGTTTACTTTCTTGTATTTCTGGTTGCTTGCCGTAGGATTATCAAGATTATCATCTATCATTGGCATCTTCATTATCTTGCTATTTTTAAGAAAAACGCCTGCATACTTGCGTATATTGCACATTTGTAGTAATTTTGCGCACGAAATTAATAAGAAAGTCAGTGGCATGGCACGTTTCATCGCTGCTGCAAACTACTTAACGAATTATGACTCACAACTTACTGAAAGGCAAGCGCGGCATTATCTTTGGTGCGCTTAACGAAGACTCTATCGCTTGGAAGGTGGCAGTAAAAGCTGCTGAAGAAGGCGCACAAATTACACTTAGCAATACAGCAATGGCCCTGCGTATGGGCACACTCGATAAGTTGGCTGAACAGATTGGTGCTACCATCATTCCTGCTGACGCAACCAATGTAGATGAACTCACTAACGTATTCCAGAAGAGTATGGAAGTGTTGGGTGGCAAGATTGACTTTGTACTCCACTCAATCGGTATGAGTCCCAACGTGCGCAAGCATCGCACTTATGACGACTTAGACTACGGCTACTTGCAAAAGACGCTCGACATCTCTGCTATCTCATTCCACAAAATGTTGCAGAGCGCTAAGAAGTTAGATGCTATCGCAGAGTATGGTTCAGTTGTAGCCCTCACTTATGTGGCTTCACAACGTACTTTCTATGGCTATAGCGATATGGCCGATGCTAAGAGCATGCTCGAAAGCATTGCGCGCTCCTTCGGCTACATCTATGGCCGTGAAAAGCACGTCCGCGTCAATACGATCTCTCAAAGCCCTACGGCAACGACTGCAGGTAAGGGTATTAAGGAGATTGACAACATGATGGACTTTGCCGATAAGATGTCTCCCCTTGGCAATGCCAGTGCTGAAGACTGCGCTGACTACTGCGTAATGATGTTCTCTGACTTCACGCGTAAGGTGACGATGCAGAACCTCTTCCACGACGGTGGCTTCTCATCAATGGGTATGAGCCTTCGCGCCATGAACCAGTATGCAAAGGATATGAAGCCCTTTGAGGACGAAAATGGAAAGGTAATCTACGGATAATATGTAGTGTATATCCACACTTTTTAAAACAATAAGTTTTCATGTTAGCTGCACTTGGCAAATCGTAAAAGTTTGTCGAGTGCAGCATTTTTTTGTACTTTTGCGTTACAAATAATATCGTTATAAAATATGGGATTTTTTTCATCAATATTCGGTTCTTCGTCATCAGCGGCCGAAAAGAGTACAGATAGTAAATACACAACCTTGTGTGACGACGGGGTGCGCGCCATGCAAATGGGAGAATTGCCCTATGCAGAGAAGTGCTTAACGGCTGCGCTGGAACTGAAGCGGGAACTGAAAACGGTAGGTTTCTTGGCAGAGGTATACCTTCGTATGCGTGATAATGAAAAGGCTTTACCTCTTTTGCAAGAGATTTCAGCCTCTGAGGCTGATACGCTGGAGGTTGATTTGCTCTTGGCCCAAACACAAGGTCAGCTGAGTCAATTTGAGGAAGAGCGTGCCACTTGTGCTAAGATACTTCAACAACACGGTGACGAGGCACGTGCACTTTATTTAGCTGCGGAGGCAGACCATGGTTTGCACGATGACTTTATGGCCATAGCTCATTTAACACAGTGCTTAGCTTTGCGCGAGGATTATGTGGAAGCGCAGTATCTGCGTGCAGAGGTGCTGAAGGGTATGGGGCAATGGAATGAAGCCTTGGCTGATGCTGAGGCTTTGGTAAAGGCTGACGGTGAAAATGAGAAGTTCCTTTTGTTGCGTGCAGAGGCTTATGTGGCTTTGGCAAAGGTAGATGAGGCAGTGGCCGACTTAAAGGCGGTGCAGTCGTTAAATCCCTTTAGTGATGAGGCGGTGTTGCGTTTAGGTAGCATTTATGAACAGACCTCGCAGTGGGACAAGGCTTTGGCTCTATATGACGAAGCGATAGAGTTACGTCCCGACTTTGCAGCGGCTTACAAGGCGCGTGGTGGCGTAAAAAATCACTTAAAGGACGCAGCCGGTGCTGCTGAGGACTTAAAGCGTTCGCTCGAACTGGCTCCTGAAAAGGGAAAGGACTTAGATGGTGAGTACACCAATATCGAAAACGAAATAAACGATCGCTACAAGCGCATGAATCCGTATCATTTCTAAAAGTTGGATAAACTGTAATTTGTCGAAGAGGCATCAATGAACATTAAGGCGCGCTTCGACAAATTGCAGTTTATCCAACTTTTATAGTTTTTGACCTATCATATAAGATTGACTGAAAGCCTAAACTTCTAACACTTTAAAGAAAATACATGAAACATATAATTTCACATTTATATCAAACTGGCGAAGGAGTATGGGTATTTCAGTCTAACGAAGAACATACCGCAGGGGTTGCAACTCGTGCAGCACAATTAGCCGAAAAGTTTGGTATGGCTTCGTGGGGCAATGTCTTGGGTCTTCTGCATGACAAAGGCAAAGAATCGAAAGCCTTTCAACAACACATCAGAAAAGCAAGTGGCTACGATCCCAATGCCGTCGTTGACGGAAACTATCACCATGCCTACGTGGGCGGAGTGATCGCTCGTCACCTTTGGGGCAAGGGCGCTGACAACTTTTTGGTTAATCCAATCGTCTCACACCACACAGGACTACACGATACTGACGAACTCAACGCCCTACTACAGCAAAGCTTGCCTAAGGAAATCAATCTCGACATCGACAAGCCCACTCTATCTGCTCTCCCCTTCAAGGCCGACAAGAAAGACCTTCATCATATAGTGCGTATGCTCTATTCATGCCTTGTCGATGCCGACTATCTTGACACCGAAGCTTTTATGGACAAAGAGTCGGCTGCCTTACGTGTCCACCCTACAACTTTGAAGCAATTGCTGCCCAAACTTTTGCTCTACCTTCAAGATTTAAAAGAGTCGGCACAGACATCAACTGTAAATGAGGTAAGACGTAAAGTGCAGGAGCGTTGTGATGCAATGGCCGATAGTCCCATAGGCTTTTATAGCTTAACCGTTCCGACAGGGGGTGGTAAAACACTGTCGTCATTGCTATGGGCTATGAAGCATGCCACCCGCAATGGCCAACAACGCGTCATAATAGCTATACCCTACACCAGTATTATTGTACAAACGGCTCGTATTTTGCGTCACATCTTTGGTCAAGAGAACGTGTTAGAGCACCATAGCAACGTCGAAGCAGACGCACCGCTCAACGAAGCGTTGCAACAAAAGTTCAATTTAGCTACAGAGAATTGGGATTACCCCATTGTAGTAACCACCAATGTACAGCTTTTTGAATCGATGTTTAGCAATCGTCCTTCAAAGTGCCGTAGGCTACACAACATTGTTAACAGCGTAATTGTACTTGACGAGGTACAAACGCTGCCCACCGATTATTTGCAGCCCATTGTTGACGCCTTAAAGACTTATAATCGTCTATTTAAGACCTCTGTTTTGTTCACCACTGCAAGCCAACCCATACTAAGCGGAGTCATTGAGGGGTGTAACCCGCAAGCCGCATTCAATGGTATAGACCACATTGCCGAAATCATACCTTCCGATTATTGTCTGCACGACAAACTACGCCGCGTACAATTAGAGATAGATAATGAAGGCAAGACATACGATGAGATAGCAGCTCAGCTTCTTCGTCATAAGCGAGTGCTTTGCATTGTCAACACACGCCGCGATGCTAAAGAGCTATTCAATCGATTGCCCCGAGAGGGCGTAACGCTCCATTTGTCAAAAAATATGTGTGCCGCCCACATCAGCAAAGTTATTGAACAAATGAGAATGGCGTTAATGGGCAATACCGAGATTGTTCGCGTAGTGTCCACCCAACTGGTTGAGGCTGGTGTCGACATCGACTTTCCCGTAGTTTACCGCCAAGAGGCGGGACTCGACTCTGTACTACAAGCTGCAGGACGATGCAATCGCGAGGGTAAACAGACTTTGTGTACCACCCACGTGTTTAGTTTATCGAAAGAGCACGCTTTACCCTCAGGCGATATGCAAGCTGCTAACAATGCTCGACTCAGCTTGAATAAGTCGCTTGATTGGTTTGCCCCCGAAGCCATGACACAATACTTTATGCAGCTCTATTGCCGAAAGACTACATTCGATGCAAAGAATATCAAGAGCTATCTTTACAATATCAGAGATATGCTCTTTTCCACAGCTGCTAAAGCGTTTAGCCTTATTGACAATCAAGGCATTCCGGTCATCGTATGTTATAACGATAGTATGGAATGGGTAGATGTGCTTTTACAAAAGGGGCCTTCTTATTCATTAATGAAGCGATTGGCCAAATACACTGTCAATATTTATAAACGCGACTTTGAAGCATTGCTACGGTTAGGTGTAGTCGAAGAAAAGTTAACAGGCATTTACGTTGTACCTTATAAAGAGCAATACGATGATAGCCTTGGACTACACACCGATAGTGCTTGGCAGGAAACGACGCTTATTATATAATCATACATACTGAAATGTTTTTGTTTTAATACCATTTATTACCTTTGCACAATCGATACTATACTTAAGCAACACCCTTATATATATGAAATACACCGATAAAGAATACTGCTTAGAGGTATGGGGCGACATGGCTTGTTTTACTCGTCCCGAATTAAAGGTGGAACGCGTAAGTTATGACGTTATCACCCCTTCTGCCGCTCGCGCCATTTTTGAAGCGATATTTTGGAAACCCGCTATACATTGGCAAGTAACCAAAATCGAAGTACTTAATCCTATAAAGTGGACATCGATAAGGAGAAATGAAGTGGGAGCAGTGGCTGGCAAGTCTTCTATTTATATCGAAGACAAGCGCCAACAGCGAAACACACTCATGCTACGCGATGTACGTTACCGACTATGGGCTAAAATGGAATACCGATCAGTCAAGCAACGCATAGCTGAAGGCAATGTATTCACGCATGCTCCAGGTCTTGACGAAAATCCAATGAAGTATTACCAAATGTTTGAGCGTCGTGCAACTAAAGGTCAATGCTTTAATCAGCCCTACCTTGGCACACGTGAGTGCGTAGCCTCATTTCGACTTGTTGACGACGAAAGCGAAATGCTATCCCCCGCCATTCCGTCCAATCGTGATTTAGGCATTATGCTTTATGATATGGATTTTCCCAAAGATGATAATTTGGGTAAAAAGAAAAAGGCTGTAGACATTCAAGCGCTCTTCTTTCGTGCCGAGATGAAACAGGGCGTAATCATAGTTCCACCCCTAAATAGTGAGGAGATATTGCGATGATACTAAAAGCTTTATACGACTATTATCACAGACGTGGCAACCTGCCCGCTGCGGGAATGGAAGAAAAAGAGATTGGCTTTCTTATAGTAATATCTAAAGCAGGCAAGTTTATTCGTTTTGAAGACTGCCGAATTGATAACAACAAAAGTGCCAGAACATACCTTGTAACAAAGCATGTGGGAAGAAGTAGTGCACCTCTTGCTAATTACTTGTACGATAATAGCGCGTATGTATTGGGCATTTCAGAACGAAAAATATACCATAAGCTTAAAGAGCAATTAGAGAACTTTGTTCTTACGCCAGAAAATGAACAGACGTTTTTAACGCTTAAAAGGAATTTTGAAAACGAGCAAGAAGAATGCTTTGGAAAGGAACAAAAATACTTCGACACGTTCAAGGCTAAAGTAGCTTCTATACGCAATCAGTTTCCTAACAATCCAGACATAAAAGCTGTTTACGACTTTTACGAACAGGGGCGAGATGCTATTATCGAAGCCGCCGTCAGCGATCCTTTATGGGACGACATAAAGAAGAACCTCTCAAAAAAGTACTCAACTTTCTCATTCCGCATTGAGGGCGACACGCAAATCGTAGCAGAAAAGAGAGAACTCATGCAGCTCGACAGCGAAGTTGATAAAGAAGCAAGCCTATGCCTTATAACAGGGGAGCATGGCACACCTGTTGAAGTCACTACAGCAACAATGATACCTGGTAGTCAAGCTATAGCCAAACTCGTAGCTTTTCAAGTAAATTCGGGTTACGACTCGTATGGAAAGAAAAAGTGTGGCAATGCCCCCATCTCATCAGCTGCCGAATTTGCTTATAGCACCGCACTCAACACCCTATTGGCCAAAGACTCACATAACAAGTTTATGGTAGGTAATCGTACCTTCGTCTTTTGGGCATCGGCTAATGATAAGGTGTCTGATATAGCTGAACAGAGTTTTTTCGATTTGCTAGGATTTACGTCCAAAGACGAAAGCGAAGACGACCCCAATGCCAAAATCGAAACTGCTCGAAAGGTCTTTATGGCAATCTATTCCGGAAAATTAAATACGACCTTAGACAATCGCTTCTGCATACTTGGCCTTGCGCCCAATTCAGCCCGTATAGCCGTAGTCTATTGGTCCGAAACGTCATTGAAGGACTTTGCCGAAATGATTCTGCGCCACTTCGACGACATGGCCCTTATCGACAATAGCCCCAATCCCAAGCCCTATATGGGTGTAAAAGACATGCTATCGGCCGTAACACATAGGAGTAAACAAAGTGAAGCTACCCCCAACCTACCTGAAAGCACGATAAGTAAGAGTAACAAAAGCGGTAAACAAAGTGAAGTTACCCCCAACCTACCTGAAGCCGTCATTAAGAGTGTGTTCCAAGGCCTGCCCTATCCCTACACATTATTTACGTCATGCATTCACCGACTCAAAGCCGAAAGCAGCAACAAAGCGGGCATGCGCATTGGGCGCATTGCCATACTCAAAGCCTATCTAAATCGCATTAACGACCCCCGCAACTCTAAAATACAAGTTATGTTAGACAAAGATAATACCAACCAAGGCTACCTTTGTGGCCGACTGTTTGCCGTGCTCGACAAAGTACAAGAGGACGCCAACCACATAAATAGCATTCGCGAACGATACATGAATGCTGCCAGTTCTACGCCAGCTACCGTTTTTGCTACGATACTCAACCTTTCGACTCATCATGCCGAAAATCTTAAGAACGAGGGTAGCAAGGTATATTACGAAAAACTAAAACAAGAGATTATCAGCAAAATTTCGGCTGATGGCTTCCCCGCCCACCTCAACCTTCAAGATCAAGGTCGCTTCTTTGTAGGCTACTACCATCAGCGCCAAGACTTCTTCACAAAGAAAGAAGATAGTAACAAACAATAAACTTCTAAAATTAGCATATCATGAACGAATTAAAAAATAGAATCGACTTCGTCTACATTTTCGACGTACAAGACGGCAACCCTAATGGCGACCCTGACGCTGGCAATCTGCCACGTGTTGATGCTGAAACGGGCATGGGAATCGTAACCGACGTTTGTATCAAGCGAAAGGTAAGAAACTATGTACAAGTAGCAAAAGGCTTGGTCAATGGCTACGACATATTTGTTAAAGAGAAAGCCGTGCTTAACAACGAGATAGACAAAGCACATGATGATGCAAAGGTAAAAGCAGCTCAAAATAAGATAGCTGCTGCTCGCCAGTATATGTGTGAGCATTATTATGACATACGCACGTTTGGCGCAGTCATGTCAACAGGTAAGAATGCAGGTCAAGTGAGAGGCCCCATACAACTTACCTTTGCGCGTTCGGTCAATCCTGTAGCTACATCAGAGCACTCTATCACCCGCATAGCTGTAGCAACACCCAAAGAAGCCGAAAGCCAAAATGGCGAAAACCATACCATGGGACGCAAAGCGACTATTCCATACGGCCTTTACGTATGCCATGGCTTCATATCGGCCAACTTGGCCCAACAGACAGGCTTTACAGAAGATGATTTAGCCCTCTTCTTCGATGCACTGAAAAATATGTTTGACCTTGACCGCTCAGCCGCTCGCGGCCTTATGAGTGCACAAAAACTCATCGTCTTCCGCCACGCCTCAGAGTTAGGAAACGCACCTGCTAACAAACTCTTCGATTTGGTGAAGGTTGAAAAAACAACTAATGATGTCCCTCGTTCGTTCAAAGACTATGCCGTAAGCATCAACACCTCCGCTCTGCCTAACGGAGTAACGGTCGAAGAACTCATTTAGACTGAGAATAGGGCTCTGGCCTGCGGGATAAATGCTTGATTTGACACTTCAACCGCAGGTCAGAGTTCTATCCTCCAATTGTTGTATCACGTTTTCCTCTAACTACTCCCCCATGTACACTGAAGACGAAATGCTCATGTTATCGGGCATACAACACTATAAGTTCTGTCCTCGACAATGGGCTTTAATACATATAGAGCTACTATGGGAAGACAACTGCCTAACCACCGAGGGCAACATTCTACACGAAAACGTAGACAATCCCTTTTATCGTCAAAAGAATGGTGATGTTATCACGCTACGTTCGCTCCATATTGCCTCAAAGGAGTTAGGACTCTACGGTATAACCGATGCAGTAGAACTCATTCCCTCAGATAGTCCTCACGATGCCATTACTCATCATCGCTACCCTGGCTATTGGAAACCCTACCCCGTTGAGTACAAGCGAGGCAGACAAAAGCCCGATGAACGAGACGAAGTGCAATTGGCAGCCCAAGTGATGTGTTTAGAAGAGATGTACCACATCAACATTCCCTATGCAGCCCTTTATTATAACGAACCCAAACGGCGCGAGATTATTACCATTTCTGACTCACTCCGAGCTACAACTCGACAGTGTGCCAACGAAATGCATCAAATATTCCATACTGGTATAATGCCTCAACCGGACAAAAGGTCTCATTGCAAAAATTGTTCGCTTCAAAATCTCTGCATGCCCGAGGTGGCCGATTGTACACAAGTATCATATTACCTAAAACAAAACTTATATGCGGATATTACTTAACACTCTCTACGTCACAACTCCTGAGTCCTATCTAAGCAAAGACGGACTCAATGTTGTCATATCAGTCAAAGGCACCGAGGGGTTTCGCATTCCCATTCACAACATCGAACAAATCGTCACCTTTGGCTATATGGGAGCCAGTCCAGGGCTCATGAAGCTTTGTGCCGATAGTGATGTAACGTTAACCTTTTTATCACCTCAAGGACGCTACATAGGTCGCTTCCAAGGCCCCACCAAAGGCAACGTATTGTTAAGACAAGCACAATATCAGTGTGCCGCTGACGATGCCTATGCGCTACACTTGAGCCAACTCTTCATAGCTGGCAAGGTACAAAACTATCGCAACATATTACGACGCTTTATTCGCGACAATGGTCACAACGACCATATAGCCCAAACAGCCGACAAACTGCAACAATGTAAACAGCGCATTCTCACCACCACCACCATCGACAGCATTCGCGGCATTGAAGGCGAAGCCGCTTCATACTACTTTGGCGTGTTTGCCGAACTTATGCTCAATCAGCAAAGCCAATTCACGTTTAATGGCCGCAATCGTCGTCCCCCAAAGGATGCAGTCAATGCTATGCTTTCCTTTGTCTACACCCTCATCTGTAATGACATGACCTCAGCCCTTGAGACTGTAGGGCTTGATCCTTATGTAGGTTTTATGCATACCTTGCGTCCCGGGCGTGCTTCGCTGGCCTTAGACATGATCGAAGAGTTACGCGCCTATTTGGGCGACCGCTTAGTACTCTCACTCATCAACCGAAAGCAAATCACGCCCAAAGACTTTCTGCAACAAGGCGATGAAGGCATCATTATGACTGATTCGGGACGTAAAACCATCCTTTCAGCATGGCAGACCCGCAAACGCGATTTATTTGTTCACCCCTATTTAAACGAGAAAGTAAGTCTTGGTCTATTACCCTACATACAATCCATGCTCTTGGCACGATACATTCGTAATGACATTGACGACTATCCCGTATTCTTAATAAAATAGCCTTTCTATGTTTGTTCTCATTACCTATGATGTAAACATCACCTCACCCACAGGCGCTAAAAGACTGCGTAAAGTGGCCAAGCTATGTCAAAATTATGGTAAACGCGTACAAAATTCTGTTTTTGAATGCGTCTTAAACGAAAGTCAATTTGTATCTTTGAAGCACCAATTAGAGGAGGTTGTCGATGTCATTGACGACAGCATTCGTTTTTACAAATTAGGTAACAATTGGCAAAACAAGGTAGAGGAGATTGGCAAACATTCCACTACCGATGTAACCGACTTACTGCTTATCTAATATAAATATATAGTGTGTGCGAACCTAAAGTGTTGCATTTTTAGCCACTTCTCTCGCAATCGCTGATAATCAGATACTTATATCTATAAATGAAAAAAAACAAGCTTTTTGTCGCTATCCCTTTTGACTTTCGCAAAAAGTCCATTCTAAAACATTAGTATTCAGCTATTTTCTGAATACGCAGGTCGCCCCCCGCGTGGGGGCGTGGATTGAAACCCGTTTACCATTGTGGCATTAGAAGAGTTGTATTGTGGTCGCCCCCCGCGTGGGGGCGTGGATTGAAACTTGCAAATAACCCATAATAACGAATTTTAAATATAGGGTCGCCCCCCGCGTGGGGGCGTGGATTGAAACTTATTTTTATTATAGGGTTGTGTCGGATTATCCGAGGTCGCCCCCCGCGTGGGGGCGTGGATTGAAACTTGTAAATAACCCATAATAACGAAGTTTTAAATGGTCGCCCCCCGCGTGGGGGCGTGGATTGAAACCGCCAACGGGTTATTGTAAAACCTCTTTCTTCTGTCGCCCCCCGCGTGGGGGCGTGGATTGAAACTACTGCTTTACGACTTTTTTCTTTTTGTAGCTCTAAAGTCGCCCCCCGCGTGGGGGCGTGGATTGAAACAAGATTATCGGCAAGGTTAACAGTAGAGACCGCACGTCGCCCCCCGCGTGGGGGCGTGGATTGAAACGCAGCTGCGCAAGGACCGTTACGACAGGGCAGTCGTCGCCCCCCGCGTGGGGGCGTGGATTGAAACTCACGACTCGTCACCGACATTATAGATGCCAAGAGTCGCCCCCCGCGTGGGGGCGTGGATTGAAACATAGTCTGCAAAATTAAACTTTTTCCTTAAACGGTCGCCCCCCGCGTGGGGGCGTGGATTGAAACTTATTTTATGCGTAAGATGTTACCATATCAGCAGGTCGCCCCCCGCGTGGGGGCGTGGATTGAAACACATCAAAACTTGTACCAAGGAACAAACGAGGGGTCGCCCCCCGCGTGGGGGCGTGGATTGAAACCCGAAGCTCAATGTTATTTTTTATACGATAAATTGTCGCCCCCCGCGTGGGGGCGTGGATTGAAACACCGTTGTCAGACATTGAACCGAGAGCAGAATAGTCGCCCCCCGCGTGGGGGCGTGGATTGAAACACCAAGTCAACGCGCACACCCTTTGCAAGGAGTTCGGTCGCCCCCCGCGCGGGGGCGTGGATTGAAACTTACCTGAGGTTAAAAATAAAACCTCTCGTTCTGTCGCCCCCCGCGCGGGGGCGTGGATTGAAACAACAAGTCGCAAGGCGGCTCTCAGCCTAATTTTGGTCGCCCCTCGTGTGGGGGCGTGGATTGAAACCATTTGGACGGCAGTGTGGAGTGGCTCGTGGCCAACGTCGCCCCTCGCGGTGGGGGCGTGGATTGAAACAGTGCTGCCGTGATGCCGCCAGCGTCGAGCTTGGTCGCCCCTCGCGTGGGGGCGTGGATTGAAACATCCTACGCTTGATATACGAGGTCGAGAAAAATGTCGCCCCTCGTGTGGGGGCGTGGATTGAAACCAAGTCGAGCCTTGTAAATTGGTCGCTTTTTACGTCGCCCCTCGCGTGGGGGCGTGGATTGAAACTTGATAAACTTGGTGTAAGCCTCAAATGCCTTGTGTCGCCCCTCGCGTGGGGGCGTGGATTGAAACACATTAGTGTAGGCACGGGCATTATTTGCACTGGTCGCCCCCCGCGTGGGGCGTGGATTGAAACGCATTCGTAGGCGTGTTATTCGTATTCGTCGTCCCCAGCGTGGGGACGTGGATTTAAACCAGGGTAATACGTAACTTTGTACCACCAAAATTTCGTAAAGTTAAACAACCAGGAAAAGTTAAACAACCAACGAAATATACGATAACCTAGGAGTTGAGAAATATAAAATAGAGAGGCATTCATTAATTTTGTAGCTGAAAAAATAAAATTAGCATGAACACTTCTCTCACTATCAACTCCACAAAGAAATTAATAATGTAGTACAAAGTTACGCATTACAACGCTTTGCATGAGTTTGATAAATTGCGGTTTATTTTGTTTACCCACACGATGCGTTATGGAGCCATTTTAAATAATTACATTGGGGGGCAGGTCAAAAACCCGCCCCCCAATGTGGTAATATATCTGTGATATTTATTCCTCCGTCCAGTTCGCAGCGTCCCAGCCACGTTCATTTGAGCGGAATGTGCCGTCGTACGTATCGTCAGAGATAGTGATGTCACTGTTAGCGCTACCGTCAGTGCTCAGTTTTGAACCTGTGAGCATCGTGTCCTCCATAGCCAAACGAATGGCTGCAGCACGTGGCGCAATGTATTCTTTTTTCATGACTTATCATTTAGTTTTTGTGTAGGATAGTTTTTAAACAAGCAGCGCGCTCACTTAAAAACTATCCTATCGCAATTCAATTACTTTACAATCACCTTCTTGCCTTGCATAATGTAAAGGCCAGCGGGTAAGTTGTTAGTGCCTCGGTTGCTCACCTTAATGCCCTGCAAGTTATAAACAGCACCTGCGCTCTGAGCTTGTGCGCCATTCACTTGGTTAATGCCAGTTACCTCGCCACCGTCAAAGCAGATGCGAAGGCCATTAGCGTTCAGATTTTTTGTAGTGAAGTAAGCGCAAGTAGCAGGTAATGTGCTAGCAGCAGTGCCCAACATAATCTTCTGTACGTCACCCTCTGAAGCTACACCATACAAGCCTTGCATGCTCTTGCTTGCCTCGTAGTTACCTACGAAAGTGAAACCGTTGTGTTCAACGGGGGTAGGATTAGTAGCCTCAACCTTACCACCATAGTAGAAGGGATCTGAAACTTCATTGCTAAAGAATACCAAGTAAGGAACATTAGCCTTTAACACACCATCAGCTACCTCATGGAAGGTCAAGCTTGAGCCATTTGAGCTAACGAACTCTTGAGCCTTAGTAGTAGCTGGCAAACTTGTTACTGCTACGTCGAAAGGCAAGCAAACCGTATTCCAACCCTTAGCAAAGGTGCGATTTAAGATAACATTGTTCACACCAGCCTCAGTACTAACAGATGCATTCGCACCAATCATAACAGTTGGAGCAAAGGTTACATCGATGTCACCAACACCAGGGAAATCCTTGATTGTAATTTGAGCAACCATTTGGTCTCCATTTACAGTAGCAGTTACGTTTACAGGAACTTCACCTAAATCGGGACCCATCCAATCGTCTTCCTCAAAATTGGGGTCATCACCCTTAGTAATCAGAATCTTTTGTGAAGTCGAATAAACTTTGCCCTCTACATCAAGATTAGTAACCTTGATATTACCTATAGGTTGTACACCCCCTAATATAAAATTCTTTAATTCCAAAGAGTAGTGCCCGCTTGACTCAATCAAATTAATGCTATTCTGTTCTGGCTCTGTGGTCCTGCCATAAACATAAACACTTAAATCATTAGTATAAGTTTTTACGTTTTCTTCTGGCACATTAGGATCAGCGAACTGGATTTCATACACCTTTTGCTCTCCATCGCCAGCTGTAACAGTTATCGTAAATAGCCCTGTTTCTTCATTATATGAAGTGGCTTTCTTTGCTGCAACACCCGCTACTTCAGCTTTAACGCAACCATCTGTATACTTCGTACTTCTTGCATCAATAGAGACTTTATTGGTATTATCAGCAGTTTCATCACCCACGAAGTCTGAAGGAGTAGAGCCATTAATTGTAAGTTTTGAAAGATGCTTATAATATACCAATGTAACATCATCAATAATAAGAGGATTTTCTGCCTTTACTACAGTTGATTTGAAATATTCCGTTGAAGCAAATATAATATTAATTTTTTCAGGAACCTCTGCAGTATTTTTGTACTTAAACTTAATAGTTTTAGAAGTCCAATCTGTAGCAGAAGAACTGATATACTCCTTATAAGAAGCAATTAAAGTTCCCTTTTCTGTTACATCTCCTCCTTGTGGAGTTGGCATGTCCAATACGTTTCGATCACGATCCTCCATGGTAACCTTTGTTGCAACTCCTAATGTAGTGTTAGCAGGTACTTCTTTCTGTTTAAACGTACCATTCCATAAGTAACCAATAAAGGAAGCCTTCCCGGGTTTTGTCATATTCCACTTATAGTAGAACTTTATTGCGTCTGGCTTATATGTAAATGCCTTTCCTCCCCATGTTCCACCGTCTTTGTTAGAAGCAAGCATAGTTTCTGCAGTATTCCATGGGGTTCCCAAAGTTAAATATCCAGGGCACCAATTTGAGCCCATGACTTTTTGGTTTTGGATAGTTACTGCTTTACCTACGCCATTATGTCCAGTGGATTCTATAACACATTTATCTTTTGCATAGCTGCCATCAGCGCCATTAATGTTAGAAGCTCTCCAACCTTGAGGTTGTACACCTCTTTCAGTCGTAATATATGACCCAGCAACCCAAGGATAGCATTTTTCCCACCCCGACTCAAAATCTCCATTAGGAATCTGTTGCGCATTAGCAGTCAGAGCCGTTGCCAACAATAGTAAAGAATATAACTTTTTCATTACTTAATTACTTTCTTTCCGTTAATAACATACACACCTTTAGTAGCCTTGTTTACACGAACGCCACCAAGTGTATAAATAGTTGTTGCGTTAGTTGAAGGAGTTACCTTTACACCATTAATGCCTGAGATAACGTTTTTCTCTTGGCCTACTACAACATTGATAATTTGCTGCAATGACTCCGACATATCGATATCAATGTTAACATAAAGTGCCGTTGCAGTAAGCTTACCTGTAAGAACGATGGGTACTTCGTCTAAATCAGGGCCAATCCATTCATCTTCACCATAATTGGGATCATCACCCGGCTGAATAACAATGTTTTGATTGGTTGAGATGTTGCTAACGCCATCTACCTTTTCCATCTTTACGCCCTTGAGGTCAACATTGCCAATAGGCATTGAAGATTCACCAGCAACAAGCATAAAGTTCTTTAATGAAAAGTCGCAAGTGCCGTCACCATTGTCAACAACAGTAATGGCAGCAGGAATGCTGTCAGTACTTACATTGTCAATTGTCACCACAAGCTTTTCGTTGTAGTTAGTTTGCGTTTGTGCCATGCCGCAGAGGGCACAGAGCGAAAGGCAAAACGTAAGTAAAGTTTTCTTCATAATTTGTATTTGTTGTTTTGTTTATTTTTCCTATCAGAGAGTTCTTGTTCCAATTCTTCTATTGAAGGCAAACTATCTTGCAATGAGCTAGGCAACAATTTACCTAATTTATATTGCGAAATGCCTATTGGCTCTGAAATGTTTTCAAGACTATAACGTGCTACTACTTCATTTCTACTTTTACAAATGATAAGACCTATTGTAGGAGCATCGTCTTTATGTCGGAGCTGATGATTTACCGCTGACACATAAAAACTTAATTTTCCAGCATATTCAGGTTCAAAATCGCCAGTCTTTAGTTCAACTACCACATAACAGCGCAATTGCAAATGATAGAAAAGCAAATCAATATAAAAATCTTTATCGCCAACTACTATATTTACTTGACGGCCTACATAAGCAAATCCTTTACCTAAACGTAATAAAAATTGCGTTATATTGTCTGTCAAAGCATCTTCTAACTCTCGCTCAGAATAGCCTTTTTGAAGAGTTAAAAAATCGAATGTATAAGGGTCTCGCAATATTTGCTGAGCTAAATCACTCTGTGTTGGAGGTAAACACATTGTGAAATTGTTTACAGCCTTTCCTTGGCGCTCGTATAAATCAGTGTCTAACATGTTTAGCAACACATTCCTACTCCAACCATTTTCCACTGTTTGTTGTAGAAAAAAAACTGCTTTTTGGGGTGAACTCTTACACGTATCAAGTATTAATCGATGGTGTCCCCAAGGAACGCTAAAAAATAGGTTTTTGATTTTTCCCACAAGTTGTGGGAATTCTTTTTCCGCCTCACTATAAAACGCATACCAACGTCTCATATAATAAAGGCTCTTTTCTGAAAAACCCTTTATATTGGGAGCTTCTTTATGCAAATCTTGTGCTATCTGCTTAAGAATGCCACTTCCCCAACGTTGCTCAACTTTTAACTTTACAAGCTCTTCACCTATACTCCAATATAATTGCAGCATCTCTTCGTTTACTTTCATTGCAGCCTTTAGCTGACTGCTTCGTAAACGCTTCTTTAAATTACACAACCATAACGAATAATCATTATCTATACACAATGTTGTATTAGTTGTCATTGCTGCTTATTTTTTAGAACAAGTAGTTAAACCCTAATGTGCCGTAAATGGGGTAGAGCGCAAAAGTGACTGACTCGTAGTCGGAGGGGAATATGCTATTTAAGCCCCACGTCAAGTTGAGCGATACGCTGAGGTGTTTGTAAGCTTTAAACTCTCCCCCGACTTGGAGGCCCCACGCAAAGCGGCGAAGGTCTTTCGAGAAGTCGTAGTCGGCACTCGTCACCTCTGTGGCGGGGCCAGCGGGATTGGGCTGACGAATGTAGCTTACATCGTCGTCGCTCTTGCTATAGGCCGAACCAGTAAAGTTGCCATTGATGAGATAAGAGAAGTAAGGACCAGCTTGCACTTGCCAACGATCGTTGAAAGAATAGGTGGCAAGGATGGGGAAGGTCAAGTAGTTATTATTTACCTTCGTCTTAACGTTGCCCCAATAAGCGCCTTCTATCTTACCCGAACCATCGGTGTTGTAGGCCACAAGGTGATAGTTCTTCACACGCGCATCGGTCTTCATGGCCTTATTCTCAAGACGAATACCAAGCATCGAACCCCAGTGTTTGCCATACTTACGGTGTACCAAACCCTCAAGTTCAATATTAAGCATCGGGTGATAAGCATTAATCTGGCGTATCTCAGCAGGTAGGGGTATAGGTGACGTACCACCAATGTTAAATCCTGCGCCTAAGCGCACGTGCCAGCCCTTCAAGGCGGCCTTAATCAAATTTGTATCTGTTTCCTTTGCGGGCTCCACTTCGCGCTGTGCCATGCCTTGCATGCCAACGCTCAGCAAGAGCGTAAGGAGTAGGAGTATGCGTTTCATTTCTTTGTTGAACGATTAAAAAAGATCAGCGTGTGAACCTGTGTCGGTCATAAGGAGAATTAACTCGCCCTCAATCTCTTGCCATACAAGCAACCAATCGGCTTTGATGTGACATTCCCAACACCCTTCATAATTACCTGTTAACTTATGCTGACGATATTTAGGAGGCAATTGGCCTGACTCTTCTAAGAGTTTGAATACTACTTTCAGTTCTTTTAATGGAAGTCCACGCTTTATGCAACGCTTAACGTCCTTCTTGAACTTGTTAGTTTCGCGTATCGTGTACTTCATTCTACACCTAACTTTCTAAAGTATTCGTCAATATCACCAACATCACTCACACGTCCGTGCTTAATATCGTCCATGGCTTCTTCCATGCCCGACTTCTTTTTACGTCCAATCTTCCAACCGAACTTCTTAGCCAAGTCCTTGAATAATTTGACGTCTTCTGAAGGGAGGATAAGACGAAGTTCCTCCATATTGGGATTTAACGTCGTTGTACTCATATTTATATACTTATTAAACTTATTAAACTCCCTCTCTACTCATACACCAATCTAAACTGGCTAATGTCGAGTGTGGAGCCGACTGCACCCTCGAAGTAAGCACCTTGACGGCTTGACGTAGCTACTACGGCTATGGCGTAACCTTTGAGCGCGAGGCGGTTGGGGTCGATAGCGGTGTGGCCGTTCTTAAACTTGAAGGGTTCACTAAAGTGGGTCCACTCGGTGGGCTCGCCTGGATTGTCGATGCGTGCCATCATCACGATGCGGTCGGAGGTCAACACGTCGTCACCATTCAAGGCTACAAAGTTGTTGGGATCGCATTCATATACGACGGCATAGATGTCGGCTGTATCGCGGCGTTCGGGACATACCTTCTTGTATTTGTCGGTAAACGTTTCGCCTACCGTGTAGCGGTAATAGCCTTCTAAACTTTTGGGGACCTTGGCCAATACTTGCAGACCGAAGGCAGTTGCCTCACGCGGACGCTTCATGGCTATCTTATTGTCAAACGTGCCAATGAATAAGCTACCTGCGGCTATCGGCATCTTTACTATATCGCCAAACGAACCCGTGCGACAGGTCTGTAGGCGCACGCAAGCACCCAACGCGTCATCGGTAAAGGGAGCTGTAGGGAAGGCCAGAGGGGTCTTTGCGATACCTACCATGACATAGCCACCATTGCCTGACGCCCACCAGTTGAGAGGTTTGTCGGGGTCGCTCTCGTCTTCCTTGGCTTCCACCTCGTTCCAGATGTAGTACTTATTATTGGCATCGAGCTGGTAGTGGTCGAAGTTCATGGCAGCAAGACCAGTGAAGTATCCAAAGCTTACGGTATAGTCTTTCTGCCACTTGCCGTCTTGCGAGTGAGTTGTATAAGTTTGAGGAGTCTTGAAGTTACGTGTAATGCCGTTGCCATTGACCGTCTGTCCGTCAACTTTTGCAGTAATCGTAGCACCCTCAGAAAGTAAGAAACGGGGATTAAGCGCCGTACGGTCAACACCTTTCTCAAGCGTAAAGTCGATAGTACGCTTCTCTTGGTTCACCAATGGATTACCAATCACCATGCCAGGGTGTTCGCCCAACCACGTAGGGTCAACGCCCTCGATGTCGCACTCTGCATTCAAATCTTCGTCTTGAATGCACGATTGCAGCGTAAAGAGAAGTACGGCTGCTTGTATAAATAACAGAAAACGTTTCATGCGTTTAGTAAATAGTGTAATCAAGTTACATTTAGTTTTGCACAATTTATCGAGTGCAAATTTACGAAAAATATTATCAACACTCGGTGTTTGTTGATTTTCAACGCTGAAAGTACCGGTAAAACCGGTATTTTACCGAAATATAACGTTAAATCCACGAACAGTGAGTTCGAAAACATTAAAACATAAAAGGTTTTTGACGCGCTGAGCGCTTTGCTTTGAACATTAATTATCGTCAATTATCCATTAATTATTTCATTAATTTTTTTCGTTAATACTTATTCGTATTAGACTTTCAAACTGCAATTTATCGGCCTAACGAGAATGAACATTAACGAAAAAATTAATGGAATAATTAATGGATAATTAATGATAATTAATGTTCAAAACAAATCGCGAAGCGCGCCTAAACTTAAACGTTAACCAAACGTTGCTCGCATCGTTTTGAACAGAATTTACTACGTAAATTATCGTTAATTATTTCATTAGTTTTTTTCGTTAAACTTTTTCGTTACCTTTGTCCAAACAAATAATTAATGTATTCGCGTATGATTAAACGTTTCCTCTCTTTTGCGTTGGCCGCTACAATAGCCCTTGGCGTGAACGCTGTGCCAGCACGCCGTGTTCAACACGTCATAACCCAACCCGACGGCACCCGCCTTACGATTACCCTTCAGGGCGATGAACACTTCCACTACTTCACTACCACCGATGGTGTGCCCGTTATACGTACCGCTGACGGCAGTTTCCGTTACGCACAATTGCAAGGCACTACGCTCAAGGCTTCTACCCTCGTAGCACACGAGGCTACGCAGCGCACAAGCGAAGAACTTTCGTTTATTAGTAGCTCAAACCTCAATAGCGAAGCGCTGAGTTCATTACGCACCATGCGCTTGGCCAACACGACCAAAAGCCAACCCCTCAAGCAGCGCGGCCGTCAACGTCTCTCGCGTGCTGCTTCGGCAACTGACGGCACGACGTCACAACAACCTGCCAATATCACGGGACAACACCGAGGATTGGTCGTTCTTGTTAACTTTAAGGATGAGAAGATGCAACCCGCTCACACGCGCCAAGCCTTTGACGATCAATTCAACCTCGTGGGGTATAATAAGAATGGCAACGCGGGCAGCGTACACGACTACTTTCTCGCACAGTCTTATGGGCAGTTGGACGTGACATTCGACGTGGTTGGTCCCGTCACATTGTCAAAGAATATGGCCTCGTATGGCGGCAACGATAGCAATGGCGATGATAAGAACCCTGCGGGTATGGTGTACGAAGCAATCAAATTGGCCAAACAACAAAACTCTTCGCTCAACTTTAAGGACTACGATTGGAACAATGACGGCGAGGTGGACCAAGTGTACCTTATTTATGCGGGGTATGGTGAGTCTTCTGACGAAGACGGTTCACTCGCCAACACCATTTGGCCGCACGAATGGCAACTTTCTGCTGCGAATTATAAGCTCAGCTATGATGGCGTTACAATCGACACTTACGGCTGCTCGCCTGAACTCTTGGGCAACGAATCTTATCCTGTTCAGATGGACGGCATTGGCACGGCCTGCCATGAGTTTAGCCATTGCCTTGGACTGCCCGACCTTTATGACACATCAGGATCAAGCAATTCAGCCTTTGGCATGGACGCTTGGAGCCTTATGGACTACGGCTGCTACAGTGACGATGGTTACAAACCTACGGGATACACCTCTTACGAACGTTGGATGAGCGGCTGGCTCACACCGAAGCGCCTCACGGAGGCCACTACAATTACTAACATGGCCGCACTGACTGAATCGCCTGAGGCTTATATTATATATAATGATAACTACCCCGACGAATACTATCTATTGGAGAATCGTCAACAAACTGGCTCGGACCTTATGATTGAGGGACACGGTCTTCTGGTACTTCACGTCGACTACGATGCGGACGCTTGGTTTAACAATGAAGTGAACAACGTGAAAAGCCACCAACGCTGCTCTATCATCGCAGCTGACAATAAACTGAGCAACGAAAACCTTTCGGGCGATCCCTTCCCTGGCACTTCACACAAGACGCAACTGACGGACTCTTCGCGCCCCGCGGCCTCGCTCTTTCACACGAATGCCGCAGGCACAAAAAAGATGAACAAGCCCTTGACTAACATCACGGAGTCTGCCACAGGCCTTATCTCTTTCGACTTCATGGGGGGCATAGAAACGGGCATTCATTCCCTTCAAAAGGATAAGGACAACACGCCCCACCCCACCTACGATGCCGCAGGCCGCTATATCGGTACCATGGACCGCACCACGCGCCTCAAAGCGCAAAAGAAGAGCGGAACATGGCTGATACAGTAGAAAACTTCAATCTCTAATATAAGAAGCGCAACAAGTAGAGCATGCTCCACTTGCTGCGCTTCTTTTGATATAATCTATTTAATCTTCCGCATCATGATACGTTTCTGCCCAAAGATCATCACTGCCCCAATGGCGGCCATTTGACTTATCACTTTCGTCAACATTGGCAGAAGAGTCGATCTTAAGGCTTGAAGCCAAAATGTGTGCGGCTTGTAATCGCACCTCTGTACTTTCTGGACTTATATATTTTATCTTTCTCATAACCTATATTTGAAAGTTTAATGAGTTGATGAGTTTAATAAGTTTAATGAGTCCACATAAACTCATTAAACTCATCAACTTATTAAACTCATAAACTCATTAAACCTACATTCCAACTACCATTTTCTTACCATTCACGATGTAAATGCCAGGACGCGTAATGCGCTGCACACGACGGCCTGTGAGGTCGTAAACGGCTGCGGGCTGGTTAACGCCTGCAGGTTGAACAGCTGTGTTGACACCCGTCACCTCTGCACCATCGTGTAAGACTTGCAACAGTGCGGCTGCTCCTGCCGTAGTGGCGGGAGTGAGATAGGTGCGGAAGGCCGTTACCTTACCCTTGTTCGTTGTTACACCAAAGGCCGTACCGTCAGCAGTGAGTTTGTACTGACCTGCACCAATAGCAGCATTCGTAAACGAACCATGAAGAACAGCATTGCCGTCAGAAGCCTCAATAGGTTCGGCTACAATGTATGCATTCTGCTTCGTGAGTGTCCACTCTGTCTGCGTTTCGGGGCAGTAAACGAAGCAAGGCTGACCGGCTGCATTCTCGTCGGTAGTAGAGGTCAAACTTACGCTCTGACCATCAGTTGAAGTGAACTGTTCAAGACGTGCCTCGCTACCAAAGTCAGCTGCTGAAATGGCAAAGGGCAAACATACACTATTATAACCAGCTGTGTTCGCACGGCTATAAGTGACAGTCTGTGCCGTAAAGGCCGAGGGCGCATAGAAGTCTTGCTTGTCGGTAAGCACGAGCTTGTAGGCCGTGTTGTCGGCAGCATTCACGTAGTTGGTCTGCTCTGTAAGCGTAGTTGGCACAGTGGCGTCGGTGGCCTCAATATATACCAACTCATTGTTTTTAATTGTTGGCAATGTGGCTTCTGTTCCGTCAGTATAAACCGTTGCACACTTATCAGTAGTCAAAGCATCAGCACGATACACCTTTAATGTATACTTCGTAGCATCGGCTGCAGGTAGCGTAACGTCAGTACCATCGGCTTGTGCCACTTTGAGTACCATCTTTTGCCCTGTCTCGGCCAACTTGTCAGCCACGGTTTGGGGCAATACGAAGGAATTGGTGTTGGCAAAGTAGAGCAAGTTGCCGTCTTTGTCGTATACCTTATAACCTACGGCACCTTCACCTGTCATAGTAATCGTGTTGCCACTACGTGTGTAGGTATAACCATTCGCATAGTTACCCGCTACATACTCTGAGTAGCTACCTACGTCGCCACACTTGCCTACAGCATCTTGGTCGTTGTAGTCAGTACGCAACAATACATTGCCTTGTGCGTCATAGAGCAGGTTGCCGTCGTGATCTTGTTGGGGCTCGTGCTTAATGTGGTTCTCAACGAAGAGTATGTTGCCGTTGGGCTTGCCACAAGCCTTTATCTTAGCCTTAGCATCATCTACCATTTCTTGCGTACAAGTGACATAGTAGTCACCATAATCGCCCACATATTTAAGGTCATAAGGACGGAAGAAACCGAATGCCTCAAAGAATTCACTCAAGTCTTCTTGCGCCACCTCAGCACACTTCACCGCAAACTTCAAATAGTCACCTGAAGCTGGAGTGGGATTGGTTTGCGAACCTTTACTATGATTCAAGGGGTCTTTACGCAACTTGCGGAAGAGTTCGCAGAAGAAGCCTGGGTGATGCTTCTGTACCTCATAATAGAGGTAGAGCTTAAGATAGAGCGTGTTGCAGTCCCATATCTCGTTTCCATTTTTGCGACCATAGTCTAACCAACTATAGCCTGCTGCATAATTGTTAGCTACATCGCGGAACTTACGACCATTCAATCGCGTTGAAGTCTTACCATTCAAGTGAACCACTGCTTGTGAGAAGAGGTTGTTGGAGATTTCAGTACAACCAATCATGTTGATTAGTCCTTGGTGAATGTGTCCCACCTCGTGAGCAGGACCCCACAACGAACCGCCACCGGCCGACATCTTGTCGTAACTAAGAATCTCGTCCAACGTGTCTTCGTTGTAATACGTACCATAGTTTGACGCAAACATATAGTTATACGTACATGAGTAGAAACCTAATACACTGTGCCAACGGTCTTTGTACTCGTTCACAGCCATAAGCGAATGTTGTACGTCTACCATCCAGTCCCAGAAGTCGACTATCTCGCGCATCTTTTCTGGCACAGTTTGCTTCGTCAGCGTACTGTTCATCTGATAGATGAGGTTGCGCCCCTTCATCATGGCAAAAGGTTTCACAAAGAGTCCGTCAGCTACCATTTCTTTCCAAGCAGCATCAGTATCAATGCCTGTACGGGTAGCATCAAAGTAACCGTCTACGACACCTCCCTCAATGTGGATAGGAATGTCGGGATAATCACGCCACTTCTTTGAATCAGTAGCATCGCTCGTGGTCACTTCGTAGCTGATATAAAGGGCTGCTTCGTTGCTCGTAGCAATAACGTTCAAGCCCTTGCTAAGTTGCGTGCTGCTGCCTTGTGTGTCAGACTTCATTACCTGTCGGAGGTTGACAGTTGCTCCTTCGGGAATATCTGCTCCTACAAATACGTAAATGAGATCGTTGGACTTACTCCAAATACCTGTTGGATTGGTCAAGCGCGTGTAAACGTAACCTATCTTTAAGATGTCGTTCCACGTGTCGGGATTGGTATAAGGCTCAGCAGTGAGTACGCGGAAGGTCTTCTCCCACTTGGCCCAACTGTTGTTCTTTACCTTTACGGCCATATTTTGCAGATTGGTCGACGTAATGCCTGCCGTTGTCATAGCGGTCTTGAGTTCATCGTCGCTCATGGCCTGATAGGTGGGCTGAAGCGTAGTGCAAGCAGCATCGCTAAAGAAGGTTCCAAGAGCCGCCTTATAGGTGTCGGCAGCGGCTAACTCATCTGATAAACCTGCATACGCTAATTTTGCTGCAGTTAATTCTGCTTCGGTAATATTAGCAGCTTCAATGCTCCATGTAGAAGCAGTAGACCCATCGGTTGCATAAGTGTTCCACACCAATATACGATCATTAGAACTGTGCAATCCATGCGACTCACGACCGCTAATAGTAAAGTCAAAGTAGGTATTGAACTTCGGATAGTTGCTTATTTTGTTTACCTTAAAGCCGCCATCTGGTGCCGTTGAAGTAACAGTACACTGCGTATTAAAAGCTGCGAAGTTGATGTAATGGCCAGTCAAGGCATTTTGCAATTGATAATAACCTGCTTTGCCTTCTACGGGCACAAACTTCCAACACTGATTATACTTTTTAGCTTTTCGTTCACTTACATCGCCAGTACCCGTACCAATATTTTCGGTCATTACTGTGTTGTAAACGTCGCGAATTATCACATACTGGTCCGTAACGACTTCGGTCAATCGACCCTCCATTTTGTCGAAATGATCGTATACCGCATCGTCAGTAAGGTCAACACTCTCAAGCAACCAATCGCAGCCTTCGTAGTCAGTGGCATTGACGTCCCAACCCATTACTACGTGACCGTCCACCTGATAATGCAAACCGTTACCGCTAAAATCAGATTTTTCAGACAAATGAACGTAATATTCATCTGTGGCATTGTCGGGGTTATAACGTATATAAAAGGTTCGTGCATCACCCGTATTGGTATAGTTCAAATACTTCCCCGTATAGTAATTACGGAAATTATATCCCGTACCACTCTTTTCAGCAATCCATATTTGGCGATTACCTTCATCGCCATCTGTCAAAGCCACCTGCATTCGACAAGTGCCTGCACCATCGGTAGCAGAATTGGTCAAATCGGTAACGTAAGCACGCGTTTGATGTCCTGCCACTGCACGGCGCGACTTTATACGCACTTTGGCATTGCTTAGCATATCGGTTAACAAATCTTCCTTCGCAAAAGCAGTGCGATTGGCCTTAATCGTAGCAATTTCTTCTTCTGTCAGTCCAGCATCTTTAAAGTGCCAGCACGAATTTAAGTCGCTCGAACCATCATACAACGTCCAACTATAAATGGCACCATTCGGTTTGTCAGTGCAATTTAAGCCTAACTTTTCTTTTGTGCTTGATTCTGCATCAATTATGTCGTAGCCAAGAGTCCAAATCTTATTGCTATTTTTACTTATCGTAAAGCCATAGGGCTTTGTTCCCACCTTGTACTGCGTATTCTTCATGCCATTCAATGACTGCACATAATGCCCCGTCTTCAAATTTTGAATGGCCATAGTACCATCGCTTTGAGCTACAAGTTGCCAATACTGTGCATCATTCGTATCGTCAGTGATGCTTCCCAAAGCATTATCATATTCATAAATGGCTTTATCAGAAAAAGAACTTGACGCGTTAAAGATGCGATACACTTTATCACCCGCAACAGGAAGCACATGACCTTCTGCCGCCATATAGGCATCTTCATCAGCATAAGTCACCTCAAAGCGCCACTCCGAACCTGAAAGATTATCTTTAGTTTCACCATCATTGGGTTTATAACCACGCATATACAAGTCACCACGCCAATTATAACTATAAGCGGCATCAGCACTTGTCATAATGTTATACCATGTTTCGTACTTGCGACCTGTTTTCGTGTTTTTGGGCACATACACCTCAGTAGCTGTACTTGAAGTAGCAATTTTACTCTCTGTGTCCTCCGGGCCTTGCAAGTACTTTTTCGTAAGCTTGTTCTGAATGGTGTAATAACCACTCTTGCCCGTTACGGCCGTAACGAGCCACAGTTGCACATCTGCATCGGTCGAACTAAAGGCTTGTGCCTTTACCATACCACTCTCATCGGCCAAGTAACCATTCGCTAACGCTTCAGCTCTTGAATTGGCTGTTCTAATGCGATAATACGTACCGCTCACCAAATCGCTCACGGCATGCTGCACTTGCGCACGCAAGGAGGCGACACTACTCCACCCCACACACAATAGCAGGAATAAACGACTCAGTAGTTGAATAATTGATCTTATCATATTTAAGTTTTAGTATTTTTTTATAAATAAAGAAACTATAGGATACAAAAATACTAAAATTAGAAAGTGTACACTACTTTTTAGTTAAAAAACGGCAGAAGAAAGGGTAAAATCTATTTTTACTATTTTACTTAACTTGTTTTTTTAGCAACTGAAGGTAATAACAGAGCCTATACGCATTAAAACATGGTACACTTGGATTATCACCCAATAAACAATGACGCATAAGGGGACGCAACAAGGAGAAAAGCACCAAGAGTGGCCCATCGAAATGTTGACGCATCAAACGCTCTGCCACCGACTGTATGTGTGTAAATCCGCTCATCTCCTCCCTCAACGTAACTAAATTAAGCAACGCATCTTCTGTCTTACGCAAAAAGGCCGCATTGCTCTCAAACGTTGAAAAGCCCACAGGATTGTCCACATACTTCACCTGCGCCTTCACCTGCTGCAATCGCTTGCCCAACAGAACGTCCTCATAACCATAACGCCGTATGCGCTCATCAAAGGGACATTGCAACATCACTTTACGACGTATCATAAAATTCTTTGATACAAAGGCCATATACGGACGTTTGGCACGCTCTTCCGCACGATTGGCCGCACTACACGACAGCTCGTAGCGATAACGCAAATTGCCCTTCACCTCATAACCCGCTGCTGGAGTCAGTTCATAACCTCCCACTAAAACATCTACTTCGCTCGAATGCTCTCCTCCTTGCTCAACATAACGCAACAAGAAATCATCATGCAACAGACTCACATTTGAGTCAAGAAACAACAAATACTCCCCCTTTGCTTCCTTAGCCAACAAATTACGAATAACGGCGCGTCCCCCATTCGTAGCACGTTCTACCACACGACACCCTTGCCATTGATTGACCGCACGATTGGCCGCCTTCAGTTCTTCCTGCGACGACCCATCATCGGCCACCAATATCTCAAACTGCAACCCTTCAATGCGCATTGCCTGACGCTGCAAGGCGCGCACCAACTGACTGCAATCACGATTATAAACAGGAATTAAAACAGAAAGCGAAGTAATCATAGTACAACTTTAATTATTTTGTACAAAATTACACATTTAACGCGTAATTTCCACTTTTTCAAACATGAATAACTTCAAACGCTTTGAGCGTTTCGAACGATTAGAACGCATAAGCTCGCTCGGGAGCAGGTTTTAAACATTAATCTGACATTAATCCTTTTCATTGCGAGCAAAATCGCGTCCTCACTTGGGGGAATCACGTCCTCACCTGGGGGCGACGCGTCCCCGCGTCGGCATTTGCTTGGCAAGGCTCGATGCCTTGACAAGCAAATACAATACATTTTCTCATTGCCAAGTTGGGGGATCGCGTCGCCCCCAGGTGAGGACGCATCATCTTCAGGTAAGGACGCACCCCCAAAAAATTAACGCAAAAAAAAGCCTCTCTCAACAAATCTGTTGAAAGAGGCTTGTAAAAAAGTTGGCGGCGACCTACTCTCCCGCGGGTGTGCAGTACCATCGGCGCGGTTGGGCTTAACTTCTCTGTTCGGAATGGGAAGAGGTGATCCCCAACGCTATAACCACCAGAATATCGGTTGGACAACACTTTCACTTAAGTATTAAGTGTTAAATATTAAGTGTTACATCTTTGATGAGTGTTACACTTTTCGTAACTTCTTAACTTTGGTAACTTACTCGTTAACTCGTCTACTTGTCAACTCGTTAACTAAAAATCTGTACTAACTTTGAGCAGGCACGCCTCGTAAGTAGCAGGAGTGACTGCAAGTTTCGGGCAATTAGTAAGGCTCGGCTTTGACATCACTGTCTTTACACCTACCTCCTATCAACGTCATCGTCTTTGACGACCCTCATAAGGAAATCTAATCTTGTGGCCGGCTTCGCACTTAGATGCTTTCAGCGCTTATCCGATCCCGACATGGATACCCGGCGGTGCGCCTGGCGGCACAACCGGTAAACCAGAGGTCAGTCCAACACGGTCCTCTCGTACTAGTGTCAGAGCCACGCAAATTTCATACGCCCACGATAGATAGAGACCGAACTGTCTCACGACGTTCTGAACCCAGCTCGCGTGCCACTTTAATGGGCGAACAGCCCAACCCTTGGGACCTTCTCCAGCCCCAGGATGTGACGAGCCGACATCGAGGTGCCAAACCACTCCGTCGATATGAGCTCTTGGGAGGGATCAGCCTGTTATCCCCGGAGTACCTTTTATCCTTTGAGCGATGGCCCTTCCATACGGAACCACCGGATCACTATGCTCTGGTTTCCCACCTGATCGGCTTGTCGGCCTCCCAGTCAAGCGCCCTTTTGCCATTACACTCTACGGCCGGTTACCAATCGGCCTGAGGGCACCTTTAGAAGCCTCCGTTACGCTTTTGGAGGCGACCACCCCAGTCAAACTGCCCGCCAAACGGTGTCCTCGATTATTCGAGTTAGGAACCAGACAGAGGAAGGGCCGTATTTCAACGGCGGCTCCACGAATACTGGCGTACCCGCTTCATAGCCTCCGGCCTATCCTACACATCCGCTGCCCGGTCACAACGTTAAGCTGCAGTAAAGGTTCACGGGGTCTTTTCGTCCCATCGCGGGTAATCGGCATCTTCACCGATACTACAATTTCACTGAGCTCATGGTTGAGACAGCGTCCGGATCATTACACCATTCGTGCAGGTCGGAACTTACCCGACAAGGAATTTCGCTACCTTAGGACCGTTATAGTTACGGCCGCCGTTTACCGGGGCTTCAATTCAATGCTTCTCTTGCGATGACATCTCCTCTTAACCTTCCGGCACCGGGCAGGTGTCAGACTGTATACCTCATCTTTCGATTTCGCACAGCCCTGTGTTTTTGTTAAACAGTTGCCTGGACCTATTCTCTGCGCCTCACTCGCGTGAGGACCCCTTATTCCGAAGTTACGGGGTCAATTTGCCTAGTTCCTTAACCGTGAATCTTCCAAGCGCCTTAGTATATTCTACTCGACTACGTGTGTCCGTTTGCGGTACGGGTACCTCTATGGTTAAAGCTTAGCGGATTTTCTTGGGAGCCTGCTTACCTCTGCTATCACGCTGCCCGAAGGCTTTGTGTACTATCAAGTTCGACTCTTAGGGCGGATTTGCCTACCCTAATCTACGTCTACACTCTTTAACGTGCTATTCCGTCTGCACGCGAGAGTTTCACTTCTCCGTCTCCGCGTCGCCCATAAAGGTAGTAAGGGAATATTAACCCTTTCTGCCATCGGCCTCGCCTTTCGGCTTATCCTTAGGTCCCGACTCACCCCGGGCCGATTAACGTTGCCCGGGAAACCTTAGTCTTACGGCGAGAGTGCATCTCACACTCTTTATCGTTACTTATACCTACATTTGCTTTTCCAGATGCTCCAGCATGAGTTGTCCTCATACCTTCAACGCCACTGGAATGCTCCCCTACCGACATCTTACGATGTCCCGCAGCTTCGGCAATGGGTTTCATACCCGATTATTATCCATGCACAGTCCCTCGACTAGTGAGCTGTTACGCACTCTTTGAATGAATGGCTGCTTCCAAGCCAACATCCTAGCTGTCACGGGAACCGCACTTCGTTAGTTTAACTTAACCCATATTTCGGGGCCTTAGCTGGCGGTCTGGATTCTTCTCCTCTCGGGCACGGACCTTAGCACCCATGCCCTCACTCCCGGGTTATGACCTACGCGCATTCGGAGTTTGTCCGGACTTGATAGGCGGTGAAGCCCTCGCATCCGATCAGTCGCTCTACCTCACGTAGGGAACACCCGAGGCTGCACCTAAATGCATTTCGGGGAGTACGAGCTATCTCCAAGTTTGATTGGCCTTTCACTCCTACCCTCACCTCATCCAGAAGCTTTTCAACGCTTATTGGTTCGGTCCTCCATCCGGTGTTACCCGGACTTCAACCTGGACAAGGGTAGATCACTTGGTTTCGCGTCTGCCGCCGCTGACTGGGCGCCTCGTTAGGACTCGCTTTCGCTTCGGCTCCGAGCATCTTTGCTCTTAACCTTGCCGGCGACGGCAACTCGTAGGTTCATTATGCAAAAGGCACGCTGTCACACCCGAAGGTGCTCCAACCGCTTGTAGGCGTACGGTTTCAGGAACTTTTTCACTCTGCTATTCGCAGTGCTTTTCACCTTTCCCTCACGGTACTGGTTCGCTATCGGTCTCTTGCGAGTATTTAGCCTTGGCGGATGGTCCCGCCGGATTCACACAGGATTTCTCGTGTCCCGCGCTACTCAGGAGTCTGCTACGCTTCGTATGGCTTCGTGTACTGGTCTATCACCATCTTTGGAGCGATTTTCCAAACGCTTCCACTCACCATCCTTCTTGCGACATTGCAGTCCTACAACCCCAACGATGCCGGAACATCGGTGGTTTGGGCTCTTCCCCGTTCGCTCGCCACTACTTGGGGAATCATTATTTATTTTCTCTTCCTACGGGTACTAAGATGTTTCAGTTCCCCGCGTTCGCTCACCACATTAGTGGTGCGACTGTCCTTCAGACAGCCAGGTTGTCCCATTCGGAAATTCACGAATCAAAGGTTATTTGCACCTCCTCGTGACTTATCGCAGCTTATCACGTCCTTCATCGCCTGCAAGAGCCTAGGCATCCACCGTACGCCCTTTCTTACTTGTTTGCCACTCCTGTATTGCTACTGAAGCGGTGTCTGCTGAAAGTTGTACGTTTATTTCTAAGTTTAATGAGTTTATTGGTTTAATAAGTTTATGCTTATCCTCTTGTAAACTCCTTAGAAGATTACCTTTATTGCTTAATTTACTTAGCTCGTTCTTCAGTTTCGTTATTTTGTCGTTTGAATTGCTTCATTCGACTCGATTCTGAAGAATCTTTTGTGTTGTCCAATATGTCAAAGATCATGTGCAACCTTTTTTGATAGTGTTGCATTCTATTAGTGGAGAATATCGGATTCGAACCGATGACCCCCTGCTTGCAAAGCAGGTGCTCTAGCCAGCTGAGCTAATCCCCCGTAAAGAGTTTAATAAGTTTTTTTGGTTTAATAAGTTTAATGAGTTAGCGTGATGTAACACTTAAAACTTAACACTTAAACCAGAGTAGTCCCAGGCAGAGTTGAACTGCCGACCTCCACATTATCAGTGTGGCGCTCTAACCAACTGAGCTATAGGACTG
>OOAA01000403.1_pt1 | contig 32648 bp, 27 predicted proteins | sample 1671671 | NCBI WGS metagenome assembly OOAA01 (sample SAMN06348180, study PRJEB24527) | human gut metagenome | biome: human gut; feature: ankylosing spondylitis patient; material: feces | host: Homo sapiens | place: China | collected 2015-10 | reverse complement strand
CGCAATAGCTCGGTATACCGCTTGAACGGCGCAAGCCATTCTACGAATCGCTAATAATGATGTTTACACGCCATGATCGTTACCGTTTCTTGATCAAAGTAGTACACCAAACGATGCTCTTCTGTAATCCGTCTACTCCATGCACCAGATAACTCATGCTTCAAAGGCTCAGGTTTACCCAAGTCTTCAGTGGGATGACGCAAAACATCCTCAATCAATTGATTGATTCGCTTGACGATCCTTTTGTCATCTCTTTGCCAGGAAACGTAATCCTCCCAGCCATTCATGTGCCAGGCTAAAAGCATTAGTCCATCTCAACAAGAGGGTGCGAGACCAAATTGCGTTTATGTTTAACGTCGTCTAATACTTTTTCCAAATGTCGAATATTGGAAGATGAGTAGAACGGATCAGACGTTGGTTTGAATGGATAGCCATTATCAACAACGATTTGGTTAAGCAATAGGCGTACAGCTGTTGCCATATCCATCCCTAACCGATTCAAAACGGCTACTGCTTCATCACGAAGCGCATCATCTACTCGGACTTGAATGCTTGCCATAGTTCGCCTCTCGATCCGCATTAATAAGACATTACTATTATAGCATTGACAGAGCAATGAATCAGCACTATTGTAAACCAATTTGTGTTCGTCGCACTCATCCCAGCATCTTGTTGCTGGCCAGGCGGACGTCTCCTTGATGAACTGCATGCACGGATCTGGACGCGACATTTCAGTGGCAGCAAAGCGAAGCGGAGCGGACGCGTCGGCTCCGCAGAAGATCAGGCAGGCGACGAATGCGCCTGCTGCGGCTCGAAGGCCGACGGCGGTGGACGGAATGCGGTTCATGGGACTTCTTTCCTCGGATCCGCCAGAACCTCTCATGAACGCCCGCGGGTGCACAAGCGGGAAACTGCCCACGGGAAATCGCGAATGCCGCACCCGTGAGGATGCGGCATTCAGAAATCCCGGCGTCCGCAGAGCCTGCTACGGACGGCCGGAAGCGGTTGAGAGACAGGCCTTGTCAGAAGACGTGACGCACGCCGACGCCCCAGCGCCACGGATTCTCGACATCGCCGCCCGACGTGCGTTCAAGCTCGCCGTAGGCGCTCCAGATCTTCGAGATGTTCGCCTGCGCACCGATGCCGTAGGAGAACCAGCCGCCGTCAAGGCTGCGCTCCATCCTGGCGGATTTGTCGCCGAGGGATGCGCGGCTTTCGATGTCGCCGAGGAACTCGTAGTTGTAGGAAACGAGTCCGTACACGGTGTTGACCTGACCCGACAGGTCAGGAAATAATCAAGAGTTTCCCTCCCCGACACAGTGGACGTCGATAAAACAACAACCGCCCGCGCTGTTCACAACGCGGGCGGTTTTCATGTCGCACTATAGGTGCTCAACACGCTTAACGCGGCGCCTTCATCTTCCAAGGTTCGATGTCGTGGCACTTTTCGCAGGTGACGGTGCTCGGACGATGTTCGCGATGACAGTTGACGCACTGATCGGTACGGCCGTAGTGGAAGTTGTCATGCGGGTTGATGGCGACTTCCTTGCGGATTTCCGATCCGTCGCGCGGGTCCTTGAAATAGGACTCGAAGTTGAAGCGCTCACCAGCCTTGACGATGGACTCTTCGCGGTGGCACGCAAGGCAAGTCTTGGCGTCGGGCGGCGTAAGCTTGCCGTCGACATGGCAGGTCGTGCACTCGAGCCCCTTGTGCTTGATGGTCGTAGGCTGAGCATTGACGGCGAGAGAGGCAGCCAACGCCAACACGATAGCGGCGGATTTGACGATGTTCATGATTGCTGTCTCCCTTAAATGGTTCGCTTTTGCAGTTTGGCGGCCGTTTCGCCGGCAATCATGCCGGTAACGCAGCAGTCAGGCATCGAGCAGGCCGTAAGTCGTTCAGCACCGTGAATGCCACCAGCGGCCTCTCCCACCACGAAAAGACCCGGAACGGGCTCGCTGTCAGCCAGCCTCAGGGCACGAGCCGTCGTGTCGGTCGCGATGCCGCCCGGGCAGTAATCCCAGCGAGGAATCATCAGGGCGGTATAGAACGGACCCGTTTCGGAAAGCGGTTCAACCTTTCGTCCTGAACGCTCAAGAGGCTTCATGAACTTTTCATCCTTGCCTGCAGCGATCATGCGGTTGTATTCGGTGATCGTGGCCTTGAGCTTGGCGGCATCGGTGTTGTAGAAAGCCGCAACCTCGTCGAGCGTCGCGAACTTGTACATCGTGCCGTTGCGACCGTTCAGACCGTTCATGCTTCGTGCAACTCGAGCCATGTTGTGGAACTTTGTCAGGCCCTTTTCATCCCAGATGATGTAGGGCTTGGCACCCCCCTTGGCCATGGCGGAGAGAGAAGCCGTCGAAATCGGATTGCGGCCAAGAGCCTCGCTGGCATAGCGAGCGCCCGTAGCGGCATCGATCGCAACGCCCCAAATGAGGTCCTCAGTGGGAAGTGCAAAGCTGAAGCGATAGAGCGAGAGCTGAACGGGTCGAGCACCCGCTCGGATCATGGACTTGAGCGCACCTGAGGTGGCACCTTCCGAGGCACTGTTGAGCGTATGTTCAAGGAAGGGTACCTCGTGCTTCATGAACTCCTTGTCACGGGCATAGCCACCAGTAGCCATGATGACGGCCTGACGGGCACCGATGCGGACCTTCGTGCCCGAATGGTTTTCGCGGTCGTCGGAGGCAAGCGAAGCGTCAAAGAGATAGTCCTTGCGCACCTCGACGCCGATCACGCCGCCCTTTTCATCCAGAATGAGCTCGTCAAGCTTCGTAGCAGGACTCACCTTCAGATTCGGATAGCGCTTGTAAGAAGCCCAGAGGCTGCGCAGGATACCAGAGCCGCCGCCTTCAGCAATGAGACAGCGCTTTTCGGAGTGACCGCCGAGCTTGAGGATCTTCGTCCACTTGACACCGTGCTCAAGCATGATCTTCTGAGCGCGGGCCGTTTCACGAGCAATGTTGAGTGCACGTTCACGATCGCTGAGATTGGCGGCAACCTTCGCCATGTCGGCCACCATGGCCTCGGGCGTATCGGTGATGCCTGCCGCCTTCTGCATGTCGCTGCCGACGCAGGCGAAGTCCAGACCGCTGTAGCGTGACGTGCCCCCCAGGCGATTGAGCTTTTCAATGAGAAGAGTTTTGGCGCCGTTCTTCGCGGCAACCAGAGCGGCCATCGTGCCGGCGATGCCCGAGCCAACGACAACAACGTCGTAGACTTCGTCAAATTTTGGGGTCGCCGCCTTTGCAAAGGCGGATGTCGTGAGTCCCGCACCGGCGGCCGCGCCCGTGAGGAGGAGTTTGCGTCTTGAGGTCTGCATGATCGGACTCTCCATGTGTGGTCTGAGTTGACTCACATGGTAGGTCCCGAAGATTGCCCGATGATTGCCGAGCACTCAGGATTATTTCAAAAAGATTGCAGCCCCTCTTTCAGTCGCCGTAATCTTCGTCGTAACTGGTCAGGTCTCCCATCATGTAGCCCACATTGGTGAAGGAGGAGATGATGGCGGGATTGACTGAAATGCTCTCGAGCTTCTTTCGGATTCGGGCCACGGCCACTCGAAGATGGGAGATGTCGGCATCCGAATCAAGCCCCCAGCCGATGCGCAGCAGTTCGTCATAGCGTACGACTGCTCCAGGTCGGGACGCGAGACTCTCAAGCAGCCTGAACTCGCGATCCGTCACGGGAACACTCGTTCCTCGCCAGAGGACGTCATGTTCCTCGGACCTGAGCGTCAGAGGACCGTTGACGACCGTTCGCCCTCGGGGCACCATGAACTGCCTCGCCGTCCTTCGCAGCAAGGCCCTCACACGCAGTTCGAGCTCCTGAATGGAAAACGGCTTGACGAGATAGTCATCTGCTCCCGCATTGAAGCACTTGCTCTTGTCACAGAGAAAATCTCTGGCCGTCAGAATAAGGACCGGCACTACACTCGTCTTCCGAATAGCCTTGAGCGCCTCCTCGCCGTCCATTTCAGGCATCATGAGGTCGAGAATCACCAGATCAGGTTCCACAGGAGAAAGCCTGAAGACATCGACAGCCTGTCGTCCGTCCTGCGCCTGGCATACGTCAAAGCCGGCGTTTTCGAGCGATTCAACTACAAGCCTTCGGATGCGGGTTTCGTCGTCGGCAACAAGAATAAGCGGTTTGTCGGTCATGATTCAATGCTCCCGGGGAGCGGCAGATGAATGGTAAAGCACGTTTCGCCATCGGCGCAGGAAGCCTTGATTGAGCCACCGTGAGCTTCGCAGATCGCGCGACAGATGACAAGTCCGAGGCCCGTACCGCCCGTACGACGCTTTCGTCCGCTCACCACCTGATAGAAGCGGTCGAAGATACGCTCGGAAAGCGACGGATCAAACCCAATGCCATGATCCTTGACGCGAATAACAGCCCACGGCTGGACCGCCTCGACTTCGAACGAAATGTTGGGCCTTTCGCCAGGCCTGACATATCGACAGGCGTTGGTGACAAGATTGACCACAAGCTCCACGAAGGCGCCGGGATCCACGTTGAGGCACTCCGCCTCCTCGGCCACCCTCATTTTAAAGTCGAACTCATGTCGGCTTCTGACAAGTCTTACGGCACGCCGGATGAGCGGTCCGATCTGAGTTGCCTTCGGATGAACGGAAAAGTTTCCGCCCTCGATCTTTGCCGCCGACAGCCAGTCGCTCACGATGTGATTGAGATGATCAAGGTCGGAGTCGAGCGCCTTGAGTTCCTCGGTGTCCCCCGAGGCCTTTCTCATGAGATCGATCTGAAGCCTGCAGGCCGTCACAGGCGTCTTGAGTTCATGAGCGACAATGCTGATGAGATCATTCTTCATGCGCTCCACCTCCTGACGCTCCGTGACGTCCCGACAGATGACGCAGAAACCCTCGGCAAAAGGCGCACGCCCTGCCCTGAAGGGAAAGGTTCGGCATTCCCACGCCTTCATTCCGCCGTCAAGCTCCGCCTCGTAGACGGCGGCATCCTGTTCGCCCGCCTCAAACTGTCTGCGGCAGAAAGTCAGCATCTCATGCTTGAAAGACTCGGGCATCATCGACGCAGCGGAGGTGTTTTCAAGTTGCGGCCGCCACTGCGGGTCGAGAAGAACGATTCCGTCCTTCATGTCCTCGAAAACCTCCCTGAAGAGACGCTCCTGCGCATCGAGCTCCGATTCACGCCTTACAACAGCACTCGCCAGATGGACATTCTTCTCCTCCAGGGAAACCTGCCTTGCATGAAGTCTCTTGCGCAGCTCACGATATGCGGCCTGCACTTCGCGAAGCTCTTCAGGCCCCTGCTCAATCGTGTTCCTGTCGTCCCCGTAGTCCTCATCAATGTCTCCCCTGAGCTTCCGAAGAGCGTTTGACAGCGGCCAACATGCAAGCCAGCCTGCCGCCGACGTCAGGAGCAGTACGCCGAGCGCCAGAAAAGCCATCCTCACCTCGAGGTTCGTACGGACCATCATCCTGCTTTTCTCGGGGCGAGTAATCACGACCGTCCATTGCGAAAGCCCCGCATGAAGCTTCTGGCTCGTCATGTATACGGGACCGTCAGCCGCATCCACCACTGTTCCGCTCTCAAGGGACGCCTCCCATCGCGTAATCCGACTCCTGTCGAGCGGCCATACGTACTGTTTCCTTTCGTCAAGAAGTGCGAAGGCAAGCCCGCGAGATTCGAGGTTCCGGCGTATGTCCTCAAAGACAGGTGAGCACGCAAGTGCCCCCGACAATATGTGCTCGGGAAGCCCCGTCATGCGACGACCGAAGGTCATCAGGGGTTCAGGCATCCTTTCCGAGCTCAGAAGCACGGGGGAATATAGAGTTCCCGTCCCTTCGGGCGCGCGAATGAGAGCCGCATGCCAACGGTTGTCATGGTTCTGACCACGGCGCAGCTCCCCGTCGACCGAGACGGACGGAAAGAAGGCTTCGACCCTTATACCGTCCGCAGTTCGATGGTCAACGTGCAGATTCTTGATGAACGGATGAGATTCGACGATGTCCTGCAAAAGCAGATTGAGATCTCCTCCTTCCTTCAGGGCCGAATGTGCGAGCGTGCGATCAGCGAGCTCCACGACTGCATTGATGCCTTGGAGACGCTCCTCAACCAGAGCAGCCGCATCGACCGTGGCGGAATGTTGCTCCAGATCGGCTTCTGCAATACGTCTTTCCATGTCGCCCAGATGCAGCACGCTCCAGGCGACGAAGGGAACGAAAGCCGTTGCTGAAAGCGCAACGATGATGTAGGTGCGGAACTTCATGTTCAAGAGGATGGATGTCAAGCGCGGTCATGCCGCAGAAGGCGCCAATGGCGCCGTGGCTGGCGCGTTCTGGACCTTGAGATGGATTATCCCGTCTATTCCTCCAGAATGCATCTGCATCCATCGTAGAGGCTGGAATCCATGCCTAAATTCCCCTTCCGTACGTCTCCCACTATTCGCTCTGCTCTGGGTTAACCCCATAGTCAAGTGAGCGCTTTTTCCCCATGTGCCACAGCATTTCTACACCTGCAATCTTTTGGCAACTTTTTTCGGCACGAAGGATCGGATGTTTTATTTTGCCGCAATGTTTCTTTTTTAGGCTTATGAGTGTGATGTTCGGCTTCGGCCTCATCTACTGCTATGCATCCCCTGAACTGAACCACTTTGAAATCAAGGGATGACTGAAACATCCAACCAATCAGGAGTTACCGCATATGACTCTTCAGACCATAGCCCAGCTCATAATGCTGGCAACGCTCATATTGATGATTACGGGCCGCACGCCCATTTACATGACCGCCATTACGGGTGCGGCCATTTCTGCCATCGTGGCCGGTTTTCCGCTTGCGGGTGGTCAGGGCATGACCGTCACCAAGATGATCGTCTCGGGTCTCAACCCGGTGATTGCCGACATGACCGGCATTCTGCTCTTCATCGGCATTATGCAGGCCACGGGTTTCCTTGACGTCATCATTCGCGACATCGTCCGTGTCGGCAACAAGATTGGCGGTGGCGTTGGTGTCGGCGCTGCCGGCGGCGTCGCTGCTGGTGTTATCGGCGCCCTCACCGGCTTCACCCAGCCCGTGATCACCGCTGTCATTACTGGTCCGGCCGCCGTCCGCCTTGGTGTCAAGCCAAATCAGTCCGCCGGTATCATCGCCCACGCAGGCCACATCGGCAACCTTGCCGGCTTCACGCACCCGACTCAGGTCGCCATTCTTGCGACCGCAGGCATCGGCTACGGCCTCTTCAATGTCCTTGGTCTCATCGCGGCAGGTTCCATCTTCGTGATGTCCGCCATCCGCATCACGATCGACATGAAGCGCCGAGGCGTCAAGATTGACGCCGCCGAAAAAGAACGCATTCTCAAGGAAATCGAATCCCGCGAATATTCGACGACTTCCTGGAAGGCCTTCTTCCCGTTCATCGTCCTCGTCGTCGGCTTCATCGCCGGCATGCCGATCTTCCTCGTTGGCCTCGCCTCTGCCATGGCCACGATGATCCTTGCGCACTCCAAACCGAAGGAAGCTGAAGCCGCCATGATGAAGGGCGTGTCCCTCATCGCCACTCCGCTCGTCGCCACGATCGGCTTCCTGTTCATGTCCACCGTCATCCGCGAAATCGGCATGGTCAACACGATGTCCACGCTCGTTTCTCCGGTCATGAGCATCTCTCCGGTTCTCGTCCTTTTCGGCGTCGCCTTCCTTACGGGCTTCATGACGCAGTCCTACGCTGCATCCGTCGCCGTTCTGGTCCCGTTCCTACAGGCCGGCGCCGATCCGTTTGCAGCCGCCTTTGCTGCCGCTTCGGGCGCCTCCCTTATCCAGTACTTCCTGACGGGCGGTCCAGTTGCCGCTCTTGCCACGGTCATTCCGGTCATCCCGGGCAGCGACCTCAAAGGAGCAAACGCCTTCCAGCGTCCGTCGATTCTCTTCGGTTGCCTGGTGGCCTTCCTGATCACCTTCTGCCTCAACCTCCTCTAATGTAGACAAAGGGCGGGAAGTTCTTCCCCGAACTTCCCGCTCTTGTTGTTTAATCAACGCCATCGAGGAACAGCCAAATGACGCTTGAACTGGTCAGATCACTTGATGTGACAGCCGTGATCGGCATTTCCGGTCACGCGGGTTGCGGCCACGCCCACAGCCACTGCGGTTTCGTCCAAGATGACTCAGGCGGCCTTGCCGCCGTTCTCGCGATCCTGCAGCGCACTACGGGACTGGACCTGACGATTACCCGCGTAACCGTTCAAACAGGTCGAAAGGGCCGCTTCGAAGTTGAAACAGCCTCCGGGGGCAAGGGAAGCGCCGCCGCCCGCCGCGGCATTACAGCCGCCGAGGCCCGTCTGGCCCAGTTCGTAGTTGGTCGACAGGCAATCTGCACACAGGCTCTTGCCTCCACAGCCTTCGGCCGCATCTACGGACAGGGCGCCATGGAAGTACCTGTCGCACTACAGACTGCCATTGCTCTTGCCGCACTCAACAGTTTCGAAATCAACTTCCCTGATCAAGTCCTCACCGCAGACGAAGGCGTGACGGGCAACTGCGGTCGCATTCTGGGCACCAAGATCTGCATCAACGGCGTCGTGGCCTCAGTTCTGGCAGTCGTCAACGCCAGTGAAGGAGGACTTGGACCCAATGAGGATGTTGAGGGCAACGTCAATCTGGGCCCCAAAAAGGCTCTCATGGACAAGCTCGGGCTCGCTACCATGCCCACGCTTCTCATCGAAGGCAAGGTTTGCGCCGATCCAGCCTCATCCATGATCAAAAAACCCACCTTCCTTATTCGCGCATATCCTGATGACGACAACGTCGTCGTCGCACAAAGTTACGTTGCAGCCGCAGCCAAGCTCGGCTATCCCAACCTCTATCTCGACAACCTTCTTGCCCGCAGTGCTGACGCAATGCGCAAGCTCGGCAACTCTCAAGGCGAAAATGTCATTCGTCTCGGCAAAGCTTTGCGCGACGCCAAAACGGCCGTTGAAAAGGTTCGTATTGCTGCGGAACTCAACGAATTCTGCAGTCAGGAGCTCGGCGGCATCACCTTCATGTCCGAAGATGTGCATCAGGTCATGGGCGGCGTAGGCATGATCCCCGGCACCTGCGCCTGCCTGAGCCTCTTCATTCCACACACCCAACTCGAGGAGGATGTCATTCCCGTTCTGTCCGAGGCCGATGCAGGCAGGTTTGCCGACATGGTTCTTGCAGCTGCGGAAGATCTTTCCAAACACCTCCCCGAAGCTTGTGAAGTCATTGACCGAATTCAGAAGCGCTACCATGAACAGTCTCAAGCGCTCGTTGAATTCACCCTTTGAATCTCTGGAGAATTGCCATGCAACAGAAGAAAGTCATCGTCGTCGCTACTGGCGGCACCATTGCCATGAAGTACGATGAAGCGAGTCAGGGTCTCATCCCCGCCTGCTCGGGCGAAGACCTTGCCGCCGCCGTCCCTGGCATCGACAAGCTTGCTCAGCTCGAGTTCTGCCAGTTTTCCAACATCGCCTCTCCTGGCATGACGCCCGACGACATGTGGCGCCTCCACCTCAAGTGCGAGGAATTTCTTGCCCGCGAAGACGTGACGGGTGTTGTCGTCACTCACGGCACTGACACGTTGGAGGAGACCTCTTACTTCCTCGACATTACGAAGATCAGCGAAAAGCCCATCGTTACGACCGCCGCCATGCGCGGCGCAGGCGACACTAGTCCTGACGGTCCCTGGAACATATACTGCTCCGTCAAGACTGCCGCCTCAGAAGAAGCCGTCGGTATGGGCGTCCTTGTCTGCCTCAATGAAACGCTCCATGCCCCGGGCGAAGTGACGAAGACGCATTCCGCCAATCCCGCAACGTTCCAGTCGCCTTGGTGGGGCCCTGTCGGCTACGTTGACCTCGACAAGATCGTCTTCCGTCGCAAGACGCTTGGCGTCAAGCGCTTCCATCCTGAAGCCCTGACCGCCCGAGTGGACCTCATCAAGGCCATGACGGGCTCCGATCGCGAATACATCGACTTCGCCGTTGCCCGTGGTTGCAAGGGCATCGTCCTTGAAGGCTTTGGACGCGGCAACCTTCCGCCTCCGATGATTCCCGGCGTGGAAGAAGCCGTCAAGAAGGGAGTTGCCGTCATCCTGACGACTAGAACCCCGGGTGGCCGAGTTCTTGACGTTTACGGATATCCCGGCTCCGTCACTGACAGCCGCCGTGTCGGCATCGCTGCTGCAGGAGAAATTTCCGCCGCCAAAGCCCGTTTGAAGCTCATGGTCGTTCTTTCCGAACACCCTGAATACGCTACCAACCGCGACAAGCTTGAGGAAATCTTCGACATCTGATTCGCAGTCTGGGGAACTGATGAAGTCCCCTTTGAGACGGCCGACCGCTGACAGGCGTGCAACGGCCGGCCGTCCGTTTTTTTATGTGCAAAAGGCGGCAGGAACGCTTAACTGAGCAGTTCTGCCGCCTTTCTCTTCTTTTTACAGTGCCTATCAGACCTCCTGATCCTCATCCCTCAGATCCCTCATGACGTACCCAACACCTGAATACGCCGAAATGATTCCCCCCTCAAGACCGGCATCCTCAAACTTTCTTCTCAGGCGGGCACAGGCCACGCGCAAATACTGAACCTCACCCAATGCATTCGCACCCCACACCTTGTTGAGAAGCTCATTGTGTTCATGGAGCACGCCGGGATCCTTAACGAAGAGTGACAAGAGCCTGAACTCAATGTCGCCGAGATGCACTTCCCGACCATTGAAAATGCACTGCCGCTTTTCAATGCAGATCCGGATTGGCCCGTTGACGAGCCACGTGAACTCGGATTCTGACGAGGTGTTCTTCGCCTGCGTACGTCTCAGAACCGCCTTGATGCGCGCCAGAAGCTCCTCCATCGAGAAGGGCTTGCAGACATAGTCGTCAGCCCCAAGATTGAAGCCCTTGAGCTTTGAGTTCGAATCGGTCTTAGCTGTCATGAAGATGATCGGCGTTTCACCCAGCTCTCGAATTCGACAAGCACATTCGAACCCGTCCATTTCAGGCATCATCACGTCCATCAGCACAAGAGCGGGCTTCGGAGATTGCAACTCAAAAATTTCAAGCGCGTGCATGCCATCCGCCGCAGAGATTACGTCATAGCCGGCACGCTCCAGATTCGAGGCCACGATGCGGCGAATCTTGGTTTCATCATCGACAATCAAAATGAGTGAGGGGGCTGAGGTATCCATTTTCCAAATTCTGTCCTTTTTAGGTTAGTACGGCAGCTCGATGGTGAAACAGGTCCCGCATCCAGGCTCACCGTCAAGTGAAATAGTACCCTGATGAGCCCTGACAATGCCCTTGACGATCGCCAGCCCGAGGCCTGTTCCGCCTCTCTGTCGCGCGATGGTCATGTCGGCTTGATAGAAGCGCTCGAAGACATAGGTGGCCTTATCCTTCGGAATGCCGATCCCGTTGTCCTGCACTCGAATCCGTACCTTGTCGCCATCCCTGCGCACGTCAACGTGAACAACTGGGGGAACACCTTCGCGGAAATAACGAGCGGCATTGCTGAAAAGATTGATGAAGACCTGAGTGATACGTTCGGGATCGAATTTGAAACACTCAGCCTCAGGATCGATGGTACGCGTCACCTTGAGCTCAAATCTTGCCGTGACAAGCTTTGCCGCCTTGTCGATCGGTGTTGCAATATGCATGATCTTGGGCATGAGCGAGATGTGTCCATCACGGAATCTTGTCAGATCGAGCCAGTCGTCAACAAGCCTGCGCAATCTGAAGCTTTCCTCCTGCATGTCCGCAAGGATCTGATCACGCTCCTCATCTTCCAGTCCGATCTGAGTGGCCAGCGTTTCGGCCTGAAGGCGAAGAGCTGTGATGGGAGTCTTGAGCTCATGAGCCACGATCGATATGAGCTGATCCTTGAGGCGCTCAACCTCCGCGTCAGCAGAAACATCCCTCACCAACAACCCAATATCAGGCGCCCCCGCATCGGGATTGGTAGACACGACGCTGAAGGCCGTTGCGTGATAGACCCGGCCCCCTTCATCATCCTTGGCACCCTTGACTGGTACCAGCTCATAAGTGCTACCATCCTCGAACTTTTTGGCAATCGGTGCAGGCGAGAAGCCGTCCTGATGTTTTTCACGAATTTCAAAGGCCTGCCGCAACGCAGCACTTACCAGACATCCAGGCTTGAGAGCAATCCCATCTCTGGCCATGCGCTCCTCGAGATAGGCGTTGAAACGAACCAGCACCCCATTGGAATCCATGAGAAGCACGCCTTCATTCATTGACGAGAACAGCTCCTCTAGAAGCTGGTGTTGCTGCACCGTTGACACGAGCAGATGATGATTATTGAGCTGAACGGCAAGCGAATTTGCCAAAAGTTCCAAGCTGTCACGCACCTCCCGTTTTTTCAACTCCTCCGCATCGGTCTCCAGCCAACCGTAGATTTTGTTCCCGTAACGAACCTGCACAAAAGCCGCACCTGACGGAAGATCCGGCCCCTCGTTCCCTTCCTGAAGGCTCGCGGACGTCCTAAACGCCAGAGAAGAAAGCCTGAGAAGCTGCTTGAAGCGCGCAACCGTCTCATCAGTCAGATGTACCAGTGACGTGTCAATCGGTGCCAGAAGTTTCTGAATGGCGGCCAGTTCTGCATTTCGGGTCGTGAGAGCGTCCGTTTTGGAGCGCACCTTCTGTTCAAGGAGCTTGTTCATCGAACGAAGACGTTCCTGCGTTTCTACAATCTCCCGCCCCATCTTCTCAAATCTTTCCGCAAGCTCCTGAAGCTCTGTTGGTGCGTCCGAAGACATCGCCACCTCAACCTTCCCTGTCCTCGGAAAATCACCCACGGCATCGGAGAGCTCGCCTACGCTTCGACTCAACGGCCGGCTCACAGCGTATCCGACCACAAAGACAGAGCCGATGGCAAGCAGGAAGAAAAGACTGCCAACGATCAGGTTGTGCTGCAACTCAAGATTCCTAGCAGCCTTTGACTGGTCAAAAATCAGGTAATACTCGGTTTGGTTGAGTTTGACAGCTGTCCTGAAAACGCCATTTTTGTTGTCGGCCAACTTGTCATCCATCACGTGCAGATCGGCATGAGCAAGCCCTGCCTTGATTTGCTCGAAATCCGAGTTTTCAATGGCAAGTGACGGATCGGTGGCGAAAAGCACCTTCCCCCTCTCATCGACAAGAAAAGCCTCTCCCCCACTTTCCTTCATCGCCTCTCGCAGCGAGGCAGCCACCACATCGACAGGCATGGAGATCTCCATGGTGATCTTCTGAAGCCCTGTAGCGTCAAAGGGAACAAGCGTGACATATGGCTTTTCATCCGTAGGGGGCTGACCGAAACTGTAGGTTTTACCCGTATTGAAATCCTTGATCCGCACGTGCGCATCGAGCAGGTCAGACTGAACTGTCCGATAGATCTCGCTCGCACCTGCGGGAGTCAACCCACCCTCCACATAAGAAGTGGTGAGATACTCATTGATTGCCTTGATCGCCCGATTGTGCAGTTCCCCATCAGCTGAATCGAGCTTTGTCTTGATGACCAGCGTCGAAAGTGACTGTCGCTCCACGACTAGAGACGACAGGGTTTCGATGTTTTTTTGATACAAGAGAAGGAACAGGATAAACGGAATAATGACCGTCCAACCGATCAACCCCGTCAGAATTTTTCGAAAGCTTCGAGGCTCTACAGGCTCCTCGATGAAGTCGTAGGGGTTGTAGTCCTTGTTGAGGTCCTCAGGGAAGAGCGAAAAATAGCGGTTCCTGTACCGCATGTTGTACACGTCTTCCTCGGGATTGGGACTCGAGGGTGGAATCCTGTGCTCAAAGTATTGGAAAACGACGTCAAGAACGTTCATGGTGGTGTCGCTTTTTGTCCGGTCATAGAGTCGGACGGGGGCGCTCGGGATTGGAGTACCCACAACCTTAGCCCGTCCCACAAAGGTTTTCAATACAGTTTTCCCATGCCCTAGAAAGCGCCCGTCTCGGACCAACACCTGAACGGAATATGTCAAGATACTTCGAACGATTTTTTTGGATCGCTCGCCGCTTGGCAAGCCGTGAAAGCAAGCTTTCACGGCTACGCCGCGATTATGCGATCCGAAGCGCGTCAAGCCGCTTTAGGCCAATGAACGGCCTGCTCCCCACTAACGCGGGTCCCCTCCATTAAGTGGCCTTCCGGGCTTGACCCGATCAGCCTTGAGGGTCTATCGGGGTTAAGGAACTGTGAGCTAGCCATCCTGAATTGGGGAACGTTATCGCGAATCCAGCGACTGGGATTGCGCTCACGCGTCTGGAGGAGTACTAGCTGACGACGGACTTGAATGCACCGATCGATGCCCTTGAAACGACTCTCCGGGGTCACGTTGTTAATGCTTGAGGGCACCCACTGCTCGTTGTACTTCTTGACAAACTCACCGAGCTTGGTTCTGGCATCTTCCAAAGAGTGGTACTGCCGCTTTCCCATATACCCACGGTACTTCATGGTCTTGAAGAGCGACTCAATGAACGGATTGTCATTACTAACCCTCGGGCGACTACGTGAAGATTCCACCTTGTATTTGGCCAATAGAGCCAGCGTGCTTGCAGCCTTCATTGCGGCTCCGTTATCATGGCGCGACATCTGCAGGACATGCAATCTGGGACAATCTTCGGGACGTTCTTTTCCTTTTCCCTGATTCGTTCCCCGACGGCGAGTTCCCAGCCATCAGAACGAAAGACAGCTTTCGCAAAACTGGCCTGCCCCGCTCTCCCGCAATGCAGAGGGCGCACGATTCGATGAACCGCGCGCCCTCTTTTCAGGTCAGGGACGGGTCCCGCCGGCGGGACCCGTGGCCGTGATTACAGGAGGCCCTTGCCGTCGCGGGCGCCCTTGTGCATCTTGACCTTGTCGTTTTCGACAGGCACCACGTCGAAGCCCGTCACGCGATGGCCGTTGATCTGGGTGTAGAGCCAGAGGTCCATGGCGGCGCCGGCAACGGCGCCCTTCGTGACGTCCTTGGCCTTGAACGTGAAGACGACGTCGGTGATGCCGTCGTTGTTGACGTCCTTGTAGACCATCTTTTCAGCCGGAGCGAAGTTCTTCCACTGACGGGTGGAGTTGAGCTGGTTGGCGCTCATGCCGGCGCGAGTCGCCTCCATGTTGGCGCTCAGCACTTCGTGGCCCTTGGCGCCGAGCAGCGCGAAGTCGACCGTGCCGTCGCCGTCGGCCTTGACGACGTCGGCGAGGATCTTGACCTTGTTGGGCATCAGGCGGGCGTTTTCGGCCTGCATGATCTTGAGGACATGGTCATAGGACTTCTGGTTGTAGTCGTGCAGGAACTTCGTGCGTTCCTCGCCCTTGAGGCCGGCGGCCTTCTTCGTCACGGCGGCGCGGTCCTTCATGAACTTGTCTTCCTCAGCCTGGATGAGCTGCGTGCGCTTGGCGAGTTCGTCGCCGCGCAGGTAGTCGATGGCGTTGTTGGAGGCGCTGAAGACGCTGTGCGGCGTGAAGTCGGCGCGGTAGTCGAACATGGCGGGAGTGCCCGCGAAGTGTTCCTTCGTGGCCGTGGCCGGATCCGTGAAGGCGGTGCCCTTGGCGGGACCGGCGAGCGGATAGAGCGGCACGAAGACGGACTGGCACGGACGGCCGAGCGTCTTCCAGGCTTCGGTGAGCGTCGGATCGGCCGTCAGGTTGTAGACGATCGAGTCATGGGACGTCGTGCGGCAGATGCCTTCGGACTTGGAGTGATAGAGCTCCTGGTCCTGACCGATGTAGTCCTCGTGCAGGCGCAGGAGGGCCATGGCGTCCTTGACGCCAAGCTTGTGGTCGATGACGGCGCTGTACGGGAACTTTTCAGGATCGTTGTATTCGACGCCCGTGAGGAACTTCCAGGCGAGGACGTTGCGGTTGGCGTTCCAGCGTTCGTGGCGAACGGATTCCTGAGCCACGACCTTGCGCCAGTTGAAGATCGGGTTCTTGGCGTCATGGCGGCCGTCCTTGATGGCGCGCTCGACCTGCTTGGGCTCGATCTTCCAGGTTCCCTTGTCGTTCAGGTCAACCTTGTCCATGAGGAAGTTGTTCGGGATGTAGACGACTTCGTTGTCGTGAATCTTGCGGGCGACCCAGCTGTTGCCCTGATGGATGGCGAGCTGCCAGGCTTCGTTGGCGTCGGCGAACGTATACGTGCGCCCGTCGTGGAAGTAGCCGAATTCGGCGAGCAGCTTCGTCGCGATGTCCACTGCCTCGCGGGCGGAGTGAGCGCGCTCGGCCACCAGACGGCGAATGCCGTAGCCGATGCCGCCGTCCTTGACTTCCATGCGGTCGGCGTCGAAGATCTCGCCGCACCAGTTCGTGGCGACCACGACGCCGGCGTCGTTGAAGAAGCCGTCGGCGAAGCTCGCGCCGTCAGGAACGAAGGTCTGGGTCCAGTAGAAGCCCAGCGTCTCCTCGACCTGCGGGATTTCGGCCGCGAACTTCTCGAACTTCAGCATTTCGCCCTTCTTGTGCTTGGCGGGCGGAACATAGTGCTGCATGTTGAAGAGACGGCCGCCGTTGTCTTCGTTGTGGGCGACGATGATGTTGCCCGTTTCGGAAACGGCCTTGCCGATCACGAGCGTGCTGCAGGCCTGGGCCGTGCCGACGGCGGCAAGCAGCGAGGCAACGGCGATCAGAGACTTCTTGAACATTTTCGAACTCCTTTGTCATGAGAACGGCGGGCCCGTGGTCGCTGGTCCGCCGAAATTGGTCGCCACGAAGTCTATAGACCCGCAAACGCAGGCACCACGGTGTTTCCGAGGGGTTGACAATGCAGGCAAAGTCTACTAAAGGCGACAGATGCGACACGGCCGGACGGAGCGATTCCTGAGAACAGCTCGAGCTCTTCGAGCAACCTGATTTCAGGATCACCGGCTTCGTCGGCGGCTCCTTCGCCGTCGTGCCCTCGGGCAGGTTCTGCGCCGTGACGGACTACATCGTCTACGGCCGCATCGCGGGCCGCAATGCCGCCAAGGAGACACCCTGGAGGTGAGTCAATCCTGAAGCTCCTGAGTCCTCCGTCCTGCTTCAGTCCCACATAAACAGAAAGCCGTGCAGGTCGCGAGACCGCACGGCTTTCATGGTCATCAGAACAGGACGTCCGTCAGGAACCCTACTTCAGCTTGACGGACTTGAAGTCCATGTTCGAGCAGATGTAGCGGACCTTGGGCTGCGTTCCCGCCTCTTCGGAGAGGCAGACGGAGCGCTTGATGAGCGCCTGGACTTCGGGATCCTTCGAGTCGTAGTCGACGAGCGTCAGGGCCTTGGTCGAGCAGTTTTCGACGCAGGCGGGCAGACGCCCTTCGGCGAGACGATGGGTGCAGAGCGTGCAGTGCTCGGCCTTGCCGGGGACGCGCACCTGATGGGCCTTGGGCTCGGGCTTGAGGAGCGGCTCCTTGTCGCCGAAGTATCCGGTCCTGCCGTCCTCGTTGAAGAGCGGCGCACCGTACGGGCAGGCGGCCAGGCACATCCTGCAGCCGATGCACTTCTTGTGGTCGACGAGCACTTCACCGTGCGGCCCCTTGGAGATCGCCTTTGCGGGGCAGACCTTCATGCATGCGGGATCCTCGCAGTGCTGGCACGAGACGCGATAGTAGTTGATGACGCGCTTTCCGACATTCTCGATGCGGCGGATCTTGTTCCACTGAATGCCAGGAGCGACCTTGTTTTCTTCCTTGCAGGCCACAAAGCAGGCTTCGCAGCCGATGCAGCGGTCTACGTTGAAAATGATGCCGTAGCGACTCATTGCAGCCTCCTTACTTGACCTTGGCAACGCTCACGTTGACTTCGAAATACGGCGCGTAGCCCGAAATCGGATCCCACTGGCGCGGGATGAGATTCTGGGTGTTCTGGTCGCCGCGCCAGCCGTACTGCGAGTCGATCGTGCCTTCGGGCACGATGATCGAGACGTCGATCCTTGCGCGGACGGGACCGCCGAACTTGCTGCGCATTTCGACGAAGTCGCCCGTGACGAGGCCGCGCTTCTTCGCGTCGGCAGGATTCATGTGAATCGTGCTGACGGGCTCGAGCTCAAGCAGGTACGGCGCATCGGAGCGGGTCTTCGAATGCGTGATGTAGGGCTTGCGCGTGCCGTTGATGAGGCGCAGGTTGAAGTCGCCCTCGGGCTTCATCATCTCCTTGTAGACGGGAAGACCCTCGAGACCGTACTTCGACGTGATCGTGGAGAAGAGCTCGAGCTTGCCCGTCGGCGTGTTGAAGCCGGGCTTGCCGTCCGGACGGAGCTTGCCGGAGACGTACTTGTAGGGTTCGTTCTTCTCGCACTTGAGCGTCGAGACGGCAGGCAGGGCGGCGACAGCCTTTTCGTAGTTGCCTTCCCAGACCTTGAGCACCGCGTTGCAAGCCTTGACCGGGTCGCCGTAGAAGAAGTTCTCGGGCTTGTCGACGAGGCAGCCGATTTCAAGCGCAATGCGCCAGTCCTCCTTCGCTTCGCCGAGCGGCTTGACAGGCGTCCTCGGCGCATACTTCGCGCCGTACATGCCGAACGGCGCATAGCGCTCGAAGTTCATGGCGGCGGGCAGGATGAGGTCGAGGTCCCTGTGGCTTTCCTTGCGGTAGAAGTAGTCGGTCGCGAACGCGAACTCAAGCTTCGAGATCGCCTTTGCGTATTCCTCGGGCTGCGGCCAGATCATGACGTTGAAGCCCCAGCCGCAGAAGGCGCGGATCTTGCCCTCCTTCACCCATTCGGGCAGCAGGTTCGGGCTGAACGGAACCATCATGTGGTGCCAGACGGGGACGAAGTCCTTGTCGAGGCGGCGGTCCTTCTGCTCCTTGGCGTTCCACCACTTGCCGTCGTAGAAGCTCGTGTGGATGCCGAAGCCGAAGGTCTGCTGACCCTTCGGATTCGTCGGGAACATCGCGCCGCCCGGGGCGTCCATGTAGCCGAGGATCGACGGGATGAGCAGCAGGGCTCGGGCGTTGTTGACGCCGTTGAGGTTGTGCGTGAGGCTCTGCGTCGTGAGCGAGAAGGAGCCGGGGCCTTCGGCGTACATGCGGGCCGCGGCCACGATGTCGGCGGCGGGCACGCCGGTGATCTCCTCGGTCTTTTCCGGGGTGAAGGTCTCGCAGTAAGCGGCAAGCTCTTCAAAGCCGTGGCACCACTTCTCGACGAACTCGCGATTGTAGAGGCCTTCCTTGATGAGAACGCGGATCATGCCCATGGCAAGCGCGCTGTCGGTGCCCACGCGGGGCGCCAGATGGATGTCGGCAAGCTCGGCGGCCTTCGTGCGGCGGGTGTCGACCGTGATGATCTTGCAGCCGCGGGCCTTGGCCTTGACGAGGGACTCCCACCAGCCCAGCGGCTGTGCCCAGACGTTCGTCGCCATGATCATGAAGGAGCGCGTCTTTTCGGTCGGCATGGCGCCCGTCGACGGACGGCCCCAGGTGAGCTGCTCGGCCTGCATGCAGCCGGCGCGGCAGGCGGCCGACGATTCGTTGGCCCAGTGCACGGAGCCGAAATGACGGGCAAGACGGATGATGGGCGGACGCGGCTCCTTCGGGTCGCCCGCATAGAACATCACGCTGTCAGCACCGTACTGCTTCCTGATGCGCAGAAGATTTTCCGCAATCATCCTGTAGGCTTCCTCCCAGGAGCAGCGGACGAATCCGGGATCCTCGCTGCCCTTGGGATTCGTGCGCTTCATCGGATGGAGCAGACGATTCGGGTTGTAGAGTCGCTGGAGCGTCGCCAGCCCCTTCGAGCAGAGGATGTGGCGGGGGTTCTCCTTCCAGTTTTCAATCGATTCGATCACGTTCCCGCGTGCATGGAACTTGATGCCGCACGACGGCACGTGGTTGCAGTGGTCGCAGATCGAATAGCCGGTCCACTCCCTGGTGGCTTCGGCGGCTCCGGCAATCGGAACGAACATGCCGGCGGTCGAGCCCGCAACGGAAAGCGTACCGATCGACTTGAGCAGATCGCGTCGGTTGAGAGCGAGTCCATGGGGGTCATTCATGGCTTTACTCCTTTTCGGTCAATGAAATTCAAAGGTCTCCTGTACACCTCCGACCGTCCTGGTCCGGGACTGCGAAGATGACTTCCTCAATTTTCATGTTATAACTTCCGATACCTAAGTACAGCACCTCCCATCGCAAACATGAGCCGCCTCACCTGCGCCGTCCTGCTGGCCGCTCTCGCCCTGCAGTGCGCCCCGACTCTGGCCGGGACTCCCGTGCGCATCGCCGTCACGTCGGGCGGGCACGGCACCACCTCGCTCAAGCCGCTCGACCAGTCCGTCAGGGCGCTCGAGGCGAGGTTCGGCCCCTCGAACGTCACGATCCGCGAGCGCGTCACGCTCACGGAGCTCGGTCACATGCTCGAGCGCGGCGAGGTCGACTACTTCATTTCCACGTCGGGCGTCTCGCGCCGCAATCTGTCCGAAGGCTCGCGCGACCTCCTCACCATCACCGACAGCCGCTTTCCCGACCCGAACAAGTCCTACGGCTCGCTCTTCTTCACACGCAGGGGCAGCGGAATCAAAAACCTTGAGGACATGCGCGGCCGCACCCTGGTCGCCAACCATCCGAACGGCCCGTACAGCTACCTCGTCGGCATGGGCGAAATCGAGCGCGCCGGCTACGACGCGTCCACTTTCTTCAAGTCGCAGCGCTTTCTGATGCAGTCCGCCGAGGACGTCGTTCAGGCCGTGCTCGACGGACGCGCCGACGTCGGCATCGTCGCGAGCTGCATTCTCGAGGACTTCTTCCCTGCGGTATCCGAAGCCCGCCGCAATCTCGAGCCCGTGGCCCTCAAGGCGGCCGCCCCCTGCATGCGCTCGACGGACCAGCATCCCAACTGGACGCTTTCGGCCGTGCGCGGCGCGGATCCCGAGACGACGCGCGAAGTCGTGCTCACGCTTCTCGGCATGCCCGCATCACCCGACGGCGTGCGCTGGAGCATCACCACCGACTTCCAGAGCACCGACCGAGTCTTCAAGGCCTTCCGCACGGGCGTCTACGACGTCATGAACGAAAGAAGCTTCAGCGACTTCGTCGAGAAGTACTGGCTCTTCGCCGCCGTGCCCCTCGCCGCAGCCCTCCTCTGCTTCGGCTTTGCGGCCCTTCTGCGCCGCATGGTCGGGATCAGGACCCGCGAGCTCAAGCGGACGCTGGAAAACGAGCGGCGCCTGCGCCGCGAGGCTCAGGAGGCGGACGAACGCTACAGGCGACTTCTGCGCGTCGGGCTTCTCGGACAGCTGAGCACGATGTTCGCGCACGAAATCCGCCAGCCCGTCGGCGCCATCCTCGCCTACGTTCAGGGACTGCGCAACTTCTGCGCCTCGGGCTCGCTCACGCCCGAAATGTCCGAGGTCGTCCTCGCGAAGATCAACGCGCAGGCCGAAAGAGTGTCGGACATTGTCGAGCGCGTGAGACTCTATGCAAGGACCGATGCCGTTGACCGCATCACGACCGATCTGCGAGACATGGTCGACGAGGCGGTCGGGCTCTTCAAGCGCAACACGCGCTTTGAGGGCAAAATCATTCTGGAGCCGCCCGCATCGTCCGAAAAGTTCACCGTGCGCGTCTCGCCCCTAGAAATCAGCATCGCGCTACACAACCTCATGCAGAATGCCGTCGACGCCCTCGCCTCTGCAGGCACCGCAGATCCGAGGATCACGATCCGCATCGAGCGCACGGAGGAGAGGCTTGCGGTCGTCGTCTCCGACAACGGCCCGCAGCTCACGCAGGATGACGTCGCCCGCATGACGGCACCCCTGCACACGACCAAGTCCTCCGGCATGGGCCTCGGCCTGATTCTTGTAAACTCCATTGCAACCGGCCACGGCGGCCATCTCAGGCTGTCTCCCGCCGCAGGCGGCGGCCTTGAGGCACGACTGATCTTTCCTGACGCAGACGAACATGATTGAAAAGAAGCAGATGCTCATCCGAATCGTCGACGATGACGAACCTTTTGCAGACGCGATCTGCTTTCTTCTGCTGAGCAAGGGGCTCAGGGCCGTCGTTCATGCGTCGGCCGAGAAGTTCCTTGAGCAGGACGATCCGTCCGTTCCGGGCTGCCTCATCCTCGACTATCAGATGCCCGAACTCAACGGCATCGAGACCCAGCGCAAGCTGCTCGACAAGGGCTGGTGCTGGCCCGTCATCTTCATGACGGCCCATGCCGATGTCGACATGGCGATCACCGCCTTCAAGCAGGGCGCCTGCGACCTTCTTCAGAAGCCCGTTGCGCCCGACGTCCTCATCGCCGCAGTCGAGACCAGCCTCGAGAAGGTCCGCGCAGGCATGCGGCACCACCACGACGAAGTCTGCGGCCTTTTCGAGGGACTCACCAACCGCGAGCGACAGATCGTGAAGCTCGCCGCCGCAGGTCTCGCGAACCAGCAGATCGCCGACCGCTTGGGCATCAGCGAGCGCACCGTGGAGGCCCATCGCTCCGCGGCCTACCGCCGCCTGAACGTCAAATGCCTGGAGGAACTCCAGGCATTCATCAGGGACATGGACGACTGAACGTCCGAAATCAGCAGGCGTCCGCCCGCTCGAGCAGCATTCCGTCCGACTTCATCGTGCGAAGAAGCATCGCCAGAACGTCTCCGACGGCCCCCGTCTCCAGCCCCTGCAGTTCATGCGCGACGGTCGAGGCAAGCGGAATCAAGCATGCGGTCAGAAACTCCCGCTGCTTCCCTGCGGGCGCCTTCATCTGCGCGAGAAGCGACATGAACGCAAGCTCCACGCCCAACGAGTCCGCAAAGGGCGCGTCCGCCTCGGAAGGAAGAAAGCCGAAGGCCCTGTAGGCGTCAAGCAGGCGACGGCAGTCGGCGCCGCACATCATGCGGTGCTCGCCCGTGTAGGCCGAGGCGCAAAGCGGCACGGTCCGTTCGCCGACGCCCTGAAAAAGCCTCGCATACAGCCTGTCCATGACGATGGGCTCGGGCAGCGCCTCGGGTGCGGGCCCGGACGTCATTCCAAGCAGGGCCTCGACGCCCGCCTGATAGCGGACCAGCTCGGACCAGTTGCCGGCAAAGCCCGAAGAGCCGTTGCCGGAGAAAAAGTCGGCATATGCGCCGTAGACCTGCGCACGGGATTCGGCGAGATCGGTCACAAGATTGAATTCGTCGGACATGGAGCTCCTCAAGTGTCAAGCATTCCTCTTGAATTGTAGGCTCCGGGATACGTAGGTACAGTTCGGCGCATGAGCGAACCACACCTGCTTCCCGCGCACGTCACCTCTGCGGTCTCTCCTGAGGTCCTCTCCGGACCGAGGCGCCGATCGTCACGACGAGCACGATCAGGGCGAGCGTGCTGAGAAAGGCCGTCGAGGGCATGAAGCCGCCGACGCCCGCCGCCATGAAGAGCGACATCATGATTCGGCCGAGGTTGTTGAACATGAACCTCATGCCCACGATGTCGCCCACCGATTCGGGTGGCGCGTACTGGAAGATCGTGCTCATCGAAAGCGGCCTGACCAGACCGAATCCGAAGCCCGCCACCGACACGACGAGCAGAAAGGACGCGAATCCGTCGGCCAGTGCGGCACCCGAAAGCGCGACGCCGCCCAGAAGCAGCGCATTGCGAAGCTGAGGCAGAAGCGTCCTGTGATTGGCGCGCACGGACAGAAGCGAGCTTGCGGCCACCTGCGCGAGCGCGCACGCCGAAAGGAGCGTCCCCGTCTGGGTCGTCGTGAGGCCCATGCCGCCGCCCGCCGTGGGAACGAGAATGTCGAGAATGCAAAAGAGCGCGTTGACGCCCGAGCCCGCCACCACGCCCGCAAGCAGCGGCCCCGAGCCCGCGAGGCGTCTGATGTTCACGAGCAGGTCCGTCGACTCGACGAGACCATGCGCCCTGAGGTCCGAGCGCGACACACCGGAGGAAAGGAAGGAAAGCGCCAGAGAGACCGCCAGCACGATGAAGGGCATCAGGTCCGGAGCCTGCGAGAAGAGCGCACCGATCGCGACGGGCATGGCAATCTCGCTCACGTTGCTCAACAGGCACATTCTCGAAAAGCGCGAAACGCGGTCCGCCGCGCCGAAGAGTCCGCCGATGCCGCGATAGCCTGCCGTTGCGGCGAGCATGAGCGTCATGCCCGTGAGCATCCAGGCGACGGCAAGCGCAGCAGGCGCCTCATGCTGCGTCGCCAGAAATCCCGCGCCCGCACAGCAGAGCGCCGCGCAACGGTTGAGCGGCGAAGGCCCGAAGCGGTTGTAGAGCCGTCCCGCATAGATCGTGAAGACGGCGCAGGCCACGGAACTCGCCGCCATGACGGCACCCATCCAAGCCGCACCCACGCCGTGCGAGACCGCCTCGAAGATGAGCGTGAACTGCAGGCACCGCGCCGCAAGGCCGAGCAGGTACCACTGCGCGAAAAGGCGCCGAAAGGCTGTGCGAAGCTGCAGCGAATCCATGGAATGTCCGATTGAGCGTGCCGAAGGAAGGCACGAGGCCTGCTGCGGACAATTGAAACACCTGTCGCGGAAGCGTCCCGGGACAGAACAATTTTTAATTGTAACCCCGTCGTACGCTCCAAATGGGGCAATATTCGTGAAAGACCCTATGCGAGAGCGGGAAACAGAACATTCAGGCTCTTCCATCCCATGTTGAGCGTCTTACCCCATCGGAAGCTTACCTGACAACCGTTTCCAATTCCCCAGACGTCAAAAAGCACCTCCTTACATCAGGAAGACGGCCCGGAAAAACTTTCGCAGACTGCCGCCTGAAAAAGAATCACTCCTCTTACGCCGGCATTTTTCGTCTCACCATCTGCCAGACGGTCGTACCGAGCGTGAGAACGAGCACGATCATGGCGGCCATGGTGAGGAAGGCCGGAGAGGTCATGAAGCCGCCGACCGCCGCAGCCATGAGAAGCGACATCAGGATGCGGCTCAGGTTGTTGAGCATGAGCCTCAGCCCCACGATATCGCCCACCGAGTCGGCCGGCGCGAACTGGAAGATCGTGCTCATGGAGAGCGGCTGGATGAGGCCAAAGCCGAAGCCGCTCACCGCGACAACGGCAAGAAACGAGAAGAAGCCGTCGGCGAAGACGGCGCCCGAGAGCGCGACACCGCCGAGAAGCAGCGCGTTGCGAAGTTGGCCGAGCAGCGTGCGGTGGTTGGGACGCATCGACAGGAGCCAGCTCGCGGCCACCTGAGAGAGTGCGCTCGCCGACAACAGCATGCCGATCTGCGTAGTCGTCAGGCCGAGGCCTGCGCTCGCAGTGGGAATGAGGACGTCGTAGACGCAGAGAAGCGCATGAATCCCCGCGCCCGCCGTGACGCCCGCGAGAAGCGCGCCAGAGCAGAAGAACCTGCGCAGGTTGACCATGAGCGCGCGGGACTCCACCTGTCCCTGCGCCTGAAATTCGGCGCGGGTGATGCCCGCAGGCAGAAACGGAATCAGAAGGCAGACGCCGAAGATGACGCAGGGCGGCAGCCAGGGCATCCGCGCGAAGGCCGCACTGATCACGATCGGAATGAGAATTTCGTTGATGTTGCTCATCAGGCTCATGCGCGAGAAGCTCGAGACGCGTTCTGTTGCATCGAAAAGACTCCCGATGCCGCGGTAGCCGGCGGTCGAAGCCAGCATGAGCGTCATAGCGGTGAGCATCCAGACGGCGGCAAGCGCCGGGAGGATCTCGTTGCGGGTGGCCAGAAGCGCGGCTGCGCCGCAGCAGAGCGCCGCGCAGCGATTGAGCGGCGCGGGCCCAAGCCGGTTGAAAAGCCGTCCTGCGAAGACCGTGAGAACGGCGCAGACTGTTGCACTCACGGCCATTACGGCACCCATCCATGCCGCGCTCACGCTCTGGGCGACGGCATGAAAGATGAGGATCAGTTGCAGGCACCGGGCCGCCAGACAGAGCAGGTACCAGTGCGCGAAGAGACGCCGGAAGGCTTTTTGAGGTTGGATCGATCCCATGAAGGCCATGAACAACGCGCGCGGGAAAAGCCCTTCGTCTTCCCCGCCGGCAAATGAAAACACCTGTGCGAGCGGATTAGAGAAGCCGCACAAGCTTTGATTCTAGCCGTGGAGGATCGGATTGAGACCCCGTCATGGTGAAAGTCCCATGTCGGAGTCAACTTTATGCGTCAAAAAAAGGTGGACCCGTCGAGAGGAAGAGACGGGGCCAAAAAATGAGGAAGACTAAATGCGTCAATTTCCATGAAAACGGAACAGTGTACCCAAACCCACCGTCAAAAAACAAAAGTTTCGTAAACCATTAATTCCTCTGAAAACAAAGGATAGTTGTCGCTTTTTTTTATTTTAATAAAATTCTCAACAAATTAATCCTTATATTGCAAACATAATTCGTACCGCAGGAACGAATTATGCGAGTCAATATTTCTAATAGCATCTGCAATACATGCCCGAGAGATTCCGTTGGTGTTCCGTGGTTCTTTGGTAAATATCCACCCCGTCAGACATGCTTTGAGAGACTCGATGCCCCTTTTTTGTATAAATTGACGCTGAAAGTCTCGTTCAAAATTCGGGCTAATTAATTATATCGACGAAGGCAAAGCAATGACACGACAGGAAGAAAGTCTCCTGCCGCTCAACGCTTCTCCTCAACCTTCCTGACCTCGTGCGGAACCCTTCCTTCCGAAGCGTGTCTCGCTTCGTTGAGCATATGGGACTGGTGCCGCGCCTCCACGGCCTGAGCGGCCCTTGCCGCAGCCGCATCGTCAAAGGCCTCGTCCACGGGCGGAAGCTTCGAGACGACCACCTTGATGGCCTTGAGCGAAAGGCGGATCTCAAGCGAAAGGAAGACGGTCGAAAGCACGATGAGGCCGACAGCCGCCACCAGCAGCATGCTGTTGACGAAGTCGGCATGCACGCCCGTCGACTCCTCCAGAACGCAGAGCGCGACCATGAGGCCCGAGACCACGGCCGAAAGCACTACGCAGAGCTCGCCGTTGCGAAGAAGCCCCGCCCTGTGGAAGATGAAATCGATCTCCTCGTCGATGTCGGCGCGCTCGTCAGCTGCACCTTCGGCAAGGGCAACCTCATCCATTGCGACTACGGCAAGGTGGCCTTCACCTTCTGGCGTCGAAGCGACGACCGCGCCGTCCGCCTCGTCAACGTCTCCCGCCTCATGACCCGAAGCGAGTCCGAGGAATCCCGTGTCCTCAAGACCCTCGCCTTCTCGGGCGCTCCGATGACGCCCGAGCAGAAGGCCCGCCACGAGGGCCTTCACGCCGAAATGATCGAGCGCATTCTCAATGCGCCCTTCGAGGAGGTCTTCCGCGTCGAGGAGGTCTCCGATCCCGCACCCGCCCGCGCCCGCATCATGGCGAGCGTCATCTGCGCGTGCTGCGGCGAGGCCGTGATGGAAAGCCGCTCGAGGCGCCTGGGCGGCAAGGACTACTGCATTCCGTGCTTCAGACGGCTTGACGACCGTTGAGCGCGTTTGAAGACCCGGCGTCAAAAAAGCGAAAAGGCCATCCACAGTGGAGAGCCTTTTCGTTTTTCTGCTGAAGATGCCGTCTCCTCTCCGAGCCCTCCGCCCCGACATAGGAAGCTTGGGACAAACAAGCTGGGCGGAGAACCCGAAGAGAAGCCGGACTTTCAGAGAGGATCAGATCACCGAGTAGATGAGGCAGCCGGTGGCCACGCCCGTGATGACGTGCACGAGACCGGCACGCATGTAGGAGTGGTTGAGAACCCAGGTGCCCAGGCGGGTCGTGCCGGTTCGGTCGAAGGAGCAGCAGCCGATCTGCGCGCCGCCCGGGATGAGGAAGTCACCGCAGGTGGCCGGATAGAGGGCCACGAGGAAGAGCGGGTCGATGCCGATGGCGGCGCCCAGAGGCATGAGGGCGACGACGGTGGCGGACGGGCTCAGGATCACCGCGGAGAAGAGGAAGAGCACGACGCCGAAGAGAAGCGGCGTGGACTCGGCCATCGTCTTGAAGAGCGCGATGAACTGCGGGCTGTAGGCGTCAAAGAAGGTGCCGGTAAGCCAAGAGATGCCGAACACGCCCACGACACCGATGAGACCGGCGCGGAAGACGGAACCGTCGGCGAACTTGTTGGACGGGACCTTGCAGACGAGGATGATGAAGAGCGCGCAGGCGAGCATCACCATCTGGATGAGCGACGGAATCGGGAGGGTCGAAACCTTGCCGGCGGCGCTGGTCCAGGTCGGGAGGAGTTCCTTGTTGAAGCCGAAGAAGAGCACGGTGGCGACGCCGAGCGCGAAGATCAGCACGGAGTTGCGCACGCTGGCAGGAATCTCGAGCTTGGAATCGTCACGCTTGATGACGAGTTTCTGGAATTCGCCAGCGGCAACGCGGCGCTTGAATTCGGGATCGTCCTCAAGTTCGCAGCCCTTCCAGTAGACGCACAGGCAGGTGGCGGCCGTGGCGACGACGAAGGCGGGGACCGAGATCATCAGAACGTCGATGACGCCGAGGTTGAACGGAGAGAGCGAGGCGACCATGGCGGCCGTGGCGGCGGACATCGGCGAGGCGACGACTGCAATGCCGGCGGAGATCACGGATGCGGCGATCGGACGCTCGGGTCGGACGCGGGCCTGGGTGGCCACTTCGGCGACGACGGGATAAACGGCGAAGGCGACGTAGGCCGTGCCCACGAAGATGACGAAGAAGGAGCAGACGAAGGGCGCCACGAAGGTAATGGCGCGCGGCCACTTCCTGAGCATGCGCTCGGCGACCTTCACCATGATGTCAAGGCCGCCTGCGCCCTGCAGCACGGACGTGCAGGAGATGACGGCCACGATGATGAGAATCGTGGAGACGGGAGGAGAGCTCGGCTTGAGGCCGAAGAGAAGCACGAGAATGCAGACGCCGAAGCCGCCTGCTGCGCCGAGGCCGAGACCGCCGAAGCGGCCGCCAATGCCGATGCACACGGCCACAGTGATGAGCTGGAGCCAGAAGTTCAGATCCATTTCCATGATGATGGTCCTGAGTCAAGGGGTTGGATGCGAGGAATGGGGAAAAAGTCGGTTCGGTTGACAGCAGTGAACCGGACGGCCCGATCGGAGTGATCGTCAGATCAGAAGCTTAGAGACCGAGGATGCGGCCTTCGGCTTCAAGGACGGCGTCGGCGCGCTCAAGCTGGACGGCGACCATGTCGGGAGCCGTGCCGCCGTAGCTCTTGCGGGCGCGGACGCAGGTCTCGAGACTGATCTCGTGGCGGATGTCCTCTTCGATCTTGTCGGAGAACTGCCTGTATTCGTCCATCGTGAAGTCGTCGAGGCGCTTGGCGTGCTTGATGCCGTAGTTGACCATGGCGCCGACGACGTGATGGGCTTCGCGGAACGGCATGCCCTTCTTGGCGAGGTAGTCGGCCAGGTCGGTGGCGTTGGCGTAGCCGAGGTCGGCGTTGGCGCGGGTCTTCTCGCCGTTGACGCGCATCTTCTCGACCATCGGAGTCATGATGGCGAGGGACTGAAGCAGCGTGTCGACGCTGTCGAACACCTGTTCCTTGTCTTCGGAAAGGTCGGTGTTGTAGGCGAGCGGGATGCCCTTCATGATCGTGAGGATGGCCATGAGGTTGCCGTACATGCGGCCCGTCTTGCCGCGGATCTTCTCGGCGATGTCGGGGTTCTTCTTCTGCGGCATGATCGAGCTGCCGGTGCAGAAGTCGTCGGAGAGTTCGATGAACTTGAAGTCCTGCGTGGAGAACGTTACGAGTTCTTCGGAGAGGCGCGAGAGGTGCATGTAGCACATGGCGGCGGCCGCATTGAACTCGACCATGTGGTCGCGGTCGGAGACGGCGTCGATGGAGTTTTCCGTCGGACCGTCGAAGCCGAGGTTTTCAGCCGTGAAGTCGCGGTCGATCGGGAAGTCGGTGCCGGCGAGGGCGGCGGAGCCGAGCGGGCAGCGACCCATGCGCTTGTAGAGGTCGGAGAAGCGCGTGAAGTCGCGTTCGAGCATCCAGAAGAAGGCCATCATCCAGTGGGAGAAGAGGATCGGCTGGCCCGTCTGCATGTGCGTGTAGCCCGGCATGATCACGTCGATGTTGGCGCGGGCGGTCTTGACGAAGACGGCCTGAAGCTCGCGGATCGCCTTCTGGACTTCGCGGATTTCATGGCGGAGGTACATCTTCGTGGAGGTCGAATGGTGACAACACCATTAACAGCCATGAAACAAGGCTGTCCACTGGACTTAGCACCAGCGGAGACAGCCTCTCCTTTGAACATTTCTGCCATTGACATACAAGTCTCCTTGTTAATTAAGAATCCACTTCCAAGACACTTCAATGTCTTCACCATTGAAGTGAGGAGTGGTAGTGAGAAGAAGTTGAGTACCCGAAGGCAACTCAAACTTATAAAAATAAGAACCATTGGCATTCCAATGGTTCACTTGTTTTGCCCCGAATTTCTTCAGAGCACTATTGATATGACGCTTAGCGTCAGAGATGGTAAATAGCATAATTATTCTCCTTAACAGACTATCAATAAAAAAAGGACCAATCTTTCGATTAGTCCTCTCACCCACAACCTAGTGGATAGATAAACACACTCTTTCGAATATGCTTATCTATGCAGCTCATTTAAGGCCCGAGCTGCAAGGCCAAACTAGTTAAATACCGTAATGATGACGGTACCAACTAGTCATTTCTTCTTCCTCCCAATTAGGATTCTTACGAATCCAATAATCTACAGGGTCTTCTTCAAGAATCCCTTTATTCATATTAAAGAAGAAAGTCTTCTCCCTATTCATCCACACCTTGGGTTCGCAGAACCCATTTACATTGCAATACACCTCTAAAACGGATCCATCAACAAAGACGAACGTCCTATTTTCATCCTCACCTGCCTTGCTTCTATGGTAATCATCCAAGTAGATCTCTTTAGATAATCCCTTAGGAGCAAGGTATTTATGTTCAAACGTAAGAAAGTCCGTATCAAACGGATCTTCTTCATTGAAAAATGTATCCATCACCATTTGAGCAACAGATGGCTTCTCCATATAAGCCACTTCACCCGAGTACACAAAATCAGATCCATGAATCACATGAACCTGAGAGTTCTTCGGGAATGTCTTTTTAGCAGCCCAGCCAAGAATAGACACACAAAAACCCATGATGTAAAGGTAAACGTTTTGCATAATTTGTCTCCTATTAAATAAGGACCATCTTCCTTAGAAATAGTCAAGAAATCAAAAGAAAAAGGGAACAGTCTTAAGACCATTCCCTTTGGTTCATTTAGAAGCCAGCATCCTTGAATGCTTGCTTCATCTGACAATTCTGTTTTGCAACTAAGAGTTGCTTATGCAGCTCTTTAAGTTGCTCCTCCACACTTTCAATGGCGAGTCCAAGACTCCACCATCCATGATTGAATTGAACCCACACATCGTAGTCCAGCTCCTCGAAGGCATTCATGAATGCCTGGATACCTTCATTAAGGGTATTTTCTAATCCTCGGGCAATGCCGAGCATCCAGCAGGCATGCTCAGTAAGCCCACCGTCTTCACAACGATAGGACTCGAATTCCACCATTGCCTCATTGAGCGAGGCACTTGCCTCCCTATAGAAGCGGCACCTCAAGAGGATGAGTTCCGCTTGGAGCTTGATGAAGCGAGCTTCGAGTTCTTTGACGTTGACGTGCTTAAGCATAATCTTTCTCCTTATATGCTTATTTGACTATCCTTCCCTTTAATAGTCAGTTAATAGGTAATAAAAAAGGCCAAGTACTGAATGCACTTAGCCTTTAGGGAAGACTTCTTCTAAAAAGTTCAAAACTAAACAAATTAGATTTAAGTAGTTGAACTTCAAAGTTGAAGATGAATGTTCTCTAAGTCATTGAAACAGAGAGCATTCAACATCAACCTCAATGTTGCCTTGTTTTAGGAAGAGCTTAGGGTTTGTCCTAAGACACTTTCATTGACAAGTGTGTAGAATACGAATATCATCGCTCCGCTTAAGTCTAGACATATATATGACTATATATAAGTCATATAAAATAGACTATTAAGAGTAATAGTATTCTTACTCCTTACTTTCTCTTTCTTTAGTAAAGAAACTAAGAGTAATGACTATTAATAGAAGGACTATCTTCTATTTACAATCAATATCTTATCTTCTTTAGAAGAAGATGTCCTTACTTCCTTCTTATTAAGAATTAATAAGAAGTTAGAGTTCTTACAACAAGAACTCTTTATTCTTCTCTCTCATCCTTTGGTAAGAGAGAAGTAAAAGAATTCTTATGAGTTAGTTAAGAGAGATTTCTCTCTCTCTTTCTTGAAGAACAATTACTTGTTCTCTTCCTTCTCGTTGTAGATCTGATCGATGATGTCATCAATGTCATCATTAAGATTGACACCCATAGATTCACCAATTTCCTTATTGAGCTTGGCTACACCGATTACTCCAGCCTTAGCCAACAGGATTCCGTGACGAGTACCCTGACGGATGACACCGTCAAGCTCTTCCTTGTTTTCATACAGGGAAGAGGTGACCGAGTCGAGTGCGGTTGCACCAAGGTAGGTCATCTTAAGACCTGCCTTGATGGGAGTGACGACCGCCTGCTTGACGGTCGAAAAGAATCCAAGATCGTCGATCTCAGCAGGATTGGAGAACTTCTTGGTGATGGTGTTACCATCAGCAGCAAGAATGGTGGTAGACTTGAAGTTGCTCATATAAGCCTCTGTAAGTAATGAGCGTTGAAGGACTGTAGACCTAACCACTAGGCTACAGGCTAGGTACAAGACCAGTTGGTAGCTAGTCCTGTACAAGAGTATGG
>OOAA01000396.1_pt1 | contig 33292 bp, 28 predicted proteins | sample 1671671 | NCBI WGS metagenome assembly OOAA01 (sample SAMN06348180, study PRJEB24527) | human gut metagenome | biome: human gut; feature: ankylosing spondylitis patient; material: feces | host: Homo sapiens | place: China | collected 2015-10 | reverse complement strand
ATGCTCAAAACCTGCTGCTGCCGCGGGTTACAAACCCGCCCCCCAATTAGGCAGACAAATTAATAATTCTAATATTATACGTCTTACTCATACTCCTTAGCCACACACTCGCCACGTAATACGCTGAGGGCGTTGAGGGCAAGGGCTTCCATTTCGTCCTCCCCTGGGAAGAGGTGGACGGGAGCTATAAACTTCACTCTTGAAGCAATGCCTTGCGTGATATATTTAGAATGCGCCATGCCGCCCGTGATGAGAATGGCATCTACTTGTCCGCTAAATACGGCACCCTCGGCTGCGATGGCCTTGGCCGTGTGGAATATCATGGCATCTATCAACAACTTGGCGTGGGCATCGCCAGCTTCGACTTGTTGCATGATTTGCAGAATGTCGGTCGTGCCTAAATGAGCCATTAGGCCTGCTTGGCCCGCTACGCGCTTCTTTAATTGGTCCTCCGTATAGCGACCACTGTAACAAAGGTGGATGAGGTCGGCAGCGGGCAACGTGCCAGCGCGTTCAGGCGAGAGAGGACCTTCGCCATCGAGGGCGTTGTTGGCATCAACGGCACGTCCCTTCTGGTGGGCTGCGATTGAAATGCCTCCACCGAGGTGGCAGATGATGAGATTGAGGTCCTCGTACTGACTGCCTATCTCTGACGCATACCGACGAGCTATGGCGCGCTGGTTGAGGGCATGCCAGATGGCTAAGCGGGGCATGAGGGGCGAACCGCTCACACGGGCTTCTGGCAGGAGTTCGTCGACGGTAACGGGGTCGGCTATGTAGGCTTTACAACCATTCTGTTGCTGCTTGGCCAGCTCGTAGGCAATGATGCAACCCAAGTTGCAAGCGTGCTTGCGAAGAGCATAATACGTTTCGTACACCATCTTACGATTGACACGATATACGCCACCGGGTATAGGCTTAATCAATCCACCGCGACCTATGATAGCATTAAACTCAAAGGGTATGTCGTTGGCCTTGAGCCAATCTATCACCAACTGCTGACGAAAGTCGTGTTGGTCGATTATCTGTTCATACTGCATTAGCTCTTCGACCGTGTGGCGAATGGTGCTGACGCAGAGGGGCTGCTCGTTTATGTAGACGCCCACCTTCGTAGAGGTGGAACCTGGATTGATTACTAATATACGGTGGAACATTTCTTTTTTGTTTCTTTCTTTTCCAGTTTTGAGGTGATGAAGTTTGTATGACAACGTAAGTAATCCGAACTAATTTTGAACACCTACTTAACCTCAAAACTAAGAACTCAAAACGATACTAAATATTTATCGCTGCAAGCGCGATACTATTAAATTTAGCTTCGGCATCGTCGCCACGTGAGGGCAATACGACGGGGCGGAGCGTACCTTGCAACGAACCCGCTACTTTGGCTTGCGCAAATAGGGGGAGGGCTTTGTAAAGCAGATTGCCCGCTTCGATGTCGGGCACGATAACGGCATCGGCTTGCCCTTCAAGGCAAGAGTTGATACCCTTGACACGGAGCGCTACAGGGTCGCAAGCAGTGCGGAGGTCGAGCGGACCGTCAACGCGCAACGCGCCCCATTCTCCCTCGGCAGCACGTTGGCAAATCTCAGCATAGCCTAACGTATGCGGAAACTTAGGATTGACCGTCTCGGCACAGTGAGTCAGGGCGATGCGTGGCTCTTCTATGCCAAAGGCATGGAGTAGGCGCGCCATATAGGCCACTTGGCTAAGGCGTTGCTCGTGAGTAGGATAAGGTATGACGGCTGCATCGCTGAAGAAGAAGAGTTTATCGTAACGAGGCATTTCGGCCACAGCGATGTGAGTGAGCACATTGCCGTTGGGCAATAAGCCCCACTCTTTATTCAAGACAGCGTGTAAGAGCGTTTCAGTATGTAACAGTCCTTTTACCAATACGTCGGCCTCGCCTTCGCGTACCATTTGCACGGCCTTTTGGGCGGCCTGGGTATCGTCTGCGGCTTCTACAAAGCATACACGACCAGTTGACTCTATTGCGAACTTAGTGGAGGAAGCAATTTGCGAACAATGTCCTACAAAGGTGGCCTCGGCAAAGCCATGTCGTACGGCCTTTGTCACAGCTTCACGTGTACTATCGTCCGAACCGCATACTACGGCCAAACGCACGCGCTGCGGCAATTGTTGTAGGTGAGCCGTTAGCTCAGCAAAACTCTTTATTGCTTTCTCCATATTTGTATGATTTATTCACATTTTACTCAAACGCGTGCTAAGTTAGTAAATGTGTCTTGATTATTGCACACTTTACAAGATTTTATGCATTAATGGTGTACTTTTATAGGGTTCCGGAACAACAGAAGGTGCATTTTCGCAATAATTTTGTACATTTGCCTTTCAAAACGAGCCCTTGTAGTTCAATGGATAGAACACCGCTCTCCTAAAGCAGTGATCTGAGTTCGATTCTCAGCGGGGGTACAATCATAAACGTTAACGTAACGATTAACGAAAAGATTAATGAAGAATTAACGACAAATTAATGACATTAATGTTCAAGAACGCATAATGATACAATTACGTGCTTCGTGCTTTTTATGAACATTAATTACCATTAATTTGTCGTTAATTTCTTCATTAATATCTATGCACTTTTTCTTAAAACATGAATTACCAAGAATTATTTCATGAAAATCTCTGTAAAAATAATTCGTGTTTAAAAGAAAGATTAGAGTCTGTGTTACAGATTTTTGTTAACCGTTTTTATTCATGTTCATACTTCTTGTTACATGGCTTCAACCGATAACCTTACGCCCATGATGAAGCAGTTCTATGACCTCAAGGCCAAAAACCCTGATGCTATACTGCTGTTTCGCTGTGGCGACTTTTACGAGACTTACGCTAAAGATGCCGTCACCGCCTCACAGGTGTTGGGCATTACCCTCACACGTCGTAATAATAAGGGACAAAACCCGGCCACCGAAATGGCAGGGTTCCCTCATCACGCACTCGATACTTATTTGCCCCGACTTATCAGGGCAGGCTATCGCGTGGCCATTTGCGACCAATTGGAGGACCCTAAGTTAGCTAAGAAACTCGTTAAGCGCGGCATTACCGAATTGGTAACGCCAGGCGTAGCCATGACCGACAACGTGCTCAACGCACGCGAAAATAACTTTTTGGCGGCCGTTCACTTTGGCGTAAAGGCTGTAGGACTCTCGTTTCTCGACATCTCTACAGGCGAGTTTTTGGTAGCTGAGGGCACGACCGAATACATTGATAAGCTCTTGGCTGGCTTTGCGCCCAAAGAGGTGTTGGTGCAACATGGATTGAAAGGGCGTTACGAGGGCTTGTATGGTTCAAAAAACTTTATTTTTGAACTTGATGACTGGGCCTTTACGCCTCAGACGGCATTGGATAGACTGACGCGCCACTTTCAGGTGCGCAATCTCAAGGGCTTTGGCGTAGAACATTTGAAGGACGGCGTTGTGGCAGCAGGCGCGATTATGTGTTACCTCGAAATGACGCAACACACACAGACAGGCCACATCACTTCGCTTCGCCGCATTGAAGAGGACGCTTACGTGCGCCTTGACAACTTTACGATGCGCAACCTCGAGTTGGTGCAGCCTATGGCCGAAGGAGGCACTTCGCTGCTAAAGGTGATTGACCACACGCTTACGCCAATGGGCGCACGCGCTATGCACCGTTGGGTGATCTTCCCCTTGCGTTCGGTGAAGCAAATTACGGAACGACAAGACGGAGTGGAACACTTCTTTAAACACCCCGACTTTCGTGAACTATGCGAAATGGAGTTGCCGAAGATTGGCGATATGGAACGCATCGTGAGCCGCGTGGCGGTGATGCGTGTCAACCCTCGCGAGCTCCAACAACTGCGTGCAGCGCTTGAGAGTACAGCGCTGCTCAAGTATGCCTGTGCGCACGCTGACTGCGAGGCGCTCTTACAGGTGAGCCAACAACTTGATGCGCTTACGGCCTTGCGCGACCGCATTAAGCAAACGCTCTGTCCTGACCCACCGATATTGGTGAATAAGGGCGGTGTGATAGCCGATGGTGTGAACGAAGAATTGGACGAACTGCGCCACATCTCGACTTCAAGCAAAGATTATCTGATGAAGATACAGCAGCGCGAGAGTGACGCTACGGGCATTCCAAGCCTCAAGATTGGCTTTAACAACGTGTTTGGCTACTACATCGAGGTGCGCAATGCGTATAAGGACAAGGTGCCTGAGACGTGGATTAGAAAGCAGACGCTTGCACAGGCTGAACGCTACATCACGCAAGAGCTGAAGGAGTATGAAGACAAGATATTGGGCGCGGAGGACCGCATTCTTGAACTCGAAGCGCGCCTCTTTGCCGAATTGGTGAGCGATGTTGCAACATTCGTTACTCCCTTGCAGCGCGACGCAGTAGCGCTGAGTCACCTTGACTGCTTACAAAGCCTTGCTGCCGTGGCGCGTGCCAATCATTATGTGCGTCCTGTAGTAGACGATGGCTTGGTGCTTGACATTCACGAAGGCCGTCACCCCGTTATCGAGACGTTGATGCCTCCTGGCGAGGAGTACGTATCAAACAATGTTGAGTTGGACACGAAGGAACAACAGATCATCATCGTGACGGGTCCTAACATGGCGGGTAAGAGTGCCTTGCTGCGTCAGACGGCACTCATCACGTTAATGGCACAGATTGGGTCGTTCGTGCCTGCCGAATCGGCTCATATTGGACTGGTGGACAAGATCTTTACACGTGTGGGGGCAAGTGACAACATTTCAGTGGGCGAGAGTACCTTTATGGTCGAGATGAGTGAAGCGGCGAATATTATGAACAACCTTACGGAGCGTTCGTTGGTACTTTTTGATGAATTGGGACGCGGCACGTCCACCTACGACGGCATCTCTATCGCTTGGGCCATTGTGGAGTACATTCACGAGAATCCGAAAGCGCACGCACGCACGCTCTTTGCCACGCACTATCATGAACTGAACGAAATGGAGAAGCTCTTTACGCGCATTAAGAATTGGAATGTATCGGTGCGCGAAGTGGACGGCCGTGTCGTATTCTTGCGCAAACTTCAGCGTGGCGGTTCGGAACACTCCTTTGGTATTCATGTAGCGCGCTTGGCGGGTATGCCTCAGACGATTGTTCATCGTGCCGAACAAATCCTCGCCGACCTCGAAAAGGCGGGTGCTCAAGCGGGTACGAGTGTGCCACGCGCTGAGAGCAACACGAAGCACGAAGAGGGTATGCAGCTCAGTTTCTTCCAACTTGACGACCCTGTATTGAGTCAGATACGCGATGAACTGCTCCACCTCGATGTCAACAACCTCACTCCCCTCGAGGCGCTTAATAAACTCAATGACATTAAACGAATATTGAAGGGGTAAGGGCAAACTAAAGGCAAACTAAAGGCAAACTAAAGTCTCTCCCCCTAACCTTCTCCCCGATCAGGGAGAGGGTTAGGGGGAGAGACTTTTCATTTTGGTGTAAAAAATGGGTCTATGTTATGTATGTGTTCTCGCGCTTATCCCAACTTTCACACCCCTAAAAAACTTTCAATTTTTTATCGCATAAATTTGTCACCCTATATATTGCAAAAGAAGCAATAAAAGCCTATTTAATATTGCCTTAAGCCACTTACAAGCCCTCCGATGCAAAATGTAGGACACAAACGTTAATATAAAAAGGCGTAACCTTGCGCCATGCACGTGAATGTACAACTCAGAAATAATTTTGTTTACAACTCCTCACCCCCTACCCGCATGATGCAGCCAGTCAATTTGCGATTGTCTGAAAAACCGACTATCTTTGCACTGATACTATTCTTGCATAAATAACAACGTACTCAACACGATGATAAAGGCTCATTACTACCCCTATGCTATTACCCGACTGCTGACAGTCGTAACTCTGCTTATGTCTGCCACATTTGTGGCCGACGCTGAACGAGTTGACTACCAAAGGGCTGCAAAAATTGCCCAAAAGTATATTTCGCTGCGTAACAACAAAAGCATTAAAGCACAAGCGGAACAACAAGAACATAGCACCGGCAATGCACCTTATTATATATTTAATGATGCACACGGACACGGTTTTGTAATTGTTGCGGGCAATGACGCCATGGGCGAAATATTGGCTTACGATACCGAAAAAACGCTTGACACGCTGAATGCGAACCCTTGTGTAAAATGGCTATTAGAGGGGTACAGACAAGCATACTATGACATTGAGAGTGAAAAGGTGGCTACGCAAGCCAGCCCTCGCGCAGCAACTTTCAGCCAGACAGTGCAGCCTCTGCTCAAAACCAAGTGGGGACAATCGCACCCCTTCAATGCTCAAACGGGGTATCCATACAGCGGTTGCGTGGCCACTGCCGTGGCACAAATGATGTATTACTACCAATGGCCCGCACACGGCTTTGGCAAGCATGAATATACCGTTACCTACGACCAAACTACCAAAAGTGCCGACTTTAGCCAATCTTATTACGACTGGGCTGAGATGCTGCCCGATTACCGCTATCCCGTGCGCGCCACCGCCACACAGGAGCATGCCGTGGCACAACTCATGAGCGATGTGGGCATAGCCTCATCTATGCAGTACACTCCCAGTTCGAGCGGCACACAGGGGCTTTTTGCATACCAAGCCCTGCAAAAGCACTTTGACTATACTGCGGCATACGTGACGAGGGCTGTGGAGGGGCCAGGTCGCTTTGCCAGCATATTGCGGCAGGAGTTGCTGAATGGCTGTCCCGTTTACCTTGAGGGGCGCCCCGCCAACACTGCTTCGGGACACGCCTGGGTGGCCGATGGCTTTGACGAGAATGGCCTTTTCCACATGAATTTTGGCTGGGAAGGGCAAGGCGATGCTTATTATTCGCTCACCAATCTCAGTTTGTCACAAACCGGTGGTGAGTTTCAGGGTAAGCCCTTGGCCTTTAACCGTGCCGTAACGGCCATTCTTGCACACCCCAACAATGGTAAATATCCCGATATAGATCGCGGGCTTTTGGAGGGTTCGCCCCAGCTCATGTTTAATGAGGGAGGCTCTGTCACGCTCAAGGGTGCTGACGACAAGAGTTTCAGCACCTCACAGCCCCAAACCGTTGTGATTAACTCATTTGTAAACAGAGGCACTGCCTTTAAGGGCGACATTGGCATAGCCGTTTGCAACGACAGTGGCAAGTTTGTGCGCGTGGCCTATTCAGACGACCATGACAACGGCGGATTTACGGAGCGCATTTATGGGGCAGACCATGATGGCTTTATGGGGACTGACTATTTGGTAAATCAGCCACAGCACGTGCAGATGAGTTTGGCTGGCCTTGCCAACGGATATTATAGCCTTACCCCCGTGTGTGTGGCCCGTAACGATGATGGCACATGGGGCGACCTGTTCAGAATGAAAAAGGCCCCCATCATTGAGGTGGAACTGACCGACGATGCAGGTCGCGTGTCTGAGGTGTGCTCCGACGAGGCTCACTTTCAGCTCATGGCACAGCCACGCCTCAGCGGTGCGGCCGAACAGGGTGGCAGGGTGCAGGCATTTTTTACTGTTAAAAACCTTAATGGTGTGTCGCGCGACTGCTACATGAGGGTGCAGCTGCTTGATGAGCACCAGGTGGTTGTGTTAGACACCCGGGTGGACGAATGTACTGAAATAGAAGGATTTTCTGAGGCTGAAATACCCATCACGCTTTCACTCCCCGCCAGTCTTGTGCCAGGGCGTTACGAAGCGAGGCTGCTGCTTTCGGCCGACGCGGAGGAGTCTCTGTTTTACCCCATCAATAATATACACGACAAGGAGGTGCCTTACATTGATGTAGCTGAAGCAGAGGACAAACCGCTCATGGCCAAGGTTGAAGTGTTCATGGCCGACGACTCTAACGACAAGATTGAGAATGGCAGTGTTGACCTCTCGCAAACGTCTCTTTTCAAACTTGCTGTGTCGTTGCGCACATCAGAAGACAAGTTTTACAGCGGACATATTACGATGCTGGCCGAAGACACTCAGACGAAAGAAAGGACTTATGTGAAAGGCATTGATGACGAGGTTGACGTGTCGTCATCTTACGACGTACCATTATTTAGCTATTGGTTGCGCAAGGATAATTTGCCATGGTACGATGGCTACACCTATCGCCTTATAGTTATGGGCAAGCTTGACGGGCAAGACGTTGAGCTGAACAATCCTAAGGCGGCCCCCTATTACCTGAAACGCGAGGGCGATGTGCTCACACTCTTTCAGCAAGATGTGGTGACAGGGTCATCGTCAACCTCAACTTGTTTGTCCACTACTAAGCCATTCAGTGTGAGGCGCAGGGGTGACGATATTGTTATTTCGGCCCACGATTTGTTCGGTGTGAGCATGTACAACGTAAGCGGCAGATTGGTTAAGCGTGCTTTGTCAGCTAACGGACGACAGTGTGTGCTATCACTCCGAAAGTTGGAGCGGGGTATTTATTTGCTGCACATTGAGTGTGACGGGGGACGCCATACTTACAATGAAATCGTTTTGGTGAAATAAAGATGTGGCTTTTAGGGAGAGGTTTTTTATACATGAAATAAACAAGTTAACAAGTTGACAGGTTAACAAGTAAGTATGCTTTACACTACTTATTATGTTAAAATCTGAATGATAAGAAGCTTAAAAAGCTTGACAAACTTACCTGTCAACTTGTTAACCCGTTAATCGGAAATTCCGCCAATGCGTTTTTATTAAGGACATAAACACAGATAATCTGTGTGAGGATTTTGGGAATATATCAAACGACAATAAGAGACAACGAACCATAATGTGCCCCTACAAAGACACAATGGACGTTGTCTCTTATTGTCGTTTGGTTGTATGCAGGAATGTCTGCTTTTTATCTCACAACGCGAATGAGTCCTGAGCCATTGCAGCGGGCGCAAGTATAGACATAGCCATTATATCCTTGCACACTTCCTTTACCATGGCAGCGAGGGCATTTTATAAAATTAGCACGCATTGAAGCCCTTAGCGCACCATATTGCACGTTTTTGTTTTGGAGTGTTTTATTCCCATACTTTTCCATCATTTGCGTAGAACGATTTACGAATTTCTCCGTATCAACCGTTACTTTTCCCACTTTACCGGCACACCTACTTAGTAATGGTACTGCTTCTTTAACAACTACTTTGCCACAGCCAGCTTCCACCTTTACAGGCCAATCTACGATGGCTGCCAATATCACGACAACCGCAAAAGTTTTTTTGATAAGTGATTTCATGAACTACTTATTTTTAATGGTTTTACAATAGAGCTTTTATAATCATTACTACAATGAAAATAATTACGATAATGTAAAAACAGCCTAAGAGACTGAATTCATCGTTTTTCGGAGGGGGGGGCGGTGGTTGTGGCGTCGGTCGTGGCTGTAGGGTCGGTGATTGTTGCGGCCTTTTTTCCTCTCTTGGCACATAGATTGTAACCTCGGGATCTTGGATTGTAACCTCTTGATCTTGTGCTGACGGATTTCTCAACCATTGTAAGATGTCGTCCACACTTTGCGGACGCCTTGTCCTATCGGTGTTCATCAACCACACAATAAGCTGCTTTGTTTCATCAGAAACATTCGGCATTGGCAATGCGATATGTTTGTCGCGGGTATGATCTTCATAAAGACTTGTGTATGTCGGTACCGCCCTATTCGTAAGCAAACGATAAAGTGTTGCACCAAGAGCATAGAAGTCTGACCATGGCCCTAACTTATCGAAACTGCCATCCACTTGTTCTGGAGGGGCATATCTTTCAGTTCGTGCTACGCCCGTAAACCTAGTAGCTCCCTCGCCTCCTATATAATCTTTGCTTGCACCGAGATCTATCAACTTTACATATCCGTTCGGTGTTTTCATGATGTTAGCTGGCTTGAGGTCGAGGTGTAGCAAATCTTTTGAATGGATTGCTTTCAAGCCGTCGAGTATCTGATTCAGATAGTTGTATACGGCGGTTTCGGTATAGGGTGCATTTCTTTTTCTCAAATACTCCTCCAAATTGGTGCCCTCTACGAAGTCCATCACATAGTATGCCGTACCATTCTCTTCAAAGCAATCGTACACATTTACCACATGCACATTGCTTATCAGTCTTAGTCGCTCATACTCTTTTCTGAACTTCACGATTTGCTCACCAAATTGTTGCGCATAATTTCTGTTTGTGCTTACCGAAACGCCGTCCGCGTCACGAAAGTTTGCCGCTGTCATGAAGAACTCTTTGATGGCAACCTTCGTGTTCTGCGATCTACACACGGCAAGATAGGTTTTTCCGAAGCCACCCGATGAGAGGTGGCCTCGGATTATATACCTGCCATTGAGCACAGTCCCGATGGGGAGCATTGATTTATCGTTTGTCATGCTTAATGTAGTTTACGGCTTTCAGTTCGCACACCATCCTTATCTACAGTCACACATGTAGTTTCGTTTAAGATTATTATCTTACTTGAATCTTCGCCCATCATTTCTTTTTTCAAAGGTATAATCCAATCATAATACAAGCGTTTCTTCTCTGAGGCTACAAAATCCCGTATTGCAGATTGGTCATCTGTCAGGTTTTCTCCCTCTACCGACAAATCCGTAATTTGTATATCTACGTCCGTCGTATTTTCATTGAAAGTCTTATCAGTTATACTCCATGTGCCTTTTGTAGTACAAGACACCGTCACAATTTCTTGTATTCCGTTTCCTGAATCAATAACAAATCTGATTGTTCCTTTTGACGAACAAGTCTTGTCCTCATTGTAATCATCATATTGTTCTCCAGTATAATCAAGTCCACCAACACTGTCTGATACATGGTTAAGCGACGTATACCATTTTCCAACATTCAATCTTTCCGAGGGATTGAGTGAGTCACAGCCTGCCATCATTACGATGGCAAACATCGCTATTAATACATAAAAAGTTTTTTTCATTTCAGTCAGTTTTAAGAGTTAATTTCGAATTAAGGTTGGGAATAGTAATCGTCTGTTGTTGCTGCTACTGAATCAATAGACGTTGAATCAACACATACGCCATCAGCAGTGGTAACATCGTAAATTTCTCCACTTGTACTATTACCGAACCCAACTCCATAAAAAATCCCAATTCCTATCGGCACAACAATCCAGAATATGATCCACAATATGTTATTTCCGCTATGATCTGATTCTGTAGCTGTCCCTTGTCCATACTGGTTGTCTTGTTCCTCACCTTCGGCAAAGAATAGTAACACGTTCCAAAATGGGACGAACATCCATGCGCCCGACTTGCCTAAATCGTGGCAACGCTTGGCGCATTGAGCATAGAGGAACCAGAAAAAGGCTACTGTACAAGCAAGGAATAACAAGATTACACCTCCATTTCCGTCGGAATGTTCTATATCAAACAAGAGGAAAGATGCAAACCAAGCTACGAAACCCATTACATACATAAGTTTCTCTATGTGTATAAGTAACTGATTATCAATATACTTTTGTTGAAATATAGCCTTCGCGTAACAAACCTGCACCAAAATTTCAGAAAATATCTCAAACAAAGGAGATAACAAGGCGGTTTTGGTGCAAATCAAGGAAAACGAACCTCGAACCGCATGATTTTCGTGTCTTTGTTTTCTGATGCCAAGCAGGGCTTTCCTGCGTTCCAAATACGTTGGATTTGACATTTTGCATCGGCAGAGTTTTCGCCTTTCTGATGGTCAAACCTTATCTTATCATCGAGACACGAAAATGCAGAATATTGGTTCTATTGAGTATGACAATTAGAACCGAAGCATACTTTATTGCAAATTAAAACCAAAATATGCCCCGATTTCGGCATCTCATTTCTGAAAAGGCTTCTTCCATTATAATTTTGAACCGTCAAAACCTACTTCCGCAAGAGAAACAATAACGTGCATCGGCAAAAGGTCATTCTTTCACTTGGGTAGTCGGCGGCTTGACAATAACATAATATCCACATTATAAAAATAGAAAAATATGACAGACAGTTTACACGCAAAAGAGGCCAACCTCAGCAAGCAGGTAGCCGAGATGCAGGGACGCATCGACTCTCTGGAAAACATTCTCAATCAAGGTAAGGACGTTCTTACCCTCGAAGAGGCAGCAAAGTTTATGGGCATCGCCCGCAGTTCATTGTACAAGTTGACACATGAGCAACTGATTCCGTTCTTCAAGCCCAACGGCAAGATGGTGTTCTTCGAGAAGGCCGACCTTGTGGCATGGATGAAGCAGAACCGCGTCTCCTCCAAGAAGGAAATTGCGGCAGAGGCCGACCAAGTGATGCAACGGCTTGCCAAGTCCAATTTCCCATCCAATCCCGTGTCTGTATGAAAAAGCAGATTTACCATAGTCTTGTGTTCGATGATACGCAAGTACGTTATCTGATGAGCGGAAGGCTGGCATCAACCGATTGGTTTGTCTGTTCCAACTTATTGAGCTGCTCATGGCGCAGATTGAGCGGACTGCCGATGTTGGGGAATGTCCCGAAGTCTTGTGGCAAGTGAAGATGTCGGAGGTGGCTTTGGCTAAGTTGTGGAAATGTGACCGCAAGACGGTCTCGAAGATGCTCGACAGGATGAAGGAGTTGGACATCCTTTCTTCCGTGCAGACTCGCAGGGGCAGTGTCCACACTTTCCTTTGTATCTCGGCATGGGGCATTGATGGCAAGAAGTTTGTCAATCCCAACTACGTCCCCATTCATTTGAGGAAAGGACGTGCAAGCAACGAAGAGGCAAAGTCCGCAGCTGATAAAGAAACATTGCAGTTGCCGTCAGGCAAATCAGACAATACAGAGTCCAAGCCAACTGATATTGCGGAAATCCACAACTCTACATCTAATGATACAATAAGAGGTGTGGACAATCAAGCCGAGGTGGTAGCTCTCTTTTCTTCCCTTTGTTCGTCTCCTGACAATACCAAGGCTGTAGAACAAGAGACTCCAGACCCTGATCCAAAAGCGTTGCAGATGGAAGAGGAAGCCCGGCAGCACTTTATCGAGACTGAGATGGAACGAGGGAAGTTTGCCACATATGGTAACCCTTCTGGTCTATCTCATAATAACGATGCTCACGCTGGCTGTCCTACATCTAATGAGGACGATGCTCAATGCTAATCGCCCCACAGGTGTCCCCCTCAGACTGCTTTTTCTTTTGGCAGCTACGCTATTACCTCAGAGAGTCTGTTGGGGACACTCACTATTCATTGTCAACCCCCTTTACATGGGGCAATTGCCGTTTCTCGGATGGCATGTGTATGGTTGTTTGATATGGGTGCTTGCAAGAAATACCAATGTCATACAAATGCGTTCCGCTTATTCGTATGTCAATGGCTTCTTGTGCGCTCGCAAGCTCGCACAGTAGTTGTCCCTTTGTAAAGAACTAACGCTTTACGTTTATGAGAAAGAATGAGATAAGAAACAAGCAGAAAGAACCTGCCAAGACACGCCGCATTATGGTCAGACTGACCGATGCAGAATACGAGCGTGTGCGCTCCGATGCAGAACTGAGTGGACTGACCATATGCGCCTATGCACGGAAGCGGTTGAACGGCGAACACCCCAAACGCAGGATGAGCGAGGACGAGATAGTTGCCCTCAGCTCGTTAAGCGATGCCCGTGGCGACATCGTCAAACTGTTCAGTTTCCTCAGGAGCAAGCCGCACGATGAACGGGAGCGCATCATGCGCACCCAGATATTCATGTCCCAGTGGAAGGCTGCGGCACAACAGATACTCAACAGAATGGTTGAGATAGAAAAGAACATTTCATAGTAAAATCCCCAACATTATGATAGGCAAGGCAAGTGTGATAACGCACGGCGCAAACGCTGTACGTTATTCGGCAGACAAGGACATGGCAGAAATCGTGAAAGTGAACAACCTGCCCGAAGACATCGCCCCAAGTGCCATGTGGGCACGCATGATGCACCTCCAGAAATTCTATGAGGCAAAGTTCTCACGGTATCATCCACTCAAGAACACGTCCATCCGCATCGAACTATCCCCAACACCCGAAGAAAGCAAGGGTTGGGCAGTTGATGACTGGCGCAAGTTGGCGGAGGACTACATCAAGACTTTCGATTCCGTTGACCTCTCCAAGCGTGCCAAGCGTAAGAGTGCGTCATCGACCAACCTCAAAGGTAGCCAGTATGTGGCGTCGCTCCATCGTGACAGCAAGAGCGGCATCCAGCACCTTCATATAAACGCCAACCGCATAGACATGATGGGCAACGTCAACGACGCACATTTCATCTACGAAAGAGCCATGACCGCTGCCGCCAAGATTAACCAGCAGCGTGGTTGGGTTGATGCGTCTGTCATCAGCCAAGAGAACAAGGACAAAATCACTTTGGCTTGCCATGAGGTGTTGCGTAAGATGAGCCGTTTTGATTGGAACTACTATGTCGCAGGATTGGCAGAACACGGCTATCATGTGGAACTCAAATGGGCCAATGATGGCGAGGTCAAGGGTTACACCGTAGCCAAAGGCAACAGTGTCTATAAGTCTTCGGAACTGGGAAAGGGACGCAAGCTTATGCCGTCGAAGATTTTGGCGACGTGGAGACTGTATCACCCCGAAGCAACCAAGAGAACGGTTACACCAGTTACTTCTTCCAAGCCAAGAATACAACCGATGCCACAACCAAAGCCTGCTGTTCGGCTGCCCAAGCCTGTCACTGTCGTTGATACACAAAAGATGCAACACTTCGATTTCTGTACCGACGAGTTCCACAAGTACTCTGTGTACATTTCTGACAAGGCATTGAACGTCATCAACGAGAACATCGCTTTGGACAAGGACAATGTCTTCGCAACCATTGAGGGCATACGGAAGACCGCCTTACTTCTCTTCGCCAACTACCTTGATGCTGCAACAACCATTGCTGCGCAGAATAGCGGTGGAGGTGGCGGAAACCAAACTTCGGGTTGGGAACGTGACAAGGACGAGGATGAACTGTCATGGGCGCATCGGTGCGCCATGATGGCCAACAGACTTTGCCGTCCACGCAAGAAGATTAGCATCGGCAGATAACATCATTCACATAAAAGTACAATAGCTATGAGTATTGGCAAGAGTAAAATATCGGACATTGACTTTTCCTCAATGGAAAGCAATATCAACAAAAGTATGGAACTGACGGATGCAACGGAGAACTTTGACGGACAGGTCAATGCCCTCCATTCTGCCAAGTCTTCACTGGATGAATCCACCAAGGCACTAATTGAGGCGAAGGCGGACATGAACACCGCACGGCTTTGGCTCGCCGCAACCAACGTAAACGCTGCGGCTGACACCATCAGTGGAAAGGTGGACGAAATCAAAAAGTCAAGGATAGCAGTGGAAGTTGACCCGAACGACTGGCAACGCCTGACAAAGGTCTCCAAGACCATCATTGACGGAGAGAACGGTGCGCTTGAAAAGCACCGCATCGAGTTGTCCAACAAGTTGGAGTCCCACTATTATAATATGTGTAATCAGTTGGGCCGCAATGAAGGAGTTTGGATTTCGGGGAAATTGTGGACATACGTCATGTGGTTTAGCATCGCCTGTTATGCCTACACCTTCATTTCCCTCTCGATTATGTTTGCTTTGGCATTCGGGAAATAAAGTAATCCGCCCGACCTTAGGTTTGTCGCTTAAAGTCGGGCGGTATATCTATGTAGCTTACTTCTGTTCTCGTTTCCACTCTAATGCTTGTTCCGTCAATTTGTATTGCTGGCGGGGATGATTGGGCGAGTCGGGATATTTACGTTCTATAGCCCCCTCATTGAGGGCAGGAAGGATGTATGTTGTCCTAAACCTCATTCGGCTCTTTAATCCACATGCCGCCATCATTTCCCCTGCTGATAAATAATCTTCAGGAATAGCTAAAATCAAGTCTTTTACTTGGTTCGTACTTGGTTCGTACTTGGTTCGTACTTGGTTCGTACTTGGTTCGTGCTTAGTTCCTGCTTGTTCAGGACACAATCCCAACTGCAATCCTACAGGTGTCTTCATCGGGTCGGTAATAGGGCGTACAAACGTCACACAAATAAATCCGCCGTTGATGCTCCATGTCGGTTCCGGCACATTCTGTGCTTTGCATGCCTCTATGATACGAGATGCGCCTGAACCCCAACTTTCAAGGAAAGTGGTGCGGTAAAGCACTTCTGCCATGATTGGGTTGTAGGGATATGAGCCATGCGACTGTTTTATGGTTTCAGTGTTGAGTTGAGGAGGCAATACACCAGGGTTCTCAATCTCTATGCGGTCATCGTATATGGCAATGCTTGACGTTAGGTTATACTTTTCGAGCTGTCTATGACAAAGCGAGTTCGTAAGGGCTTCTCTCAACGCCTCGGCTGGTACTTCCATATTTTCCTCTCGACGGAATCCGACAATCTTTCCACTCATGTTAAGATGCTTCAGGAAGAATGCCATGCCGGCATCAAGGAGTTGGAAGAAATTGCCTTCAACCCTTTGATTGTCTATGAACTCTAACTTGTTCGTGCCACGGAAACGAGCCAAGCGTAACTGCATTTGCGTGTAACCTCTTAGTTTGGTTGAGAACAGGGCTGCTGCGGCATTGTTGGGAACGCCATCATTCAGCAATTCAAGTTTTCCGAGCACATCCTCCATAGGTTCTGTCAATGCTGTGGCTGGCATGCGGTTCTTCTCCACACCAAGGCGCAAGGCTCCTCTTATGAGCTTCTCATCCATGTCGGCAATGGTGATATGGTCAGCCGTTTGCCGTTCCCAAGCATAATAATTGGGTTTGTTGGCACGCAACCTTTCCTCAAACATATTGCGTGGCATCAGCTTCGTGGTACTCTCCACCTTATAATAAGGACTGCCATGATAGGTGTAAGGGGCAGTTCCCCAAACAAACGCTTCGAAATACATGGCTATGACTTGACAGCCCAGTCTGTCTGGCACATCAATGTATTGGATGTCAACGGAAACGACTGGCTCCAGACCGCTCAACGCTTGGGCTATCTCCCTTTGCGTGTTGTCAGTAACCTCTTGTCCGAGAATTTTGAGAGACTTTGGGGCTACGCCGAACACAAGCCAACCGCCAGCGCCATTCAGGAACGCACATGCCGTGTGCATCCCATCCTTCAATTCACCTGTAGTCTTTTTCAACTCCAGATGTACGTTCTCGTCATTGGCTATAAGCCTTTCAAGTTCCTCAATGTTCATTGTCCCTTATTTCTTTTTCATTTTCTCCCGAAGAAAGGCATCATACTCCCTTACGACAAGTTCCTTGATGTCAATCTTCAGCAGGTCGGTGATTTTCAGTACGGTGGCCAAGTCGGGGTGCGATGAGTTCGTGCACCATTTCGACACGGTGGTAGGGGGCACTCCCAACTCGTCCGCCAACCACTTGCTGGTCTTCTTCTTTTCGACCAGTATAAACTTCAAGCGGTTTATGTCTTCTGCCATAAGAGATATTTTTGTAAAGATAATGAATTTATTTCATTTACAACGGAAGCCGGCGCGATTTTTATAAATTCTTAAAGGAATGCGGCTCGGCATTAGCCTCCAAAACAGATGTCCTCTAACACAAGAATGTGCACAAAGATGCATCAATAAGATAGGGTGTCCAGTTCTGTGTTCCTATTTTTAGTATCAAAAACAGTATAATAACCATCTAAGCCATTGATAATCATTCACTAAGTAAACTATAATCTTGTGCGAATCTACATCAGTTTTTTTGATAGCAAAAATTGCCTTGCATTTTGCACTTAGTTTATTGATTCTTAATACTTTAAGTTGCTAAAACGTAATCAAAAACTAGAACATGGAACTGGACACCCTATCAATAAGAGTCTTTGTTGTGATACAAGAACTCGGCTATCTCCTTGAATATTACACCTGCCATACCTCCACCAGAAGCAGGAATTTCCTTGCGCTTTCACTTTACTTGCATTAGTAGGAAAGTCAGATAGGTGTAGGTCACGAAGTCTACTCCTCAGGTTTACTGGATTTCCATAACCCATATAATGGAACGTATTATGCGGCATGCGTTCCACCTAAGATAAAACCGAACTTAATCGTTGTGTAATTCGCTAATTCTGCAGTAATTAATTTTTGTGACTGCGATAATACAGATCTATAGCAATCTCTGCAAGCAGATTAACCAATAGACTTGTCACTGGGTCTGCAATGAAGCAGCACGCTACTGTGGCAACCACCTATAATAGCTATTTCTATTTCATTGTATAATGTTTTAAAAGTTCAACTTCAAGATCCGCATCTCTTACGTATATGCTATTGCCCAACTCTTGACAAATCATAGAACCATATACGATTAAAAAGCAGCCTGTCTACATTGTAGAGACAGGCTGTGAAAATCACGCAAAGAGCATGAACATGATTAAAATCAATGTAACAATCTCCTTGCGATTGATTTCAATCTTAAAATTAGATTCTATACGCATAGGTATTCCTCCATTTTTAAGATTACCTTAATATGGGACTTTGTCCCGCCAGCAAATCTATACTGTGCACTTAGCTGGTCATACCTGCACAGAAATGGCAGCAATCTACTCTCCCACAAAATGTAGTACCATCGACGATAGCGAGCTTAACTTCTCTGTTCGGAATGGTAAGAGGTGTATCCTCGTCACTTTAACCGCCATTTTGTTTTTTCAAAATCTCTAAATGTTTGATTATGTTTTCTTGATCCTTAAGAGGCAATTTCGCTGCCTTTTCGAACCACATAATAGCTTTAACAATATCCTTTTGAGTTCCTAGCCCCTCTTCATAACATATTCCCATATACATATCAGAAAAGAAACAACCTTCATTTGCAGCTTCCGAAAATAGTTTAAACGCCATATCGAAATTCTGTGTAACGCCATCTCCTTCAAAATATGCAAGTCCTAGAAAATGTTTTGCAAATAGATTGCCTTTTGCTGCAGACATATTCAGATAATTCCATGCTCCTCTAAGGTCAATATTTGTGCCTCTCCCTGTTTTCATGAACATGGAACACTCAAACATACTCTGTGGGTAACCATTATCGGCTGCTTGCTTAAAACAATCGAATGCTTTGTAGTCATTTTTTTCGGTTCCTATACCTAAGCTATAACATTGTCCAAGAAATTCTAAAGCAGGAAGAAATCCATTCTCTGCAGAACTCTTAAAGTAATCGTACTCTTTTGTGCGATTGCGTATTGGAACAGAGTTATTTTCGTAATCATCATGATGAACGCAAGCTAACTCATATTGCGCCTGTCCATCTCCTTGGTTAGATGCTAATTGCAGATATTTTATACTCGCCTCTTCATTATGAGGTAAGTCTTCGCCTTTTTCGTAGGCGATTCCCATTGCACACTGGGCTATAGCATTTCCTTTATCTGCTGCTATCTTGTACAATTGCATTGCCTTTGGGCGATTCTTTGTTACGCCAACACCATTTAGATAACACCAAGCTAAATATGTTTGAGCGTTCAAATCTCCTTTAGAAGCTGAACTTTCAAAACATTTTGCAGCAAGACTGTTGTCGGTAGAAATGCCAATGCCATCCAAATAACAAATACCAAGTTGATATAGTGCGGATGCTATACCGTTGTTAGCGGCCATTTTAAGATATTTAGTTGCTATTTCATCATTAACCGTCATTCCCTGACCATGATAATACAAATACCATAATGCAAATTGTGCTTTTGCATTACCTTGGTTTGCTGCATTAACTAAACGTTTGCTATATACATTGTAGTCTAATCCTGGTATATACTTTGTAATAATGACGGTTTTTCCAACACCATCAGAGAATTTACAAGTTGTTTTTCTAGGGGGATCAATAGGACGCATAATGTTGGTTCGCTTAACTGGAAGCATTTGAGCATTTCCGATTAAAGCAATCAACATAAACAGAGCAACAAAAACTTGTCTCATATACAGAACGTTATTTTATTTCAGACAACAATTGTATTGCATAGCTATCACCACCTGCAGCTCCTTTTTCTATCCATTTTTTCCCTTCTGATTTATCTTTTTGCGAGGGGTGCTCATCACAATTTGCACCGAACATATACAAGATTTCACCTAAACGTGCTTGGCTGTAAGGGTCGTTGTATTTTTCTGCTCCTTTCCTTAATATAACGAGTGAATCAGTAATACGCATCTGACGTACATATAAAATGTTCAAATTATGAATTGATTCGACTTGTCCTTTCGGACCTAAATTGATGGCCAATTTGTAGTATTTTTCTGCCATTTGAGCATTATCAAGTGCCATATAGTGATTACCCAAATTAAAATACGCAAAATTACCCCCGAGAGTACAAGCTTTCAATAAGTATTTCTCAGCATCTGAATATTGGCCAAATTCCTCATAATATGCCCCCAATTCACTTGCAGCTTCTTTTTCTCCTTGATCTGCAGCTTTTTTAAGCCACATCATTCCTTCATTAACATTTCTATCTCTGTCAATGCCTTGCATATAACTCATACCATAAAGGTATTGTGCTTTGCTCAAATTGGCTTTTTCGGCAGCATATTCCAACACTGCGGGAATACAAGTCCATCGTCCATTTAACGATGCTTTGTAATAATCGTCAATTGTGGACGCTACATCTATCGTAATGTACTGTCCATTAATAGAAAACGTACGAGTCTGAGCAATTGCGGCTGTTACTGAAGCCAACGTCAGAATAATAATAAAAATCCTTCTCATTTTTTTATCTGATTTAAAGTTTTAATTGCGGGAGGGAAACCTGCATCTGCAGCTTTCTTTAGCCAAACTATTGCAGCTTGGTCGTCTTTTTCAATTCCTGTTCCATATAATAAACAGTTTCCTAAGCAAAATTGTCCTAGCACGTCACCTTGATTAGCTGCCTTTATAAACCAATTTACAGATTCTTTTTCATCTTTCTCAACACCTTCGCCGGCTATGTAACACAAGCCTATTTGGGCCTTTGCTGAAGCATCTCCTAAATTTGCACTAATCATCATGCACTTAAAGTATTCTTGCAAATTTTCTGCGACGCCACATCCTTTTTTATAACACATTGCTAACCAATAATAGCCATCAGAAGAACCATTGTTTGCCGATCTTTTTAGCCATTCAAATGCTTTCTGGTCGTCTTTTTCAGTACCCAAACCATTCATAAAACATTGCCCTAAATACGACTGTGCGTCAGCATTGCCTTGATTTGCATTTTCCCAAAAGCAGTCAAATGCTTTGCGAGGGTCCTGTTGTTGATATTTTCCATCTTGATACATTTTCCCTAAAAGATTTAGTGCAAGCTTATTTTTTTCAGAGGCGGATTCCTTTATATAATATAACGCCTTATCTATGTCTTTAGGAATTCCACGTCCAAGCAAAAAGTCTACTCCTGCGTAAAACATGGCATTAACATGGCCTTTGTCAGCAGCGAGAACGAAATATCTGTGTGCCATATCATACTGAGGCTCACCAGACATATTGCCATTCAAATATGTTATTCCTAAACTATACTGAGCTGCTGTATATCCGTGCTCTGCGGACTTAACCAGATATTTTTTTGAAAGATCTTCGTTTGGTTCAACTCCGTTTCCGAAACAATATATTTTTGCTAAAGCGTATTGGGCCGCAGCATTACCATGTTTGGCCTTTTCTTCTAACTTGGTACTGTATGTATCATCAATGGATGAATTGTCCAGTTCGACACTCTTTCCATGTTTGTAGATGATTTTTTGTTTAATCACCGTAGTCATAGTTGACTTATAAGTTGAGGCATTGTCAGAGTGCTTAATCTCTCCGCCAACACTTTGCGCTGAAATTTTCAAGGCGCAAAATAGAAGTAAAAAAAAGACTATCCTTGTCATATTGGTTTGTTATTTAATTATTTACATCTTCGATTTTTCTACCCATGCTCTCATACCACGTTCCTTTGTATGGCTGCCCATTTGTATCAAATGAACCAATAAAATACTCACCTGTTTTCTTCACTGTATATTTTCCTTTAGAAAAATGGTCGTTTTCAAAACTACCTTGGAATGTGTCTCCATTTGAATAAGTGAAAACCACATTGTCTCCAGTTAGGGTGCCTTGTTTTATAGGTCCTTTGTAAGATCTGCCATCGTTGAATTTAATTTCGCCTCTGCCGGTTAAGGTACAAGTGCTATCTCCAGACTGAATGGCAGAACCTGTATAGACGCAAATGTCTCCCATTATTTTAGTAGGGTAATTCTCAACGTGAATGGTATCAGTCGTATTACTGATGTCCATTCCTGTCGAATTGTTGTTCTTACCCATATAAAGTAGAATAGCAACAATAGCAATACCTATTACTCCAATGATGGTGTATTTTGAGGATTTCCGCTTTTTCTTTTGTTCAGAAGCTTTTCCCGTGTTGGTCGAATGAGTGTTTTCTTCCACAACTCTGGTCTCGTCTCCATCAATCTGAGTCCTTTCGTCTTCTTGGAAGTTTGTTGTCAAGGCATTTTTGAAACTCCGAACTGATTGATAACGCTTAGTAACATTAGGTGCCATAGAAACCATTATGGAATTGATAAGGTTTCTTGAGATGCCTTTTGCTACCAAGTTGCTTTCCAGTATATTTTCATCGCTAACGAGTTCTGATGCTACTGGCGGAGTTTCATAGGTAAGAAGTTTATAAAGTGTAGCCCCAAGTGCATATATATCAATAGTTGGGCGGAAATCGCCTCTTCTACTATTATTCTCTTGTTCGATAGGTGCGTAACCTGGAGTCCCCAATCCTATTGAAGTTGAGGTCTCGGGGGCTCCCTTTCCGCTAAAATGCTTAGACAAACCAAAGTCTATCAAGAAAATGTGACCATCACTTGTTCGTCTCATTACATTGCCTGGCTTCAAATCCAAGTGAAGCATGTGATGCGTCTCGTGCATATAGATGAGAGCATCGGCAACTGATTTGATTATATCTATAGCCTCCGCCTCACTAATAAAATTACTTTTTATATAGTCATTGAGGTTTTGCCCTTCTATGTAATCCATTACATAATAGAACGTTCCATTTTCTTCAAAGGAGTCTGTGACTCGAACAATGTTAGGATGGTCAAGAAGAGCAAGATTCAATGCCTCTTTCTTAAATTTTTGGGCATAGTTATATTGCAAACTGCCTTCTTCCATTTCTGTTACAGAAGCATCAGCTTCACGAGTGTTAAGTCCCTTCATGAAGAATTCCTTAATAGCAACTTTCTTGTTGAGCGCAAGATGAGTACCAAGGTAAGTTATACCAAAGCTACCTTGTCCCAAAATGCGTTCAATTTTGTATGCACAATGAAGGAGTGTGCCTATTGTCAATTGTTGTTGCATGACTTATCCTTTATTTTCGTTAGACTTTATAGGTCGTTCTATCTTTTGCTGTTTATTCTTCTTTGTTACAAACTCATTTACAGCTTTTGTTTTTTTACCCTTCTCTTTTATGGTTGGCTTTGCGACAGAGGGCTTCACTGCATGATGCATCGGCGTATCCTTTTTCGTAGCATTTTGCTTATGCTCTGTTGGAAGAGCCTTGCCCGAATTTGCCTTGACGATACTGTCTGGCTCTGCGGCTTCTTTCGTTTCACTTTTTCCACCAAAAAGAAAGAATGAAGCGATGGCAGCAACAGCTACTACCAATATACCCAATAACCACGACCATAGCTTGCGTTTCTTTTTTGATTTGGCAAAGTCTGGTGTAACCCAAGCTACGTTTATCTCCGATGATGGATTGGTGCCAGGCGCAATGTTTGCCGACACTCTTCCCACCTTATCTATATGTATAAGATGTGCCGTATGGTTGTCCTTGTTGTCCTCAGTCACTTGGCGGAGCATCTCTAATTTCTGCTCGTCGGTAACGTTCGGCTTAGTAATGATGTTGAGAATGTTCTCGTCGGAGGCTTCTTCGAGCATACCGTCGGAGCACATGTAGAAGTAGTCACCGGGCTGAATGTCGGTGAGGTGAGCTATATCTGCCTTTGCTCTATGTTCCTGACAGGGCTGCATGGCACGGGTGATGACGTTCTTCTGCGGATGGTGCTTCGCCTCCTCCTCTGTTATTTCGCCAATCTTTACAAGATCATTGACCAAAGAATGGTCTTGCGTGCGAAACACAATACGAGCAGACGATTTCTTTGTTGCCGGGCGCAAATGATAGATGCGACTGTCGCCGATGTGTGCCACGGTGGCACCTTCGGCATGGAGACAAAGGAACGTCATGGTTGTTCCCATCTTCCGTTCCTCGCCGTTGTCCTTGGCGTCAAGGGCGTCGTAAGCGGCGGTGAGGGCTTGTTGGAATATCTCATCGGCAAGAGGCTTAGACGGATTCCATAAGGAGAGAATCGTCTTGCTCATCACCTCACACACGGTGGATGAAGCCACCTCGCCTTTTTCATGTCCGCCCATTCCGTCGCACAGTACAAAAAGGCGGCAATCTGTTGTAGACTGTCCTAAAGCTGGGAAGAGTGAGTCCTCTTGATTGGCTCGCTGCCCAAGCTCCTGCAGGTTGTATGCTTTAATTTGATATTTCATTGTTATACTTTGAATGTTAACTCCGTACTTCCCATTTTAATGCGGTCGCCGTTGTTAAGAATAAGCTGGTCAAACTGGCTGATGAGCGCACCGTTCAGGTAAGACGGATTCTTGTTAGCGCCATTTTTCAACAAATGCACAATCTGCCCGCGTTGATTATACACTTCAATAATGGCATGGCTACGGCTCATGGTGCGGTCAGTAGTCTGTATTTGCACGGTGGCCGACGATGTGGTGGCCTTCCGCCCGATGGTGTTGGAGCCTTGCATCAGCTGATAACATCGGCCCATGGCATCAACGAGTTTGCCTATCGTCCTATTGGGAGCAGGGCCCACGGTGGTCACGTCTGTACCGCCCGATGCTGCTTGTCCTGAACGTAGCTGCGTTTCCTCGTTACTGGCTTGTGACGTACCCGCGCTGCCATACTGCGTTTCCTCACATTCTGAGGTCTGGGTGGGCACATAGCGCTGACATTGGCCAACAACGTGCTTCTCCTTACATACTGGGCATGTGAAAGTGGCTGCATTGATATTTGGCACATTGTTCAAGCGGAGTATCTTGCCACAAGTGGGACATTTTATTCTTATCGTATTATCCATTGCTGCTGTTTTAAGTAAGATTACCACCTCATCACAGGCATATTATCGGGAAAACGTCCCCACATCACGGGGTGCTGCTGGTTTCCCGACAGGCGCTTCACCCTTGCGCTGACATAGTCGAAGAGTTCCTTGGCTGTAATGATGCGGTTGTGGTTGGCGTCGGCACCGCCCCGCAATCCGTGCTGCAAGGCATAGGTAAAGAAGCCGTTGGTAAGTTTTCTTGACTCAATCGAAACTTCATTGCCGCGGCACGACAGAAAGAGCATGACGTTGCTATTCTTTCTCACGCCTCCGCCTTGATGTCTTGTGTTGCGGTTCTGGCGCATAGCTCCCGCAAAACAAGCATCGGCAAAGATCATCTTGTTGCGGCTCTTGCATGCCGCCATGGCCGAATAGATGCTTCCATAGCTGAGTATGCCGTCGTAGCACACAAAACCACCTGGTACACCGTGGCCACTGAAAAACAATACCACAATATCGTTGGCTGTAGCCTTTGCCACCATATTACGCAAGGCAGCTTTTACGGTTGCGAGTTTTGCCTGACTGTTAATCAAGAGCTTTGTTTGGGCATACTTGTTCTGCTGATATACCCACTGCATGGTGGCGGCATCGTTGTGGGGCAGACGAAGGTCATTCCGGTTGCCAGGGTAGTCGGATATGCCCACCGAGAGGAGGTAGGTCTTTGCCTCTCCCTGCAAGGGCACTGCCAGCAGCACCACCCAAAGCAGCAAGCTCTTTATTGCCTTAGGCATCTTGAATGTCGGCATTGTTGCAGTAGTCAGGCTGATCGTCGCTTGCATTATAGGCCAGATGTTCTTGCTCTTGCTGCATCATGTCCTGCTGCTGCGCAACGTGCGCATCTTGAAAATCCTGCATCTGAATATTTTCGTTGGACACATCGAACACCTCGCCCTCTTCAATCTGCTGGTTTTGATTGTAATCCACAATGACGGTATCAGCCGTACCGTCGTAATCCGCATCTATCACAGCACCTATATAATGACCATCAGTAATTGTGGCCGCCTGCATCATGCTTCCGTCTTCGTTTTGTACATCATACACGCCTAACACTTGTATCTGATTATCGTGCACGCCCATACCATCGTCGCTGGCAGTTTGCAGATTAGGATCATTTTGCGCTACAAAGTTGTCACCGCCATGACCAGTATAGTCGCTCTCGCCATTTGATGCCACATCTTCAACGGTTGCATTCACATCGCGCGGTGCCTCGGATACGTAGTGAGGCTGCTCGGTTTCGATACCGTCTTGGGGGTCTGCAACAGCCTCTACCTCCTGTGACTCTGCAGCGTTGTCAGTCTGCGCTTCTGCCGTCTGAGCATTGTTCTCCTCTTGGTCGTTGTTGCTTTCATCAACCACTGCTTCTACACCCAACGTGGCTCCGCTGCCAACGGCAGCACCTACAACGGCTGCGCCAGCCATGGCCGCACCCCTTTTTCCGCGAGTTTTCTTGGGTTTTGCGTTCGGTTCGGCAGCCGGTGTTGCTTGGTTAGCTTTAGGGTTATTGCCACTCTGAGGCTGCATGATAATTGTTTCTTCGTTGTTCATCGTTTTTTGGTATTTATTGACTCAAGTTTCGGATTCAGCCCGCGCTTGCTAAATCCGAAACTTGAGTTATTGAGTTAATGATGACACAAAGTTATGCCGCCAGCCATGAGTTGTAAAGACATTTTTGAAAGATTGTAGCAACTATCCCGTTTATTGTACAAAATGTCAGTGGGTGTACTTACACCCGCAGGAGATGCACTGCTTGTAGTACTCTATGTTGCGATAGGGTATGTTTCCGAAAGGCTTGCCACATTGGGGGTTAGGACACTTGTATTTCTTGGCATATTCTTCGTTAAGGTCGTGAATTTGTTGCGCCACGCTGTCCTCGTTTTTACCCCGGCAAAAGAAATATACCGCCAGGAGCAACGCACCAAGCACTATAACAACACGCACTGCCACATTGATGCCAGGAACCAGACCTACGCACACACCGAGCAATGACAGTATACCCTGCAAACGCTGCTGGTTGGCTTTCTGAGAAACTTTATTTTGTATGTCGAGCACTTGCTGCTCATATTCACTCCATACAGCTTTCAACGGGCGTAACGAGAAAGTAGGTACTTCTTTTGCAGGCTGGCCGCCCATTGGCGCCGACACACCATTAACCAGCTGGAGTATTTGCCGCAAGGGCAACAGAAAGCGGTCTTTGCCGAGCTGCACACGGCTTGAAACCGTCAGCGCCTTGCTGAATACCTGATTGCCGTCTACGTATGTCTCATTTTGCAGATTAAGGTTTTCGATGTTGATGTGGCCACTATTTATCGTGATGCGGCAATGCTTGCGGCTTACCGAGAGTGGCACCATGCCCGCAGGGCCTATGTTAAACTCTCTTCCGTCGACCATGCAATGAAGGCGGCGTGCCCCCTCTTCTCTTCCTATTATTATTTCCATAAAAAATTCGGTGTTTATAATCACCCTAAATGTACTACCCTACTTAACGGGTTCCTTCTTTGCCGTCGAATTCGTTACACGCATAAGGAGCAAGGCTTTCAACTGCTTGAGCGCCTCCTTGGATATGCCCAACTTGAAAGCAAAGTTTACACCATCAGTCAGCACGAGGCTTTTTTGCAAGGGTTGAACCTTGTATACAAAACTAAGGTTTACGATAAAGCGCTTGCCTATGCGCACAAAGAAAGAGGCTTGCTCGCGCAAACTTTCGCTCACAAGTTGCTGCATGCGCGACAGGTTCATACAGATGGAGTGCTTCTGCTTGTTGACGAGCACAATATCGGTGTAATTGCCATCGCCCACCATGTAGACCACTTTGGAACAATCAAGTCGCACCAATTCGTCGCGAGTGATAATGTAAATATATCTGCTATCCATATAGATGTATTTAAGTTAACAAAGTTGTTCTGAACTTACACAAGGGTTGTAATTAAGGTTAAGAGCCAAAAAAGCGTGGCACCATCGCCCGTTGCTGAAATAGAGGTTGTGGAAGAGACCTATTCAGTATGCAACAGACAATAGTCCACGCTTGTACAAAGGTATTTGTAGCACACACTGCCTCACGCCATTTGCTAAAGAATGGTGTGAGGTGCGCACGTAATGATACCATAATACGCGTGAACGATATTGTACGTTTTGCCTTACTGAATATCGAAACTTCCACATTTCTATTTCAAGACAACGTTCAATACGCTCATTCATTGAGGGTCTTCACAGCAGTTGGGCATTTCCAACAGCTCTGACCCTAAGCGCAAAGTTAAGTATTTATTATTTAAGGGTGGTCCTAAGAACTCTGTTTTTTGAGTTCTGCTATTCTGAAATGTGATTTGCACACTCTCGGAAGTTTCTTTCTGAAAGTTTGTTTGGTCACATAGCCCGCTATGCTCCCTCTCAAACTTTTAAAAAAAATACTTCTGATAGCGCACCAATCCCTATTTCAGAATTATTAGAACCACCCTTAAGACAATGCCATTTTCAACCCCTAAAATTTAGGGGTTAAGGTGATGCATACACGAAGCATATAAAAAGGCATCAAACAACACCTCAACTGAAAAATAAGAACTTCCACATTGCTATTTCACGGTAGCTGCTCAATGCCTCTGTTTTTGCTTACTTTACTTGTCATTATGTATTTTGACGCTGCAAAAATACAACTCTTCGCACTCTGTCACAAGCATGTTGGCGTTGATTGTACAAAATGTGCGATTATTGTATGAGTTGCTGCGCAGGAAGTGTTTTTTTGTAATAGATGCTACCCAAAGCAGGCGATGCGACACCGCGGATACCACGTGCTTGGGCAATCGCGCGTTGTGAGGCAGGGTGTTCAAAATAGACATTAAAACGAGATAGTTTGGGGGATTTCTAAGTTGCTTGAAACGCACTGCAAAAACGCAAGCACCAAATGCTACTTCTAAACGCAAGCACTAATGGCAATTCGTTATAAAGCCTAAAAAATTAATGGAGGCACCGTCTCCACGAGCCTCCATTAACCAACACAAAAACTAAACTAGACTTAACTAAACTATTTGATAGCGTTATCATCACGACAACTTGATAATGCAAATATATAAAACCACACGAGTTAAATCAAGATTTTGTAAAGAAAAGTTTACAAAAGCGAAGTTTTTAACACTTGGGCGTGTTATAAAGCATATAATTATCTAAAATAACCATGGCAGCCATGGCTTCGACAATGGGTACGGCGCGAGGCAGAACGCAGGGGTCGTGTCGGCCACGGGCTTTGAGTAGGGTGGCGCGTCCTTCGCGGTCGACGGTAGGCTGCTCACGCAGTAGGGTAGCCACGGGTTTGAAAGCTACGCGGAAGTAGATATCCTGTCCGTTGCTCAGTCCGCCTTGTATGCCGCCACTGTGGTTCGTACGAGTGGTGATGCGTCCTTCTTCGTCGGTGGTGAAGAGGTCGTTCTGCTCACTGCCGCGTGCGGTAACGCCAGCAAATCCGTCACCATATTCAAATCCCTTTACGGCATTGATACCCAGCATAGCAGCCCCCAGCTGTGCGTGTAACTTGTCAAACACGGGTTCACCCAATCCTACGGGACACCCTTCGATGACGCAAGTGATGATGCCACCAATGGTGTCGCCCTCAGCTTTCACTTCAGAGATGAGTTGTGCCATTTCGGCAGCCTTCTCAGCATCGGGGCAACGCACGGGATTCTTTTCTATCTCGTTGAAGTCGTAGTCATGATAAGTGCCTGTTAAGGCGATGGAGCCTACTTGTGAGGTGTAAGCCGTGATGCGAATGCCCTTCTCGCGCAATACCATTTTAGCAAAAGCACCGCCCACGACGCGTGCTATCGTCTCACGAGCAGAGGTACGTCCGCCGCCACGGTGGTCGCGAATGCCATACTTCGTTTGGTAGGTGAAGTCGGCGTGTGAAGGGCGAAAGACGTCACGCATATTGTCATAGTCGTTAGAGTGCTGATTTTCGTTGCGCACTAAGAAGCCTATGGGGCAACCTGTAGTTTTGCCTTCAAACGTGCCAGAAAGTATCTCTACGCGATCCGTCTCTTTGCGGTCGGTGGTAAGTCGGCTTTGTCCAGGGCGGCGTCGATTGAGTTCTGACTGTAGAAAGTCGAGATCGACGGTGATGCCAGCTGGCATTCCGTCTATCACGCCTCCAATACCTGTACCGTGGCTTTCGCCGAAGGTAGTGAGTCGAAATAGGTGGCCAAATGTGTTGCTCATGTTTTGTTTAGTTAGTTTTTTGTTAGTTGACGAGTTAACAAGTTGACGAGTTAACAAGTTGACAAGTTAACAAGTAGACGAGTTAACAAGTTGACGAGCAAATTATCTAATTAAAGGGACATGCTTATTCGTTAACTTGTCAACTCGTCTACTTGTTAACTCGTCAACAAAATATTTTAGTGCTTGTGGCAGCAGCCTTCTCCTTCGCCATGATGATGACCGCCACAGCAGCCTTCGCCTTCACCATGATGATGACCACCGCAGCAGCCTTCGCCTTCGCCTTCGCCGTGATGGCAACCGCCTTCGCAACCACCCTCGCAGTTGCAGCCGCCTTCGCCGCTCATCATCTTGATGAGTTCTTTTAGTTCATCGTCAGTAGCATCACGCATCGTGACTACTTGACCTTTAAAGTGGAGGTCTTTGCCAGCTAAGGGGTGGTTGAGGTCGATTACGACAACATTGTCTTTTACTTCAAGTACGAGGCCTTGGAAACGATTGCCGTCAGCATTGACCAAAGGCAATACGGCACCTGGGTAAACCATATCTTTGTCAAACTTACCGTTGATGCTAAAAGTCTCTTTAGGGAGTTCAATCACGTGCTCTTGTACGTAGGGGCCGTATGCATCGTCTTGCTTCAGTGTGAAGTCGAAGTCAGCGCCTTGAGTCAAAGCTAAGATTTTATCTTCAAATGTATCGAGTGCCACACCCATACCACTGATAAATTGGAAGGGGTGTTCAACGGGAGCTTTCTCAATGAGTTCGTGAATGCCCTTTTCGTTGTCAGCGTAGAGTTCGTATGCTACTGTCACATACTTGTGTGGTGTTTGTTCCATGTGTTATGTATTTTATTTGTTCTTAGGGTTAATGTTCTTTAAAGTTGATAAGTTACGAACTTGTCAACTCGTCAGCAAAAAGCAATCACGCCAACTCCAGGTTGAGTTCTTGGCGTAGAAATTCGAGGTCGGGACAAGTATTGAGCATCTCCTTATATTGTTCAACGCGACTAAAGGCGCGATGAGGAGCCGTATCGGCCTTGATGTTAAACTTCAGCGTGATGTAGTCGTTACGCAACTGCGTGCGCAGGTAGTTCATCAGCGAGATTTGTTCCTTGCGCATATACTGTTCTACGAGTTCATTCTCAAGTTCTACAGAGATAGTCCACGTAGCCGTGTCGAGTTTCGGTTCCATGCTCTTCATACGCCCCATGAGGTGATACTTCTCTTTGGGCAACTGCTGTGCGTAACGAAACCAATAGTACGTCATGCGGTCTGCATCGAAAGGTGTGCAGAGCTTCTGTGTCACAGGTTTCTCGCTCGTAGTGCTTTGTGCGTTAGAGGCAGTGTTAGGCGTAGCAGAGGCAGATTGTGCAGCACGGATTTGCTGTTGCATGGCACGGATAGACAGCGTGCGAGCAGGCCGTGCGCGGTAGGGAGTAGCATTGTTAGTAGCTGTTGCCAATTGCTGGTAAGTAGACTGGCTTTGTAGCACGTTGTCGGCCGAGATAGGAGTCGATGCAGCATGAGAAGGAGGTGTTGCAGTGGTGGGGCGTTGCGCGTTAGTTGCTGCGGGGCGTTGTGCTGCGGTGGCAGTCCGTTGTTGACCTTGAACTGCGGGAGCAGCAAGGTGAGAAAATATGGGTTTAAGTCGTCGTGTAGGGCGACGCCCACAACTTGGATCGTCATCGCCAGCAGCCGCTTGTGCCACCTCTATCAGGGTGAGCTCCACGAGTAGTCGCTTATTGCGTGCCGTGTTGTAGCTCATGTCACAAGAGTTGCATAGCTTCAGTGCTCGATAGAGCAATTTCGGTTCGCAGCGCATCGCCTGTTCGTGATAGCGTTGGCGCACCTGTTCGCTCACGTCGAGTAGGGGCAACGTTTGTTCGTCGCGGCTCATCAACAGATTGCGAAAGTGAGAGGCCAAACCACCGATAAAGTAGTTTGCTTCAAATCCTTTGCTGAGAATGTTGTTGAGGCGAGCCATGGCCGAAGGAATGTCGCATTTCAGGAGTGTGTCCGTCATGCTAAAGTACTCATCGTAGTCGAGCACGTTGAGGTCTTCAATCACCTTCTGGTAAGTGATGTTGCCCTCGCAGAAACTTGTTACTTGGTCGAAGATAGAGAGTGCATCGCGCATACCACCGTCAGCCTTTTCTGCAATGACGTGTAGTGCTTCGGGTTCGTAGGTGATGCCCTCCTTTTGTGCCACATAGGCAAGGTGCTTAATGGTGTCGGCCACCGTGATGCGTGCAAAGTCATAGATTTGGCAACGGCTCAGAATGGTCGGTAAGATCTTATGCTTCTCTGTGGTAGCCAATACAAAAATGGCATGTGAGGGCGGTTCTTCCAACGTCTTTAAGAAAGCATTGAAGGCCGCAGTAGAGAGCATGTGTACCTCGTCGATAATGAAGACCTTGTAGCGTCCCACCTGTGGTGGTATCTGCACCTGTTCGATGAGTCCACGAATGTCCTCTACACCATTATTAGATGCAGCGTCGAGTTCGTGAATGTTATACGAACGCTGTTCGTTAAACGCTTTACAACTTTCGCATTCGTTACAGGCTTCGCCATCGGCCGTAGGTGATAGGCAGTTGATGGTCTTCGCAAAAATACGTGCACACGTCGTCTTACCCACACCGCGTGGCCCGCAGAAGAGGTAGGCGTGTGCCAATTTTCCTTGTGCAATGGCATTCTTTAGCGTTGTGGTTAAAGCGTGCTGTCCCACCACGCTATCAAACGTTGTAGGACGGTATTTTCTGGCTGATACTATATATTCGCTCATTCTTTTTGCTTTGTATGGGGCAAAGATAGTGCAAGGCGAGCGCAAAACGTCAAGTTTGCTTGAACGTTCTGCCGAACGTAGCCTATCTTATGCAAAGATAGTGCAAGGCGAGCGCAATGCAAAATGAAAGTCGGAAAACTTTCATTTTGCATAGCCGAGCCGCTGCCTATTTTATTCAAGGCGAGCGCAATGCAAATAAAAACTCAAGTTTCGGATTTAACAAGGGCGGGCTGAAAGCCCAATGGAGCACATAGCCCAGGGCAAGCGAAGCGACA
>OOAA01000392.1_pt1 | contig 33478 bp, 26 predicted proteins | sample 1671671 | NCBI WGS metagenome assembly OOAA01 (sample SAMN06348180, study PRJEB24527) | human gut metagenome | biome: human gut; feature: ankylosing spondylitis patient; material: feces | host: Homo sapiens | place: China | collected 2015-10 | reverse complement strand
TGAGCGTGCCTATCACGAATCCCTGGGTTACCAACTGCTGGATGATGCTGGCGTCATGGGCGAACTCCTTGTCGTGGCGGATGAGCATTCGCATCTTGTCATAGTCGATACGGATGTTGGTCTCCACCATGGAGTCGGGGATGTCGTACTCATTATCTATATAGTTGCTAATGAAATTGAGCACCATCACGGAGTTGTACATCGTGGTCTTGCCATAGCTCTTGACGGCAAAGCAATAGTTGTCGTACCATGGCTTCATCACCTTGATCAGCTCATCGGTGGTGTGATTGAACGGCAGGACGCTGCTGTAATAATCCAGCATCTCTCTGACTTCTTCTTCCGTGAAGCCCGTCATCTCATTGAATTTTGGGCTTAGGGAGTAGTTGGTTCCGATGTTGAATCCGCTGGTCAGGTCATCCATGGTTACAGGGCTTACTCCCGTGACGAACACTCTGCCCAGGGTATTGCCAGCAGCACCCTTGATGGTGTTGAAGAACTGGCGCAAGTATCCCTCTCCGTGGGTCTGGTTGCGATACCTCATAAGATGCTCCTCATGGGCAAGAATCATGTTGGTGAAGTTGTCGTACTCATCGATGAAGAGATAGATCTTCTTGCCCACCTCCTGGCACTTCTGGCACAGGAATCTCAGTTGAGACACTGCATCTGTTAACTTTTCCAATCCTTCCTTGGTATTGGCAGGAAGAATATGTGCATAGATGTCGCAGAAGAAATTGAATACAAGGCGACAATGGTTGTCCAGTCCATTCTTATAATCATCCAATCCTGCTGCCACCTCGGCAAAATTGAGGTGGATGATGAGATATGTATTATGCTCTGGTGTAGGATTCTGCCCGATGTATAGCTTGCCAAAGATTTCCTCAAACTTGTCTTTCTTGTTGATGTCATAGTAATTCTCAAGCATGGAGAGGGTAAGTGTCTTGCCGAAACGGCGAGGGCGAATGAAGAAGAAATACATATTGGATTCTTCTATTTGTTCGATGAAAGGAGTCTTGTCCACATAGTAACAATCTCTTTCTATAATATCCTCAAAATTCTGCATGCCGTATGGTATGCGTTTGCGATAAATGCGCTTTGGTCTTACTATCATAACTTAGTTTGATTATTCGTTTTTGAATCTGATGGCAAAGATAATACTTTATCTCCTAATCTCCAAAACTTTTCGCGAAAAAACTTCTACCGAGTATGCTTTTCCTTTTATTGGGGGATTACAAATCCGCCGGGAACGCATCCATAAAATGAACCCCACCACAAATCCCCAGCCGAAAACGAAGGAACCCGATTCTGAATCTCTATGATTCGGAACCGGGCTCCAGGACTTAGTATCGAAAAAAATTAAAAATAGTCTTACTTGAAGTATCTCTTGTAAAGACCTGCGAAACCTGCACAGTGGCGAGCCTCGTCCTTAGCCATCTCATGAACAGTATCGTGGATAGCATCAGAACCCTGCTCCTTGGCAAGCTTGGCAATGCGGAACTTGTCCTCGCAAGCACCCTTCTCAGCTGCGATGCGAGCCTCGAGATTGCTCTTGGTATCACCCAAAACCTCACCCAACAACTCTGCAAAGCGAGATGCATGGTCAGCCTCCTCGAACGCATAGCGCTTGTAAGCCTCTGCAATCTCTGGATAACCCTCGCGGTCTGCCTGGCGAGCCATTGCAAGATACATACCTACCTCGCCACACTCACCTGCAAAGTGATCCTTCAATCCCTTGATGACCTCCTCATTGACGCTATCCTTATATGCCTGACCGAGAACGTGTACAGTAGCGAATGTCAAATCATCATCCACTGTATCTTCCATCTCCTTGAACTTGCTGGCTGGAGCCTTGCAAATAGGGCACTTCTCTGGTGCCTCAGTACCCTCATAGATGTAACCACAAACGGTGCAAATAAATTTCTTCTTCATAATGTTAATGTATTAAAAATGTTCTTGTGTTGTATTATCTTATTACTATTAATTCTCTTGTCTGACGAATCATTTCGGCTTTCTGTTCCCGTTAATTCGTCTTCTTCTCCATCTTCTTGGCGCAAGCTGAACAGATGCCCTTGTAGTAGAGCTGTTCCGCCTGCACGATGTTTCCATCTATCACCTTGGTCTCTGTTACCCGTGGTGCTGGCTCATCGAAGAGGTCGATGATCTTGCCGCACTCCTTGCAGTAGAAGTGAACGTGTGGCTCGATGTTGCCATCATAGCATACGCGATGCTCGTCGATGGTGATCATCTGGGCTGCATTTACCTCACTCAGCATACGGAGCGTGTTATACACTGTGGTACGGCTTAGGGTCGGTACCTTGTTCTCCAAAGCTTTGTAAACATCTTCGATGTTTGGGTGGGTAGGGTGCTTAATCAGGTAGTCCAGGATTGCCAGTCTCTGTACTGATGGTCTAACGCCTTTCTCCACCAATCTGTTGTAAGCTTCTGTTTTTTTCATATTCCTATCTCTTGATTGATTTTTACGTTTGCAAAGGTAATGAATTTATTTCTATCTACCAAATAATTCTGTAAAATATCCAAAATAATAGGTATTATTTTTAGATAATTTACAGAATTAAATGTTTATTCACAAAAAAGCGGCTATTTCCCGGTCTTTACGCCCAGGAACTTATCTACCATCATCAGCTGGTTGAGCTGGAAGGCTGGCTTGCATGCCTTCTTTGCCTTGAGCTTGATGGTGAAGAGATCGCGGGTGCCCTCTACGGCTGGCTGCTCACCGATGTTGACGAAGGTAGGGTAGAGCACCTTGCTGCCATCTGAGTGCAGACGGTCCTTGGTGAGGTTCTCCATCTTGCCCATATCCTTCACATCCACTCCGATGAACTCGTATTCGGTGGCGCTGTATGGCAGGGCGAAGCTCAGGGCATTGAGCGATACGAGACCCTTGCCCTTTACGGTGAGGGTGATGGTTTCGCCTGCCTTGTACATCTTCTTGTCGGCTGCGAGACTGATGCTGCCCTCTACGGCTGGTACCTTCTTGCTGCTTACTCCGCTCTTGAGCTGGGTAGCCACCACGGAGATATCGTAGGCGTCGATGAGACCGTTGCCGTTGATATCGCCCTTGCTTACGTAGCCCTCGAAGTCCTTGTCGCCCCTACGCAATCCGCAGTAGTTGAGGTAAGAGGTGAAGTCGTTCTCGTCGATGCGCCCGTCGTGGTTGATGTCGCCAGCCTTCTCCATCTTGCTGCCCGGAACCTTGAATACGTACATCTCGGCACCCGAACCCATTCCGCCTCGGGCTTCCTCTACGGTCATCCTGATGTACTGAGCCTCTGGGTTGCCCTGGAACTGGTATTCCTTTACGGCATTCTCGTTCTTCCAGTCGAAGCTTCCGGTCTCGGTCCAGTTAATGCCGTCGTTGCTGATGGCGAACTTGCCCTTCTGGATCTGTCCGTTGGTCTCGCGCTCAGAAGCCGGGAGATAGTGAATCTTCTCGAGCTTGGCGATGCCGTTGAGGTTGAGGGTTACATCGAATGGCAGCACACCTTCCTTCTTGTAGTAGTCGGTATGCCAGAAGTTCTTCTCGTTGAAGTCGAACATCTTCGAAACCTCCAGACCTTCCCAGTCCTTTGTAGAGTTGGTGGCTGTGATGTTGCGGATGGCTTCATCGAGAGGGTCCTTGATGGTGTGCGCCTGAACGGTGGTCCATTCAGAAACGCCGTCCTTGTTCACGGCTCTCACCTGCACCTCGTATTCGGTTTCCGGCTTCAGGTTCTCGATGGTGAACTCGTTGCTGCGGATGGTGGAATGAATCACGCCATCCACCTTTACCTCATAGTAGTCGGCGTTGGCCTGCTTATTCCAGGTAGCCACCAGCTCGAATGCCTTGTTAGGGCTCTGGCTGTCCTTCATCGTTACCTGAGGGGCAGCGAGGGCACCGGTGGAGTGGAGCAGCACATCGGCATCATCCATCTGATAGCCGTCCATGCGGAGCTCTACGTCGTTGGCAGTGATGTTGGTCTTCGCCAGTCGCACATAAACCATCGGATTCTTGCGGATATCCATCTTCTCGAAGTCGCTGCCCGGTGTGGCGAAACGGTTGAGCTGAGGAGCCTCGTCGAAGAACCATGCATTTCCGGTTTTGCGGAGTTCATCGAGCGAATTCACCTGGGTCAGCTTCACGCTCTTTCCGCCAATCTTCGCCGCCAGCTTTTTAGGCATCTGGCTCAGATTGATGCGCAGCTCGGTAGCCTGGTTCTTCTCCTGACCCTGGAAGTGGCCCGTGGTCTTGTAGATATGTACGTTGAGACGGTCCTTCTGCAGGGAAGAGGTGATGTGGGTGGTGGCGTGTTCGCCCAGGCGGTAAAGCTCGGTCTTGCCGTCATCATCATAGAGGGCGTAATGGGTTTCGCCGTATGGATAGAGTTCGAAGATGCGCTGGGTGTTGTCTATCTGCGATACGTTGTTGTTAGGATTTACCATCGGGATGATGGCGCCTCGCTTCACGAAGACAGGCAGTTTCCAGTAGGGAGCCTCAAACTCGTTGATGATTCTTCCACCTTTATATATATGTCCGCTGAAGTAATCCACCCATTCGCCCTGAGGCAGGTAGATGCCGTTGCGGATATCGTTGCCCTCCTTATCCATCTTGGTTTCCTTGTAGATAGGAGCCACGAGGAACGACGGACCGCACATGAACTGATACTGTGTTGCCTTGCCCAGGGTATAAGGGTTGGCTTCGTCGAGGAACATCGCTCTTACCAGCGGCTTGCCGGTTACAGCTTCGTGGGCTGCGGTGTAGATGTATGGCATCAGCTCTGACTTGAGCTTCAGATACCAGCGGTTGACGGAAGTAACCGGTTCGCCCAGGATATGAGGATACTTGGCATTGCTGCCCCAGCCATCCATGTTCAGACCCATTGCGGTGAAGGCCTTCCATTCGAATTCTCGCATGTTGACGATTGGATTCTTTCCGCCGAAGATACCGTCGTTGTCGCATGTGATGTTGGAGATACCCGAAAGTCCGGCTCCGATGAAGGTAGGGATGTGGAAGCGGATGTACTCCCAGTCGCCGCCCGTCTGGTCGCCCGACCAGACGGATGCGTATCGCTGCGTACCAGCCCATCCATCGAGCGAGATGATGAACGGACGGGCATTCCCGCCATAGTAAGGCATGATCTGAGCCACGTCAGCCACACCGTTCAATCCGAAGGAATAGCCGTCGCCTACCCAGGCCACGTCGGTCTTGAGCACTCTTACGCCAGCTGTTCCCACCTCCTTCACGATGTCGCGCTGCAGGAGCGCCTCAATGCTGTCTTTCGGATGCAGGTCTGACTGGGTCCAGAGTCCGATTTCCACACCGTGCTTGCGGGCGTAATCTCCGAATTTCTTCAGGTTCTGGATGTTGCCGTCCAGGGTAGTCTCCTGACCGTATCCGGCTCCGTATCCATCGTTTGGCAGGAACCATCCCAGCGGCATATCGTGCTTCACATATCGGTCGATTGCCGCACGTGCTGAGAACTGGTAGTTGTTCTTCTCGCCATTCAGTGATTCCTTGATTCCGGTCTTGTCGCTGGCACTCTCCTTATACGTCTTTCCATCCTCGAATACCATGGTTCGGCCCTTGTCGGCCTCCTTCCAGTAGTCGCGGTTGTAGGCATTGAGATGGCCCTCGTAGAAGCCGAACTTAGGGAGGAGTACAGGGTTACCGGTGAGCTGGTAATAGCCATCGAGCAGATCGGTAGGCTTTTTGCCCACCATGAAGAAAACGTCTAAGTTCCTGGATTTGTGAGAGAGTTCTACCTTTCCGTTTTGGGTAGAACCGAAGTCGTAGAGACCTGGCTTGAAGGTGTACCACATGAAGCCGTAGCCAGCGGTTGACCAATAGAATGGGGCAGGGGAAGCCACTCCGCCATCTACCCAGTTGTTGGTGTTGACGATTTCGATTTTCTCACCCTTGTGAGAGAATCTTCCGTTCTGTACGCCGCCACCGAAGAAATACTCATCCGGCTGTTCGCGCAGGCTGAGGGTTACCTTTTCGGGGGTAAACTGTGCCGGAGCGCTCTGCTCTGCCACGGTCTTTCCGTCTTCAAGGTTGATGATCTTGAAGAGCTGGGTAGCCTTGTCGAAGATGACCTGTGCCTTGGTGGTAGAAAGGATGATGGAGTTGTCGTTCTCCTCCACCTTTACCTGCTTATGATTCAGGGCAGTGCGTGGATTATCCACCAGGATGCTTGCCTCAGGCTTTGCCTCGGGCGCTCTCATCACGCCATCGTTGTGATCTTCGAAGATACGGAAAACACTTTCGCCATAGAAATCTACGGCGACACGTTGCTGGTTGGCGAAGACAATCTCCACCAGCGTAGGATTGATTCTGAGAATCTGGACATCTCCCGCCTTCACGGTCTGTGAAGCCTTCTGGGCATCGGGAGCGGAAGGAAGCAGGGGAGATGATGCTGTGTTGGTTGTGTTGGCAACCATAGGCAAGGTTACTGCCATTGCCATCAGGTTGCCAACAGATAATTTCTTATAAATATTACTCATTGTCTTATTTATAGATTATTTTGAGAGTTTTTCGATGAATGCCTTCATCTCTGCCTCGTGTTCCTTCGCCTTGAGGAAAAGATGCCACTGGTTCTGGGCTCTTACGAGGTTGTGCTCAGGATACTTGCACTTCCAGTAGTGATCGCCGTTGAGGTAATCCCAGAGGAAGCGGACTGCCTGCATGTATGGGAAGAGCTCTGCTGCATGAGGAAGCAGGGAAATCTCCAATGGAGAAAGGAAGGCTGATGCTGACTCCACATAGCCGCGGGTGAATGACTCGAAGATGTCCATGCGGAAATCTATCTTCTCGAACTCCGGAGAATCCTCGGCGATGGTATTCGCTGCCGTGCGGAGGAAATCGCCGTAATCGCTCACGAAGAGTGATGGCATCACGGTATCGAGGTCGATGACGCACAATACGCGACCCTCTTCATCAAACATCATGTTGTTCACCTTGGTATCGCAGTGGCAGACATGCTTCTGCAACTTGCCCTCGCGGAAGAGGCGCTGGCAGAGACACATCTCATCCATATAACTCTCGATGTCTGCGATGAAATCCTTTACGCCTTCTGCGCGTCCGGCACGGTCTTCCTTGACAGCCTGACGGAGCTGGTCGCGGCGCAGTTCCATGTTGTGGAAATCAGGGATGGTTTCGCCGAGACGGTCGGTGATATCGGTGAGCTGAGCCTCGAACTCTCCGAAGGTCTTTCCTGCGTAATAAGAACTTTTTGGGTTTACTGCCTCCTGGGTGATGGCACGAGGAATGAAGACGGAAATGCGCCAGTACTGCTGGTCTTCGTCTTTTACATAGGTCTTGCCGTTGCTCGCCTTGACGAAGGTGAGAACCTTGCGGTCGATATCGTCAGCGCCCTGTTTTTCGAGCTGCTGGCGGATGTGGGTAGTTACTTCCTCGATATTATGCTGCAAGAGATCTACATCGGTGAAGATAGAGTCGTTGATGCGCTGGAGAACATAGTCTGGTGCATCATCTTCTACTGTTGTCACCTTGTAGGTGTCATTGATGAGTCCATTACCGAGAGGCTTTACCTCATTTACAGTTCCGGTGATGTCGAACTGTGAGATGATAGGTTTGAGATCTTTCATTTTAGTTTGGTTTTAAATATATTTTTAAAGCTTTTGCCCTTACAGGGCGTAGTTTCTTATTGGATTTTTAACCCAGGGTGATACCCTGGGCTAGGAGCTTTTGCCCTTTCAGGGCGTTTATCTCAGGTCGATGACTTCTGCTCCTGGGAATTCCTTGCTGTTGAAGACGAAGGAATTGTTGGAAATACCCTTTGCCTTGAAACCGGAGATATCGATGGTGCTCCAGGTAGAACCCTGGCGCATCTTTACCTGCGATGGCACGTGGGTGTTCTTGTTGATGGTGATATACATCTCTGCCACGGTGCGCTTCTGGTTGTTGGCAACGAGATGCACCTGATAGTTGCCGCCCACAGTCTTGAGGGTGCTCTTATATCCTGTCTTGTAGATGTGGATGAAGGTATAAGGATTCATCGACATCTGCTTGGCCTGGGTAGGGTTGCTCACGTTCACCTCGTTGGTCTTCTTCATATAAGTCCACTGGGTCTTGCCGTTATACCATACGATGGCTTCCGGTGTGCGCGCATTAAACTTGTTGCCCTTGATGGTGATGGTACCGCTTGCCGAGCCATACTTAGGGCTAGACAGCTTGAAGTTGGCGGTAGCACCCTTCTTGTTGCCGATAACGGCAGCGGTCTTGTCAAGCACCTGCTGGGCGGTCTGCGCCATAGTGCCCAGGCTCATCATCGCTGCGAAAGCGATAGCTAAAATCTTTTTCATATCCTTACTGTTTATTGTATTAAAACTAAACCTAAAAGCTTTTGCCCTTTCAGGGCGTATTGGTTCTTCGCTCATTAACCCAGGGTGTTGCCCTGGGCTAGGAGCTTTTGCCCTTTCAGGGCGTTTGGAGCGAATGTTGTCTTTTGCCCTTTACCTTTCCCTTCGGCCGGTGACCGTTGGTTCAGGGCGTTTCTCTTACGAGTTCCTCAATTGCATCAGCAATGTATTGAGCTGGTTCTCATCCTGCAGGAGTACCTCTCTTGGCTTACTGCCCTGAGCGGCTCCTACGATGCCTGCAGCCTCAAGCTGATCCATCAGTCTGCCGGCACGGTTGTAGCCGATGCTGAAACGGCGCTGGATCATACTGGTGCTGCCCTGCTGCGAGAGAACGATGGCATGGGCTGCCTCCTCGAAATATGGATCCAGGTTGCGGGTATCTACGCTGCCGTTGCCTCCTACGCCGCCATCTTCGCTGGCTGGTTCAGGGAGTTCCATCGGTTCGATAGGACCAGGCTGGTTGCAGATGTATTCGTTGATGCGTTCAATCTCTGGTGTATCTACGAAGGCGCACTGTACACGCACCGGTTCGTTGCCGTTGAGATAGAGCATATCACCACGACCGATGAGCTGGTTGGCTCCCGTTCTGTCGAGGATGGTCTTGGAGTCGATGGCCGAAGTTACCTTGAAGGCGATACGTCCAGGGAAGTTCGCCTTGATGTTACCGGTGATGATGCTGGTGGTAGGACGCTGGGTAGCGATGATCATGTGGATACCCACGGCACGTGCCAGCTGGGCGATGCGGGCGATAGGAAGCTCTACCTCCTTGCCGGCTGTCATAATCAAATCTCCAAACTCATCGATAATTACCACGATGTATGGCATAAATTCGTGACCATCAGTCAGTTTCAGTCTGTGGTTCACGTATTTCTGATTATACTCCTTGATGTTTCTGGCTCCCGCCTTCTTCAGCAGGTCGTAGCGGCTGTCCATCAGCACGCAGAGGCTGTTCAGCGTTCTCACCACCTTGGTTACATCGGTGATGATAGGCTCCTCCTCATCCGGAACGGCAGCCATAAACTTGTTGGTGATGCGTGAATATACGCTGAACTCCACCTTCTTAGGGTCGATGAGCACCAGCTTCAGCTCGTTAGGATGCTTCTTGTAAAGCAGGGAAGTGATGATGGCGTTCAGACCAACAGACTTACCCTGACCGGTAGCACCGGCAACGAGCAGGTGAGGAATCTTCGCCAGATCCACCATGAACACCTCGTTGGTGATGGTCTTACCCAGCGCGATAGGCAGTTCCATCTTGGTTTCCTGGAACTTCTTGGAGTTCAGGATGCTCTCCATGCTCACGATGTTTGCCTTGGCATTAGGCACCTCGATACCGATGGTTCCCTTGCCAGGGATAGGAGCGATGATACGGATACCCAGGGCAGCGAGGCTCAGGGCGATATCATCCTCCAGGTTCTTGATCTTGGAGATGCGCACACCCTCGGCAGGCTGAATCTCGTAGAGAGTGATGGTAGGACCCACGGTGGCACGGATGGTCTTGATCTGTACGCCGAAGTTGCCCAGCACCTCGATGATTCGGTTCTTGTTGGCCTTCTGCTCCTCTTCGTCGATAGACACCTCCTGGTCGTCGTATTTCTTCAGCAGGTTGAGGGTAGGGTACTTGTATCTTGTGAACGGCTCCTTCGGATTGATAGGCGTATTGAGCACCTCGGCATTGCTTACGGTGTTGCTGGTAGCCTTCTCCTCTCCGGTAGCCACAGAGATATCCATTCCGATATGAGCCGAAGCGGCAGCGGCTGCAGCCATCTCCTGGCGCTCTCTTTCTGCGCGCTGTGCTCTGAGCTCACGCTGCTGCTGAATCAGACTCGGAGCAGCCACGTTCTTGTCGGCATCAGCCTGCTGGCTGTCATCGGCTGCGGCAGCATCGAGGTCGATTGGCGAGGCTGCCTTCTCATCCTCATCTTTCTGCTCCTCAGCCATCTGCTGCAGAGAACTTTCCTCGTTCTGGTCTGCCATTTGGTTTTGGGATGTCTCCTGAGCCTGAGAGTTCTCGTCCGTCTCATCCTCTTCATCTTCCACCGTACCCTGGGCAGCATTCCGGTAAGCTTCATCGATGGCATCATCCTCCTCCTGCTTCTCCTTATGGTTGGTAATCTCGAATTTCACCTTATTAGATATATAACCGATAGGGTTGAGTGCCTTTCTCACGATGGTGATGGTCTCGGTGGTGATATAGGTGAGGAATGCGATCGCCACGAAGAGAAGGATGGCGGTGAGTCCCGGAGGACCGATGACATTCTCCAAGGTCTGGACCACAAACATTCCGTGCTTTCCGCCCGGATTGAAGATGAGACTACCGAAGATAGGAGTGAGGAACTTGGCGAAGGTGACGGATGACCAGATCATCACCACCATCATGCAGAAGAACCACTTCCAAAGATTCACGCGATAGACATTCATCAGCTGGAAACCCACCATCACCACGAAGCAGGGAATCAGGAAGGCTGGGAAACCGAAGTTCACCGCCATCAGCCAATAGGAGAGGATGGCTCCCATGGATCCGCAGTAGTTCTGGAACAGCTGCTGGGTGTTGGTCCATTCTCCAGGCTGCATGTTCTCCAGCAAGCTCTGGTCGGCAGCGCCCGTACTGAGGAAGGATATCATCGCCAGTATCATGACGACAGCAACTACGAGCAAGGCGAGTCCGAGGAAGAAATCGGTAATCGTATTGTTGAAAATATATTGTAAACCAATGGCTTCGCTAAATGATTTAGTTTTGCCTGATGTTCTTTTCTTTGCCATTTTTCTATTTCTTTTTAATATTTAACTGCAAAATTAGCAAAAAAGATTGAGAAACGCTCCTTTTTTTCGGGATTTTTTGCTAATTTTGCAACTTGTAATGAATAAATAGCAGTAATGAAGATAATTTTCACTAGTTTCGAAAAGAAAACTATCAATAGCCTGCCTCGAATTCTCTTTCCTGGCAATATGATAGTGATAGATAAGGCTGAAGATACAGATGCCGCTGTTGAATATCTCCTGGGACAGGATATTCTGGGTGTGGATACGGAGACACGACCAAGTTTCTCCAAGGGTATGCACTTCCAGGTATCGCTGCTGCAGGTGAGTACCCGCGATACCTGCTATCTCTTCCGCCTGCATCTCACGGGTATGACACCAGCCATCATCCGATTCCTGGAGGATAAAAAGGTGCCAAAAGTGGGATTGTCTTGGCATGATGACCTCTTGCAGTTGCATCGCAGATGCGATTTCAAGCCGGGATATTTCATCGAGTTGCAGGATGTGGCTAAGAAATTCGGCATCAAGGATATGAGCTTGCAGAAAATCTACGCCAACCTCTTCCATCAGAAAATCAGCAAGGCACAGCGACTCAGCAACTGGGAATCCCAGGAGCTCAGAGAGGCTCAGTGCAGATATGCCGCTACGGATGCATGGTGCTGCATTCATATCTACGAGGAGTTCAACCGTCTCAGCAAGGCTGACGATTACGAGCTGGTAGAGTTCTAGGTTGATGTATTCGATTTTTCGTAAATGAGAGAATTGATAGAACTTAAAAGACTATATAATATAATAATGTATAAGAACGTATATTTAAAGAAAGGAAAAGAAGAATCTCTCAAGAGATTCCATCCATGGATATTCTCCGGCGCTATCCAGCGTATGGACAATGATATAGAGGAAGGTGAAACCGTAAGGGTTTTCACTTCTGCTGGCGACTTCATCGCCATCGGTCACTATCAGATCGGTTCCATCGCCGTGAGAGTGCTCTCTTTCAGCGATGTGGATATCGACAACGAATTCTGGTGCGCCCGATTGGAGTCGGCTTACAAGATGCGTCTGGCGGTAGGTATCGCCGGAAATCCAGACAACAATACCTATCGACTGGTGCATGGCGAGGGAGATAACCTGCCGGGTCTCGTTATCGACTGCTATGGTCCTACTGCCGTGATGCAGGCTCACAGTGTGGGTATGCATGTATGCCGTATGGAGATTGCCAAGGCGCTGAAGCAGGTGATGGGCGACGAGCTGCAGAACATCTACTACAAGAGCGAGACCACCCTGCCATACAAGGCAGACCTGCGCCAGGAGAATGGCTTTATTTTGGGTGGCGATGCCGATGACGTGGCTGTGGAGAACGGATTGAAGTTCCATATTGACTGGCTGCGCGGTCAGAAGACCGGTTTCTTCGTAGATCAGCGTGAGAACCGCTCCCTGCTCGAGCATTACGCCAAGGGCAAGAGCGTGCTCAATATGTTCTGCTATACCGGCGGTTTCTCAGTCTATGCCATGCGCGGCAATGCCAAGGCGGTTCACTCCGTGGACAGCAGCGCCAAGGCAATCGAGCTGACCAATGAGAACATCGCTCTCAACTTCCCTGGCGACCCACGCCACGAGGCATTCTGCGAGGATGCGTTCAAGTATCTGGATGAGCACGACCAGCAGTATGATCTCATCATCCTCGATCCTCCAGCCTTTGCCAAGCACCGTGCAGCGCTGCGCAATGCGCTGAAGGGATATACCCGCCTGAATGTAAAGGGCTTGCAGAGAATCAAGAAGGGTGGAATCCTCTTCACCTTCAGCTGCTCTCAGGTGGTTACCAAGGATAATTTCCGCAACGCAGTGTTTACTGCAGCAGCCCAGGCAGGAAGAAAGGTTCGCATCCTGCACCAGTTGCATCAGCCAGCCGATCATCCTATCAACATCTATCATCCTGAAGGCGAATACCTGAAGGGACTCGTGCTTTATGTGGAGTAAGCTCTGACAGCGTAAAAAGAGTAAAATCTCTATGTCAGAGTATATACGATGAAGAATGTAGAGTAAAAATACAATGAAGAAATTTTCAATCATGATATGTCTGGTTTCAGCACTTCTGCTGGGAATGGCCAGTTGCGGCGATTCACAGCAGAAGCGACTGCGACTGAGCAAACAGGAGAAGGCCCGACTCGACAGCATCGACAGGGCTTCGCTCAAGGTGGGTGTGATGCCTACGCTCGATTGCCTTCCGGTTTATCTGGCTTACGAGGACAGCATCTTCCTGAAGCAGGGAGTAACGGTACATCTCTATCGCTACAATGCGCAGATGGACTGCGATACAGCCATCGCCCGAAAGAGGGTAGAGGGTACGGTGACCGACCTGGTGAGAGCTGCCCGCCTGCAGAAGCAGGGCACACAGCTCTTCTATCCTGTCTCTACCAATCTGTACTGGCAGCTTATCACCAACCGCAAGGCGCGTATCTCGGAGCTGAAGCAGCTGTCAGACAAGATGATAGCCATGACCCGTCATTCTGCCACCGATTATCTCTCTACGCTTGTCATCGACAGCGTGAAGACCAAGTATGACGTATATCGCGTGCAGATCAACGACCTGAACATCCGCCTGCGCATGCTCCTCAACAATGAGATGGATGCCGCCTGGATGCCGGAGCCTTACGCCACACAGGCAAGAATGGCTAAGCATGTGGCACTGGCGGATAGTAGAGACAAGAACCTCCAGTTGGGAGTGATTGCCTTCCGCAGCAAACTGAAGACGGAACCCCGAAGAAAAAATCAAATCGACAGATTCGTGAAAGCTTACGACATCGCTGTAGATAGCATCAATAAGAATGGCGTACAACACTATGCCGCTTTACTGACCAAGTATTATGGTATTGATGCCCAAACCGTTAGCAATCTGCCAAAATTAAAGTACAGTCACGCTATGGAGCCTCGCCAGCGAGACCTTAAGGTGGCAGATATTAACAATTAAACAACTACAATTATGTCAGAAGAAGTAAATTTGTCAGAAGAGTCTAATAACCCAGAAGAAGTTCTGGCCCAGAAGGAGTTATTGGAGGATGTTGTTGAAATCCGTCAAATGATTCATCAGCAGCGTTTCGCCGAATGCAATCCAATGCTTTTTGCTATCGTAAAAAACAGTCCGAACCATCAGCCGTATATACACCGTCTGGTGCAAGGTTTGCTGTCAACCGTCATCGCCAGTTTGAGTCTCTTCCAACGCAAGAAGATATCTACTGAAATGCTTGGCTTTCTCAAGCTGGATGCCAAAGCTGTAAAGGAGTTTAAAATCCCGGAAACGACACCTGAGGGTAGAGCGAAATTAGTCTCCGAAGCTATTTCTGAACTCGACCAGTTCCTGGTAGATATCGAGATGGATATCCGTTCAGAACAGGGTATTTTCAAGGATTTGAAAAAGCTGGGTGAGGAGATTGATATCAAAGAGGTGAAGCCAACCCTCGAGAAATTCGTTTCCCGAGAGGCGATGCTTTTCCTGAACCACGACCTCTCGAAGGAGGAGCAGGACCAGGCTTCAGCCCGTCTGTATCAGGAGTGGGAAGAGTATCGCGAAAAGATCTTCGACAGATTTGTCTCTTCTGGATATTGGAATGATGAGGAACGTGCTGTTGTCAAAGACACCATCCTTTCGCCTACAGTTGATTCCTTGACCTCTCAGCTTCTGGTGAGTGCCATTACGCTCTCTGCCGCCACCGTTTTCGATATGGGTAAATTCACTTTGCTCTACGATATCTACCGCCTGGCAGATGACGATGAGGTGAAGGTGCGTGCCCTCCTGGGATGGCTGCTGGTTTCTACGAATTGCGGCTGCTACGAACAGCAGCCTGACTTCCGTAGCTTTGCAGAGCAGTTGACCGAGGATTGCAAGAATGATTCAGACTTGCTTGCCGAAATCATAAAAGCCCAGAAGATGCTTGCCGTGACTGTATTCAGCGAGCAGAAGTCTATCGACTATACCAATGACATCATGGCATCGCTGTCAAAACGTTTCCTCGGCGACCTGAAAGATAAGGTAGCCAATTTGCTGGAGGCTGATGAAGATATGCAAAATATCTTCGGAATTGAGGATGACGAGGAAACTTCGGAAGAGAGTCCTATCCGTTCTGTCGATATCAATACCGACGAGGATGGAATCCCTAATCTCGACGTGGATATGGATAGCCCGCTCTCTATGGATGAAATGATGGATAAGGGTATTGACATCCTCTTGCCGCAGTTTAAGATGTTACGAGACCAGACAGAGTTCTTTACTCATCTGTACAATTGGTTCATGCCTTTCTATCTGAAGAATCCTCATATAACCGAGGCTCTCGGATTCGTAGATGAGAAGAGAAAGTTCTGCAAGGCTTTCTGTTCTACTGCAAGGTCATGTCCTGCCGATGCCTATTCCCTGGCAAACCTGATCGTCTCTCATCCTAATGAGATACCGGAGAATATTGTTGACTGTTACGATGACCCTGAGGATGAGGGAGATGGCAGCGAGCCTGCAGATGAGGAAGAGATTGTTAATGAATTTTTTAAAGAGCCTGGAGAGCATCGGGCAAAGCGTATCCGTATCAACTACATCCGCAACCTCCTGCGCTTCTCCAAGTTCTATACAGCGAAGGATGAAATCTTCAATATCCTCGACGAGCTGGATGATGATAAACCAGCCTATGCCGTTTTGGCGGGTCCTCTTTTCCAGGATGAATTCTTCGATAAGTACCGTATGGCTATAGCCCGCTATTCCTTCCGCCGCGAGTTCCCTGACCTGGTTAAAGTGATGCTGGAAGGTGTACCATGCGACACGCTGGAGATGCACTTCATGAAGGGATGGGTATGTATGCAGAAGGGAGACAATCATAGTCTCCGCATGGCTGTCGATCATTTCAAGAAGATGCTGAAGATAAAGCCTGACATGAAGCAGGTATATCTGCAGCTGGGCATCTGCTATCGTAATCTCATCCAGGTGGATGAGTATCTGGAGAATTTCGACAAGCTGATGGAGTTCAAGGATTCATTCTCGGAAGAGGAACTCTTCGAGTTGAAACTGGATAAACTGAAGTTCATCGTCATGAACAACAGATTTGAAGAGGCGATGCCGCTGGCTTACGAGCTGGATTATACCCATCCGGAGAATCAGATGGCGGGAGCCTTGCTCACACAGCTGCTTATCAAGATAGGTGGCGAACATGCGGAAGAGAACTTCCTGAAGGCTCATCAGCGCCTGGATGAATATTTCGCCGAAGCGAACGAGCTTTTCGGTAGTTTCGAGAAGATGAAAAAAGAGGGTAAGGATACGAAGAATATGATGATGCAGGCGATGGATCTCTTCTTCAAGATGATGAAGAATGATAAGGCTGCCGAAGCGTACAACAACTATTCGCTTGGTCTCCTGGCATTGATAGAACATCAGCCGAAAAAGGCTATGGGACCTTTCTTCAGGGCTTATGCCTATTATGTAGAAAAGGATGAGAATGTATTCTTTGAAGCCCTTAAGGAAGACTATAAATGGTTGAAGAACTATGGATGTTCTTACACTGATTTGATGATTATCTATAATCAGGTAGTGGCTGAACACCAGCAATCGCAAGAAGAAATAAAGAAGTATGCCGATAAATCAGAATAGAAATAACAATAACAAGACACAGATAGATACCAACTACGCCCACCTGCAACCGCAGGCGGTGGAGTTGGAGAAGGTGGTTCTGGGTGCATTGATGATTGATACCGATGCTTTTTCGGTAGTATCCGAGATGCTGAAACCCGAAACTTTTTATGATCCGAGACATCAGAAAATCTACGAGGCGATTCAGACCATGAATATGGAGGAGCGCCCCGTGGATATCATGACCGTTACGGATGAACTCACCAAGATGGGCGCCATCGAGAAGGTGGGTGGAGCCGGTTACCTGATGGAGATTTCCTCGCAGGTGGCTTCGGCTGCCCACATCGAGTATCATGCCCGCATCCTGGCGCAGAAATATCTGCAGCGACAGCTCATCCATTATGCCGGCGACATCGAGACCCAGGCGTATGATGAGGGTGTGGATGTGGACGAACTCATGCAGCATGCCGAGGGTGAGCTTTTCCAGCTCTCTCAGGGTAACATGAAGCAGGATTACACCCAGATTGATCCGGTGATCAAGGATGCCGTGGATATCCTGCAGCGTGCTGCCCAGAACAAGGGCGGACTCACGGGTATTCCTACCGGTTACCAGCAGATGGATGATATGACTTCCGGATGGCAGCCTTCCGACCTGGTGATCATCGCCGGACGTCCTGCCATGGGTAAGACTTCCTTTGCGCTGAGTATCGCCAAGAATGTAGCGGTAGATCACGGGGTGCCTATCGGATTCTTCTCGCTTGAAATGAACAACGTTCAGCTGGTCAACCGTCTTATCTCGAATGTCTGCGAGATTTCGGGTAAGAAGATCCTGAACGGTCAGTTGGATCCAAGCGAGTGGGAGCGACTGGACAAGAAAATCCGTTCTCTTACGGGTGCACCTATTTATATAGATGATACTCCGGGACTCTCCGTCTTTGAGTTGAGAACCAAGGCGCGCCGACTGGTGAGAGAGAAGGGAGTGAAGCTGTTGATGATCGACTACCTCCAGCTGATGAATGCCAACGGTATGAAGTTCGGTAGCCGTCAGGAAGAGGTTTCCACCATCTCCCGTTCCCTCAAGGGACTTGCCAAGGAGTTGAATATCCCGGTACTCGCCCTCTCTCAGCTCTCGCGTAACGTAGAAAACCGTGAGGGTCTCGAAGGAAAGCGACCACAGTTGAGCGACCTCCGTGAATCCGGAGCCATCGAGCAGGATGCCGATATGGTACTCTTCGTTCATCGTCCGGAATACTATCACATCTATCAGGATGAAAAGGGAAACGATCTCCACGGTATGGCGCAGATTATCATCGCCAAGCACCGTAAGGGTGCCACCGGAGATGTACTCCTGAACTTCCGTGGCGAGTTCACCCGCTTCCAGGATCCTACCGATTCCTATACTCCAGTACAGGAGGGTGGTGAAATCATGGGTTCCAAGATGAACGGTGGGGCTGCTGATGGGATGATTGCCAGCGGTGCCATTCCACCTCCGCCGATGACTGGACCTGACGGTCCGTTACCTTTCTAGTTGAAAAGAGAATAATTTCGTACCAGAACGTTCTTTTTCTGAATAATCTGGCATAAAAACGGTTCATTTCTCTAGATTTTGGGTAAAAAACAGGTGGAAAATGGCAATTTGATAGATTTTCTATTAAAAAAGTTATAAATTGTTTGCGTATATCAGAGAAAATGATTACCTTTGCCAGCGATAAATATATAACGTATAAAAATAGAAAGATATGAGAGCATTAGCGTTGAATATTACAAGCATTATTATTATTCGACTTCGACTGCAGCATGTAGGCGGAAGTGATAAGGTGTGCGTATAGTTCAGCGGTTTGGATATATTAAGCCTTTCTACACTTCCGTATATGGGAGTGAGAAAGGCTTTTTTAATTCCCAGCTCTTTACGCCCTTGCCAAAAGTAAGGGCGCAATGTTGCCCCTAAAGGGCAAAAGCTTTAATTAATAAGAGAAATAAAAATATTTAAGAGATATGAGTGACAGATTATTTATTTTCGACACAACCCTTCGTGATGGCGAACAGGTTCCAGGATGCCAGTTGAATACCGTAGAGAAGATTCAGGTAGCTAAGGCTCTGGAGCAGTTGGGCGTTGATGTCATTGAGGCTGGATTCCCAATTTCAAGCCCGGGTGACTTCAATTCCGTAGTAGAGATTTCCAAGGCTGTAACATGGCCTACCATCTGTGCGCTGACCCGTGCGGTGGAAAAGGATATCGACTGTGCTGCCGAGGCGTTGAAGTATGCTAAGCATAAGAGAATTCATACGGGTATCGGTACCAGCGATAGCCATATCAAATATAAGTTCAATTCCAATCGCGAGGAGATCATCGAGCGTGCCGTGGCTGCTGTCAAGTATGCCAAGAAGTATGTAGAGGATGTGGAGTTCTACGCTGAGGATGCTGGTCGTACCGACAATGAGTATCTGGCTCGCGTGGTAGAAGCTGTCATCAAGGCAGGTGCTACCGTAGTTAACATTCCTGACACCACCGGCTATTGCTTGCCTGATGAGTATGGTGCCAAGATCAAGTATCTGATGGATCACGTTGACGGCATCGAGAATGCATGCATCTCTACCCACTGTCACAACGATCTCGGCATGGCTACTGCCAATACCCTGCAGGGTGTATTGAATGGTGCCCGCCAGGTGGAGGTGACCATCAATGGTATCGGTGAGCGTGCGGGTAATACATCGCTCGAGGAAATCGCTATGATTCTGAAGTGTCACAAGCACATCAATATTGATACCAACATCAATACTACCAAGATTGTTCCGATGTCTCGCATGGTGAGCAGTCTGATGAACATGCCTGTGCAGCCTAACAAGGCTATCGTGGGTCGTAATGCCTTCGCCCATTCTTCTGGCATCCACCAGGATGGCGTGCTGAAGAACGTTCAGACTTACGAAATCATCGATCCTAAGGATGTGGGCTTGGATGATAACGCTATTGTTTTGACAGCCCGCTCGGGTCGTGCTGCCTTGAAGTATCGCCTCCATGTGAATGGTGTGAATGTAGATGACGAGGAGAAGCTCGACAAAATCTACAAGAAGTTCCTCCAGTTGGCTGACAAGAAGAAGGAGGTTACCGACGAGGATGTATTGATGCTCGCTGGTGCTGACTCTGCCGATAAGCATGGCGTACAGCTCGACTGGTTGCAGGTAACTACCGGCAAGGGCGTGAAGAGCGTGGCAAGCATCGGCTTGAACATCGCTGGTCAGAAGTTTGAGGCTGCTTCATCGGGTAATGGTCCTGTGGATGCTGCCATCCGTGCCCTCAAGAAGGTCATCACCAAGGAGATGAACCTCAAGGAGTTCACTATCCAGGCGATTGACAAGGGATCAGACGATGTGGGTAAGGTTCACATGCAGGTGGAGTACGATGGTCATGTATATTATGGCTTCGGCGCAGATACCGATATCGTGACAGCTTCCGTAGAGGCTTACATCGACTGTATCAACAAGTTCAAGGTAAGATAAAATTAATTCAGATAAATATATAACAAACAGGATATTATGAATACATTATTCGACAAGATTTGGGACAAGCACGTTGTCCAGATTGTAGAAGATGGCCCTACACAGCTTTACATAGACCGTCTCTACTGTCACGAAGTAACATCACCTCAGGCATTCGCCGGTATGCGAGCACGCGGACTCAAGATGTTCCGTCCAGACCAGATTTTCTGTATGCCTGACCACAATACTCCAACCCACGATCAGGATAAGCCAATCGAGGATCCTATCTCAAAGAAGCAGGTAGATACCTTGGCAAAGAACACCGCTGATTTCGGCGTAACTCACTTTGCCATGAACACCAAGGACAATGGTATCATCCACGTGGTTGGTCCTGAGAAGGGTCTTTCTCTTCCTGGTATGACCATCGTTTGCGGCGACTCTCATACTTCTACCCATGGCGCTATGGGTGCCGTAGCCTTCGGTATCGGTACTTCTGAGGTCGAGATGGTGATGGCTTCACAATGTATTCTCCAGAGCAAGCCAAAGTCTATGCGCATCAGCATCAACGGCAAGCTTGGCAAGGGTGTTACTGCCAAGGATGTAGCTCTTTATCTGATGAGCCAGCTTACTACTTCTGGTGCCACCGGTTACTTCGTTGAGTACAGTGGCGATGTAGTGAAGGATATGTCTATGGAAGGTCGTCTCACCCTCTGCAACCTCTCTATCGAGATGGGTGCCCGTGGTGGCTTCGTAGCTCCTGATGAGACCACATTCGAGTACATCAAGGGCCGTGAATATGCACCTAAGGGTGAAGAGTGGGACAAGGCTGTGGCTTACTGGAAGACCTTGAAGAGTGGCGATGACGCTGTATTCGACAAGGAGTTGACTTTCGATGCCAAGGATATCGAACCACGTATCACCTACGGTACCAATCCTGGTATGGGTATCGGTATCACAGAGAATATCCCAACTCTCGATGAGATTCCAGAGGAAGAGCAGGCTGGTTTCAAGAAGAGTCTGAACTACATGGGCTTCCAGCCAGGCGAGAAACTGGAGGGTCATCCTATCGATTATGTATTCCTGGGAGCATGTACCAATGGTCGTATTGAAGACTTCCGTGCCTTTGCTTCATTGGTTAAAGGAAAGAAGAAGGCTGAGGGTGTAACAGCTTGGCTTGTACCAGGTTCTTGGTTGGTTGATAAACAAATACGTGAAGAGGGAATTGATAAGATTGTTGAGGCTGCCGGCTTTGAAATCCGTCAGCCAGGATGTTCTGCTTGTCTGGCAATGAACGATGATAAGATTCCTGCAGGCAAGTACTCAGTAAGTACATCCAACCGTAACTTCGAGGGTCGTCAGGGACCAGGTTCCCGCACCATCCTTGCCAGTCCATACGTAGCAGCTGCAGCCGCTATCACTGGTAAGATTACCGACCCAAGAGAGTTTATGTAATTTTTAATTAATAATGTACAATTAATAGTGTACAATTGACAAGTACAGTTATGAAACAGAAATTCAATGTAATTACATCAAGCTGCATACCTCTTCCATTAGAGAATGTAGATACAGACCAGATCATACCAGCCCGTTTCCTCAAGGCTATCGATAAAGAGGGTATGGGCGACAACCTCTTCCGCGACTGGCGTTACAATGCCGACGGAACTCCAAAGCCAGACTTTGTGATGAACGACCCTTCTTACAGTGGCGTCATCCTCGTGGCAGGCAAGAACTTCGGTTCAGGTTCTTCCCGTGAGCACGCTGCCTGGGCTATCGCAGGTGCAGGCTTCCGTGTAGTCATCAGCTCTTTCTTTGCTGATATCCACAAGAACAACGAGTTGAATAACCTCGTATTGCCTGTTGTGGTAAGTGAGGAATTCCTGAAGGAACTCTTCGAGAGCATCGACAAGGATCACAAGACAGAGGTAAAGGTAGATCTTCCTAACCAGACCGTGACCAATCTTGCTACCGGCAAGAGCGAGCACTTCGAAATCAACGGCTACAAGAAGCACTGTCTGGAGAATGGTTTGGACGATGTGGATTTCCTCGTTCAGAACCGTGACAAGGTAGAGGCTTGGGAAGCTAAAAACAAGTAATCAAGTAATTATGAACGTTAACGCAAAGAGAGATAATTCCCGCATCAAGGAGATTGAGATCATGGACTGCACGCTGCGTGACGGCGAGCAGACCAATGGTGTCAGTTTCCTTCCTCACGAGAAGTTGATGATAGCAAGAATGCTGTTGCATGATATCAATGTAGATCGCATTGAGGTGGCTTCAGCACGTGTGTCGGAAGGCGAAAAGGATGCTGTCGCTCGTATTTGCCGTTATGCCAAGACCATAGGTAAGCTGGATTCCGTTGAGGTATTGGGATTCGTGGATAACAACAAAAGCGTGGATTGGATTGCTGAATGCGGCGGTCATGTCATCAACCTCTTGGCGAAGGGTAGCTATAAGCACTGCACCCAGCAGCTCAAGATGTCGCCTGAGGAGCATCTCGCTCATATCAAGCAGACCATCGACTATGCTTTGAGCAAGGATTTCACCGTAAATCTCTACCTGGAGGACTGGTCGAGCGGAATGCGCGATAGTCGTGATTATCTCTTCATGATGATGGATGAGCTGGTGAAACTGCCTATCAAGCGCTTCCTACTTCCTGATACTTTGGGTATCTTGAACCCATTGCAGTGTGTGGAGTATATACGACAGATGGTTCGCCGTTATCCGAACTCTCACTTCGATTTCCATGCCCACAACGACTACGATTTGGCGGTGAGCAACTCGTTGGCTGCCGTATTGAGCGGTGCCAAGGGGCTTCACGTTACCGTGAATGGTTTGGGCGAGCGCTGCGGCAATGCGCCATTGGCGAGCGTACAGGTGATTCTGAAGGATATGTTCGGGGCAAAGACCAATATTAAGGAAGACCGCCTGAACGATATTTCCCGATTGGTTGAAGGATACAGCGGCATCGCCGTGGCTCCGAATACACCGGTGGTGGGCGATAACGTCTTCACCCAGGTGGCTGGCGTGCATGCCGATGGCGACAATAAGGACAAGCTTTATTGTAACGACCTGGTGCCTGAGCGTTTCGGCAGACATCGTGAGTATGCATTGGGCAAGAATTCCGGTAAGGCTAACATCATCCAGAACCTCAATGAACTGGGATTGGAGTTGACGCCGGAGCAGACCAAGGCTGTGACCAAGCGTATCACCGAACTCGGCGACCGCAAGGAGCTGGTAACCCAGGACGATCTGCCATACATCGTGAGTGATGTACTGAAGCATGGTGCTCCGGAGGATAAGGTGAAACTGGTAAGTTATATGGTGTCAACCTCTTATGGTTTGAAACCTATAGCAAGTGTTAAGGTGGAAATCGATGGCAAGGAGTATGAAGACCAGAGCTCAGGCGATGGTCAGTATGATGCTTTCGTAAAAGCCCTCCGCAACATCTATAAGGTGAAGCTCGGCAAGACCTTCCCTAAGCTCGACAACTATCAGGTAACCATCCCACCCGGTGGTCGTACCGATGCCCTTGTCCAGACCGTCATTACCTGGCGTGAAGGCGACCGCATCTGGCGCACCCGAGGCTTGGATGCTGACCAGACGGAGGCTGCTATCAAGGCAACGCTCAAGATGCTCAATATGTATGAGGCAGATAAGAGCGATGAACAGCCGGCATCGCCTCGAAATTTAGATATGGAATAAAAACAATTAAAAAATCAGATAAGATGAAATTAAACATTGCAGTTCTCGCCGGTGATGGTATCGGACCAGAGATTATGAAGCAGGGCGTAGCAGTAATGCAGGCCATTGCAGAGAAGTTCAACCACGAGTTTACTTACAATGAGGCTATCTGCGGTGCTCACGCTATCGACGAGGTAGGTGATCCATTCCCAGAGGAGACCTTCAAGACTTGTATGGATGCTGACGCAGTGCTCTTCGCTGCCGTTGGTGACCCACGTTTCGACAACAACCCTACAGCCAAGGTTCGTCCTGAGCAGGGCTTGCTCGCTATGCGTAAGAAGTTGGGCCTCTTCGCCAATGTCCGCCCAGTGGCTACATTCGATTGCCTGCTCCACAAGTCTCCATTGAAGGATGAGCTCCTGAAGGGAGCTGACTTCGTAGTCATCCGCGAGTTGACTGGTGGTATGTACTTCGGTGAGAAGTATCAGGATAACGATAAGGCATACGATACAGATATCTACACCCGTCCTGAGATTGAGCGCATCCTGAAGGTAGCTTTCGAGTTTGCCATGAAGCGCAACAAGCACCTGACAGTGGTAGATAAGGCAAACGTATTGGCATCTTCCCGTCTCTGGCGTCAGATTGCCAAGGAGATGGAGCCACAGTATCCTGAGGTTAACACCGACTATATGTTTATCGATAACGCTTCTATGCGCGTGTTGACAGAGCCAACATTCTTCGATGTCATCGTTACAGAGAACACCTTCGGTGATATCCTTACCGATGAGACCTCTTGCATCACCGGTTCTATGGGCTTGCAGCCATCTAGCTCATTGGGCGAGCACACCCCATTGTTCGAGCCTGTTCACGGTTCATGGCCACAGGCAGCTGGCAAGAACCTGGCTAACCCTGTAGCTCAGATTCTTTCTGCAGCCATGTTGCTCGAGCACTTCGGTTTGAACGAGGAGGGTGCCTTGATCCGCAAGGCAGTAGATGCTTCTCTCGATGCCAATGTCCGCACACCTGAGATTCAGGTTGAGGGCGGTGCTCACTATGGCACAACAGAGGTTGGCGAGTGGATCGTTAACTGGATCAAGAATGCTTAATCTGGATTGATTTTTAGAAGTATTCTTACAAGATTGAATTTTGATTTGAATAGCCTTAAGGGAAAGAATATTTTTCCTTAAGGCTATATATATTTATCCTTAAGGGAAATTATTTTTTTCCTTAAGGATAAATTTCGTATCGCTAAAACCCGGAAAAACAGGGAGTTTTGCTTCTGTTTATTTTATTTTGAAAATTCTAAACATCTTTTATCTTTCCTTTTTTGGTTGATTGCATAACTATTTGTATTTTTGCAGCATGAAAAAGAAAAGTATCATATTATATATAGGTTGTTTGCTGGCTACACCTCTGTTTGCCCAGCAAAACAATTTGACGGCTGATTCTAAGGTTGATGATGTAGCATTGCGCGATTCCAAGGCTCAGAACAAGGCGCTGCGAGATTCCCTGGCGGCAGCTACGAGTGTGCTTGCCTATCATCCTGACAGCATCGATCTGCGCCTGAAGAAAGCTGCGTGGAATATCCAGCTGGAACAGTGGAGTTATGCCAAGGATGACCTGGATAAGGTGTTGTTCCTCAACAATACCAATATCGCAGGTCTCTTCTACCGTGCATTCGTTAACGAAAAGCTTCTGCGCTATAACTTTGCCCGTCTTGATTATCAGAACCTTCTGGTTCTGGTGCCTGGTAACTTCCAGGCACAGCTCGGTCTGGCGTTGCTGAATGAGAAGGACAAGCACTATACCGAGGCGTATGATGGCATCAACAATCTGATAGAGCAATATCCGGATAGTGCAACGGCTTATGCAGCACGTGGCGGCATGGAGAAGGAGCGTGGTCAGCTGGAACTTGCCGAGTATGATTACGCCAAGGCAATCTCCCTCGATGAGGATAATACCGATTACCGCATCAACCGTATAGATCTCCTCATCATGCTCAACAGAAAGTTGGATGCCTATCGCGAATTGGAAGCCTTGCAGAAGAAGGGTGTTGCTCCTGGTCGTCTGCAAGACTTCTACCGCAGATTGCGTCGCAAGAAATAATCATTGATGAGCTGTGCTACCCGGATGACTTCCTCGTCTCTCATCGTAGAGTTGCAGGGAAGGCTCAGTTCCTGGCAGGCGATGTTCTGGGTAATCGGCAGTTGATAATGTCGAAGCTCAGGATATCCCAGTTGCTCATTGGGTGGAATAGGGTAGTGTATTGCAGTTTCTACAGATTCATCCTTCAGAAACTCCCTCAGTCTCATTCTTTCTTCGGTCATGAAAGGGAAGATATGGAGTACATTGCTGAATGGATCTTCCAGTAATCTCTTCGGGATGCAGCGTTCCACGATGGCAGGATGCAGATAATCCATATAGAGCATCGCCTTCCTGCATCTGGCGATATGCTCGTCGTGGGGATGTCTCAGCTTTACATTGAGTACAGCTGCCTGAATCTCATCCATTCTGGAATTGATACCCTGATATTCAAAATCAAATCTGCTGGTTCTTCCATAGTCGTGGAGGGCTCGGATAGCCTCAGCCAGCTCTTCGTCATCGGTTGTCACGGCACCCGCATCGCCCAATGCTCCCAGGTTCTTGCTTGGGTAGAAACTGTGGGCGCCGGCATCTCCGAGAGCCCCCGTGTGGCAGATGCTTTTCTGGATGGCGTAATTACTGATGATATCTATCTGGTCCTGATAGGTGATATTTTCGTCTATCTGATTTTGATAGGTGATATTCTCGTCTTCTTGATTCAGCTTTCTTCTGATAGCCTCTCGTGCAGAGCTGTTGACGTATCCGCATCCGAAAGCCTGTGCGTTGTCTTCGAATATCAGCAGATCGTTCTCCTTGCAGATCTCCTGGATTCTTTCCGTCCAGGATAACTTGCCGTAGAGATGTACCAGCATGATGCCCCTGGTTTTATAGGAGATGTTGCTCTCTATGAGGTTCTCGTCGATTTGCAGTGTCTCTGGGTTGGGTTCTACGAGGATAGGAACCAGCCCCACACTCGTGATGGAAAGAATGGTGGCGATATAGGTGTTGGCTGGCACCAGGATCTCATCACCCTGATGGAGCTTACCAATAGCCATTTCTCCCATCAGAATCAGTTTGAGAGCATCCAGTCCGTTACCGCATGATATGCAGTACTCGGTGCCGATGAAAGTGGCATAATTCTTCTCAAACTGCTTCACGCATCTTCCCTGTAAGTACCATCCGCTACTTACTACCTGATTGATTTCCTTCTTGATCTCTTCTTCGTATGGGGCATTGATGGCCTTCAGGTCAAGATACTTGATGGCTTTCTTTTCGTTTTCTGTTTCCATTTCCTTTATTTTTGATGAATAGTAAGAAGCAGGGAATGCTCGGTGCTGTCAATTATGCTGCTTTTACAAGCTTCCCGCAGAATCAGAGCCTGATTAGGACGGGTGAGCTTGAGGGTTCCTTCTTCCATAATCTGTATGGTGATTTCACCTGCCAGTGCAATCAGCATCATAGAACACTGTTCAAGTTCCATAGGGGCATCGGAATGAATGATGCCGATATGCTTCCATTCCACCTTTTTTATTTCGAAGGGGATATGGCTGCTTTCCTCGGCGACGGTAAGACAGCCGCGAGGATCATATATCTTGGGAAGTTCTATGATTTCTATTTTGTTCATATTTATAAAAACGGAGGATAGTGGGCAATATTGTATAGATGGAAGGAAAAAGTAGGTTATTGGAAAAATAGGGGGAATATAAAAAAGTAAAGAGCAGCTATCTTCTCAGACAACTGCTCTACATTCAATAGGTATTAGTTTTCTTTAAGGTAAAAAGATTGTATTCAGGATAACGGTTGCAAAGGTAGCAAAAATATTTGGTTTAAAAAAATAATTTCTAAACTATTTTTAAAAAAAATGCTTTTTTCTTGAATTTGCCCTGTTTTTCTTTTGTTTTTCCCCTGTAATACAACATTTATTTAATTTATAAACAGTAAACTCTAAATGTTCAAAAGGGGCAGTCTAAAAAAAGAGAGTGCTGTGAATGGGATTCGGTAGGGAAGATATGGAAAATAAAAAAGGAAACTATGGAAAACAAAAAAGGAAACCCTTTTAAAGGATTTCCTTTTTGCGAGGTGTCTAGCGGAGTCGAACCGCTCTACACGGTTTTGCAGACCGTTACCTAACCGCTCGGTTAAGACACCTTGTAGAGTTTTCTGTTACCATTTCTGATAAGCGAGTGCAAAGGTACTACTTTTTTTTGAATCCACCAAATCTTTCCGCATCTTTTTTTCGAAAAATATTCGATTTTTTCAAAATTATTCGTTTTCTGAGCCATTTCTAGTGATTATCTGTAGGATCCAACTTTCTTTTTGTAGAATCCAACTTCTTATCTGTAGAATCCAGCTTCTTGTTTGTATTGTCCAGCTTTCCCTTCTTTTTGCACTGTTCATAAAAAGCGCAACCACTGCACCGGTAGTTGCCATCCTTGCATTTGTTTGCCTGTTGCAACGATTTATAAATACGAAAGGCGGCATACAGGATGCATGCCGCCAGTATCGTTGCAATGATGGTGTATTGTATCATCATTTTCTTTTAGATTTTAAAATCCCTCTTTAACCTACGGCATTGTAGCCATTGGTAGAGTTCTTACGCATAATGTCGCGGATGTTCATCTCCTTGAAACCCTCGGCACGCTTCTGCTCCTCCAACTCTTCCTCTTCCTCGATATCCTTCTCGGAACGGGTAAAGGTGAAGGTCTTGTACTTGAATTCTGCGATAGCCCAACCTACGAGTGCTACCACGATTAATGCGAATAATCCTACTACTGCGTTCATTTCTTTCTCCTTATTATATAATAATGTATATTTTAATAATCGTCATCAGCTACGTCCTCTGCATCATCGAGTCCCAGGTTCTCTGGATCCTCGAAGGTAGTACGGTAGCTTTCCTCGGTGAGCTTGTCGTCATCGAATGCATCATCGTCCTCATCTGGATCATTGTAGTGATCATCAATCTCTGGTGCATCCTCATCCTCATCGTCTTCGTCACGGTCCAGCAGGTCTTCGTCGCGGTCCATGTCTTCATCCATAAACTTCATGCGGATCTTCTCCTGCTTTGGCTTCTCCTTGGCAAAGATAGCCTCTACCCAGGTGCCCTTTGGTACTACGAGTACTTCGTAGTCATCAGCGAGCTTCTTCTCATAGAGACCACCTGGTTTCTTGAGGCGATCCTTTGGAAGGGTAGTGGTACTGATGTCGAAACCGCTCTCGATGATGTCCTTGATGCTCTGAGACAGACTGTCCCAGCCACCGCCAAAGTTACGCTCCAGCACTTCGATGAGCTTGGTAGCAGTTATATGGCCGATGTTCTCATAGGTGAGGTCAGTCACACGCATGATAGGACGCTTCTTGATGGCATACTTCTCGTTCTTGTCGTCGATACGGAAGGTACCGATCTTGAAGCCACGGTCTATCAACTTGTCGAGCACTTCAGTACGGTCAATCTTGACTGGCTCAATCTCGAAAGCACTACGAATGATGTCGAGGTATCTACGCTGATTATCCTTCAGGTCGTTGTCTTTCTCGGCAGCTTCCCAGAGACGGAAAACATCATTCTCCTGGAGATCCCAGACACTGCTCTTGGTCAATGTCTTGAGGGTGATATTTTTTTCATTTCTCATTGTTGTACGTATTTTGATTGCAAAAGTAAGTACTTCTTTTTATATATCCAAATTTTCTAGCTTATTTTTTTGCTTTTATGCATTTTTTTTTCTTTTATCCTAAAAACTTATGCGTGTTTCGTTTTTTTTCATTACCTTTGTGGCGAAAAAATAATTGATATGAGTGAACCGTTAGCTGAAAGAATGAGACCTCGCTCGCTCGCCGATTATGTCGGACAGAAGCATCTGGTAGGCGAGGGTGCCGTGCTGCGCAAGATGATAGACGCAGGGCGCATATCCTCTTTTATTCTCTGGGGACCTCCGGGAGTGGGCAAGACTACTTTGGCTCAAATCGTAGCCCAGACCCTGAAGGTCCCTTTCTACACCCTTTCTGCCGTTACCAGTGGCGTAAAGGATGTGCGCGAGGTGATAGAGAGAGCGAAGAGTGGCAGATTCTTCAATTCTGCTTCTCCTATCTTGTTTATTGATGAGATTCATCGCTTCTCTAAGAGCCAGCAGGACTCTCTGCTGGGGGCGGTGGAGAAGGGGATTGTCACCCTGATTGGTGCTACCACGGAAAATCCCTCTTTCGAGGTAATCCGTCCGCTCCTTTCCCGTTGCCAGCTCTATGTGCTCAAGCCGTTGGAGAAGGAAGACCTGGAGGGGCTCCTGCAGCGTGCCATCACCGAGGATGTGGAACTCAAGCAGAAGAAGATTGAGTTGAAGGAAACCGCAGCCATGCTCCGCTTCAGTGGCGGTGATGCCCGGAAACTGCTCAATATCCTGGAACTGGTGGTGGAATCTGCAGGCAGCGATGAAGTGGTTATCACCGATAAGATGGTAGAGGAACAGTTGCAGCAGAATCCGCTGGCTTATGATAAGCAGGGCGAGATGCATTATGACATCATCTCTGCCTTCATCAAGAGTATTCGAGGCAGTGACCCTGATGCGGCGCTCTATTGGATGGCGCGTATGATAGAGGGCGGCGAAGATCCGCAGTTCATCGCCCGGAGAGTGGTGATCAGTGCAAGCGAGGATGTGGGGCTGGCGAATCCGAATGCGCTCCTGCTGGCGAATGCTGCCTTCGATACGGTGATGAAGATAGGCTGGCCTGAGGCAAGGATTGCACTTGCCGAAGCGGTGGTGTATCTGGCTACCAGTCCGAAGAGCAACAGTGCGTATCTGGGAATCAATGATGCCATTGCCACGGTGAAGCAGACCGGTAATCTGCCTGTGCCGCTGCATATCCGCAATGCGCCTACCAAACTGATGAAAGACCTGGGCTATCATGATGGCTATAAATATCCTCACGATTATCCGGGACATTTCACAGAGCAGCAATATCTACCTGATGAGCTGAAAGATGCCAGATTCTGGCAGCCGCAGCATTCTCCTTCAGAAGAACGACTCTATAACTGGATGGTTACCTGCTGGGGAGAAAGATTTAAAAACTAAAAAATAATTTATTACGAGAAAATGACTATTCATCAAGACCCGGAACTAGTGATGACACTCCAGAGCGTCATCGAGTTCATTGGAACCTTTGCATTTGCCCTTTCGGGCATCAGACTTGCCGCCAGCAAGCATTATGATTGGCTGGGCGGATTTGTGTGTGGTGTGGCTGTAGCTATCGGAGGCGGAACCATCCGCGACGTGATGCTGGGCTTGAATCCTTTCTGGATGTCGAGTCCTATCTATCTTCTGTTTACGTTCTTGGCCCAACTGGTGGTGATAGTGTGCCATCATTATCTGAAGCGTCTAGACAATACCTGGTTTCTTTTCGATACCCTCGGTTTGGCGCTTTTCAATATCGCTGGAATCCAGAAGACCCTCGATTGTGGTTTCCCATTCTGGGTAGCTATCATTATGGGATGTATCACGGGCTCCTTTGGAGGAGTGATCCGCGATGTGCTTCTCAACGAGGAACCGGTTATCTTCCGTAAGGAAATCTATGCGATGGCTTGTGTGTTGGGCGGCTTGGTTTACTGGGCATTCAGCTATCTGGGCTTGAGCCTCTATATTACAGTGGTTGCCTCCTTCCTCACCGTCTGCATCATCCGCCTGCTCGCCGTGAAATACCATATCTCGCTGCCTACGTTGCGTGATGAGGAGGATAAGAAAGAATAATTTAGAATGAAACAATAACATTAAACGATAAACACTAATTAATGAGAAGAGAGAAAATCTTTGGGATGCTGATTTTGGCGATGATGCTGATGTTTCAGACTTCATCCCTGATGGCACAGAACAAACGTGAATTCCGTGGCGCCTGGATCCAGTGTGTCAACGGACAGTATTTGGGTAAATCTACCCAGCAGATTCAGTCGATGCTCACCAAGCAACTGGACGAATTGCAGAAGGATGGCGTGAATGCCATCATCTTCCAGGTACGTGCCGAATGTGATGCCCTTTATCAGAGTGATCTTGAACCTTGGAGCAAGTTCCTCACCGGTGTCCAGGGCAAGGCTCCATCGCCTTATTGGGATCCGCTGGAGTGGATGGTTGAGCAGTGTCATCAGCGTGGAATGGAGATTCATGCCTGGATCAATCCTTATCGTGCCAAGCATGGTTCTACCTCGTTCTCCCAGGTGTCATCCCAGAGCGTGGTGAAGAAGCATCCGAACCTCTGTTTCAACTATGATAATCTCGTGCTTCTCAATCCGGCGCTTCAGGAGGCTGCAGATTATACTTGTCAGGTGGCTGCTGATATCGTGAGCCGTTATGACATCGACGGTTTTCATATCGACGACTACTTCTATCCTTATCCGGTAGCTGGCAAGCAGATTCCTGATCAGCAGATGTATGCAGCCAATCCTCGTGGATTCCGTAATATCGGCGACTGGAGAAGAGATAATGTGAGCCGGTTCGTCAAGCAGTTGGGTGAAACCATCCATCGTGTCAAGCCTTGGGTGAAGTTCGGCGTTTCTCCTTTCGGTATCTATCGCAACAGGAAAAACTCTCCGATCGGATCTCAGACTTTCGGCCTTCAGAACTACGATGATCTCTATGCCGATGTTCTTCTTTGGGTAAATAATGGCTTCATCGATTACTGCGTGCCTCAGATCTATTGGGAGATTGGTAACAAGGCGGCAGATTACAAGACCCTCATCCAGTGGTGGAACAAGTATGCCGGCAACCGTCCTCTTTATATAGGTGAGGATATCGAGCGTACGGCGAAGTTTGCTGATCCTACGAATCCGAAGAGTCATCAGCTGCCAGCCAAGCATCGCCTTCACCAGCAGATGAATAATGTACAGGGCACCATACTCTGGTATGCCAAGACTGCAGCTGATAATGTTGGCAATATAGGACATACTCTGCGCGATTATTACTGGAAATATCCTTCGCTTCCTCCATTGATGCCGTTCCTCGACGATAAGGCGCCAAAGGGTGTGAAGAGTCTGAAGATGGAGTGGACAGAGAAGGGACCCCTTCTTACCTGGAAGGCTCCAAAGGCAAAGAAGAAGAAATGGGGCGATGTAGCCAACCGTTTTGCCATCTATCGTTTTGAAAAGGGAGCGCCTGTGAATCTCAATGATGTCACCGCTCTCCAGGCTGTTGTTTACGATACCACCTATCCGATACCATACGTAAAGGATCAGAAATATACCTATGTCGTTACAGCGCTCGATCGCGTAGGTAACGAGAGTAAGGGTAAGAAGAAAACCGTTTCGCTTTAGGCGAAGCGGTTTTTCTTGTTTCTGTCATTCTGATTCAGAGCGTTTTTTCTTGTTAAAAGCCTGGAATTGTACCTTTATCCATAAAAAAACGCCTAAAAAGGCAAAAAATAGCAAAATAGAGCATTTAAAAAAGTATAAAAAGTTTCTGATTTTTCTCATAAATAAATTAGATTTCATATCTTTGCGCAAAATTAGAAACAATGACAGAACTATTGAGT
>OOAA01000384.1_pt1 | contig 34304 bp, 20 predicted proteins | sample 1671671 | NCBI WGS metagenome assembly OOAA01 (sample SAMN06348180, study PRJEB24527) | human gut metagenome | biome: human gut; feature: ankylosing spondylitis patient; material: feces | host: Homo sapiens | place: China | collected 2015-10 | reverse complement strand
TTAATTAACTCTCTCATTTTCAATCGATTACATAAGAATTAACAGAGTATTGTTATTTTGCAAAGATAAAATAAAATGCTGAGAAAGCAATGATTAAAGTACGAAAAAGCTGCTTTCTCTATTTTGATCAATATCCGACATTTATTCGCTGTCACCGAATAAAAATGCCGATTTTTATTTTAACAATCCTCTTATCTCCTTATCGAAATCAGAGTCAATGCGTTGCGTCTTATTGAAGATGTCATATTCTTCTTCCGCTTTCTTCTTGGCTTGCGCTGCAGAGAATTTGCCTTTATCGGGCAATATCTGATAGCGTCGGAAAGTTAGGAATTCATTGACGCTTGCAGAAAACTGCGCCATATTGAATGTGTTTTCACGCTCAATGAGGTCTTCGATATAGTCAAAGAAGCCTGTTACAGCACGCTCCAATTGTCGGATTTCCTTTTCCTGCAAGAAGTTCTTGGCAATAGATACGTCCGACTTTAAAACACGTCCATTTGGGGCATTTTTCCATGTCGTCAATCCCATGTGGTCTTTTGTATGGTCTGCCTTTGAATAGATAATCTCCGCAGCCGTCTGTCCTGTGATAGCATAGTGGAAGCGGTTTTGTATCATAGCATAGAAATCTCTTGTGGTCGGAGAGTTCTTGTCATAGTCGGTGCTGCACTCTGCATATATGTCCGTAATCTGTTGCCAAATGCGGCGCTCACTCGTACGGATAGAACGCACACGTTCAAGCAATTCATGGAAGTAATCCTTGCCAAACACAGCATTACCTTGCTTCAACCGTTCATCGTTCATTGCAAAGCCCTTTTTGATATACTCATTGAGTATCTTTGTAGCCCATTGACGAAAACGAGTGGCTTTTAGTGAAGATACACGATAGCCTACGGCAATAATGGCATCAAGCGAGAAGAAATCCACTTTATGTATTTGTGTCTTTTCCTCAATCGCACCATGTCGAGTGGTTATTTCCATTTTGGAAACAACCACATCTTTATCAAGTTCACCTTCTGCAAAAATATTCTTCAGATGCTTGCTTATAGCAGGAATGCCAACACCAAAGAGTTGTGCCATAGCCTTTTGCGTACACCAGAGTGTTTCGTCCTTTATTACAACTTGCACTTTGCCGTCAGCATCGGGCATATTGTAAAGCAGAAATTGTATTTCGTTACTCATTATCTAAATCCAAGTCATCAAGTTTATTTTCTATTATCACATTACGACTCCACCAATTCTGTGCTGTTTCTTCAAAGTCATTATTTGTTCAGGAAATACACGGGCGAGTTTCTTGCGCCTTCTTTCTTCAAGATTCCAATCTCTGTGAAATGCTTCAAGCATTTCAGTGCTGCACTTTGGCGTAGTCCGAAATTCCTGTTCCTTACCAGTACCTTTAGAATTCTTTATTGATTGTATTTCGTATTTGATGCTCATAGGACTGTTTATGATTAGGCTTCAAAGTTAATAAATAATCGCCAAATATCGAAATCATATTAAGTAAAAGCCTCATAAACATCTGTTCTGATAAGCTATATTAACCTTACACGTCAATAAATGTTGTGTAAACAATGCCGCAATGTGATGTCAAACAGCCTCGTTTGTCATCTCATATCGTTCGATACACACATTCATATAGAACGATATGAGCATGTGTATCGAACGATATTAATGTGTGTATCGAACGATATGAATGAACGGAAAAGCCCCTCTTGCTTTCCAATAGGATGACTATTGGATTGCAAGAGAGGCTTTACTGCATCATACCAAAATCACTTTACTTAACGAGTATCTTCTTGCCCTTCACAACGTATACGCCTGACGGCAGACCGTTGAGAGAGTGGGCTTGCTTGCGAACCAGCTGTCCGGTGGGAGAGTAGATGTCGCAGGGCTTGCCGTTCAGCATTGCGTCTGCTTCTACGGCTGTGATGTCGGTGGCGCCAGTGACGGTCAGCTTGCCGTTGGTGTAAGAGAGGTCGTAGTTGTCGGCATCGCCGCCTTCCACGACAATCTCGTATTCGCCCTCGGGTGAGTTCTCGTCTGCCACACACGTTATCTGCGGCTTCTCATTGAATACGCTCTCCGTATCGCCGTTGCGGAATCCTTCGTAGCGGAGGGTGAACTCAGGATTGCTTTCGCCCTTGCCACGTGTGGCGTCTTCCACGAGCACTTCCAGCGGAGCACGCTTGATGATCAGATAGCCGTCCTCAAACTCCACGTCCTCGTCCTGAATGGTTCCGCGTCCGATCTTGATCTTGTAACGTCCGGCATCAGAGGTCTTGTCTGCCTCGCATGTCAGCTCAGGCTTTCCTTCCAGCTCTGCACCGATGACGGTGTAGGTGAGTTCGGGATTGTCGTCGCCATAGATGCGTGAGAGATTGCGTGCTTTGACGGTGATGCCGAACTCCACGATGTTCGTGAAGTCCTTCCACTGTGCCAAAGAAGCGTAGCGTGCCTTGCTGCCTGCACGTACTGTCAGCTTGCAGGTCTGGGTGTTGGCTGCTGCGAAGACGTCGGTGCCGAGCTGCGGGATGGTCTTAGGTCTGACCTTCAGTTCCTCCATTGACCAGCAGTAGCCGAAGGCTTCTCTGCCTATGTTCTTGACGTCGTTGCCGATGGCTATCTTGCGTACCATGCTGCAACCTGCAAGTGCATAGTCGTCGATGGTCTTCACTCCGTCGGGGATGTTGATGTCTTCTCTGACGAGAGGCGTGACAGCCATCAGAGTGGTCTTGTCCGTATTGTAAATCATGTTGCCGTCTATCTTGAAGTTGGCGTCAGCGGCAGGAGTGAGACTTACGTGGCTCAGCTTGTTGCTGTAAGCCCATACGCCCTTTCCGAAGTTGTGGATACCTGCTGACGGGAAGCTGATCTCTTCCATGCTGCATCCATAGAACAGCTTGTCAGGCAATGTGTTGTCCGCCTTGATGGTGAGCTTGTTGCCCTTGTCGATGAGATAATAGTCAGATCCTGCAAGGATGTTGGTGTTGCTAAGGTCGAGTTTCTGCAGTCTGCCGCGAGTGCGACCGCCGTTTTCGTCTACGCCAGCCATCTCACGGATGGTGCGGATATCGGTGGCATTGATGTTACCGTTGACCTTCAGACCTTCGTAATGGAAGAACGATTCCTCTTCCAGCAGCGATCGGAGCGTACCTGGCTTCGTCACGCTTACTTCGCCGGAGATGCGGCTGATGGCAGGTGTCGGCTCGATGTTGATGACAGCCTCCTGCATCTGTGTGAACTTATAGCCGATGGGGTCGAGGATGGCTATGTCGTAATAGCCGTTCTGATCACCGTTCCATCCCCAGTTGACATGCACCAGACCCTCTGCATCGTATCCGTCGAGAACGAAGGAATGGCCCTCGCGCTGCTTTGTGAATCCACCGTATACGATAGGCAGATTGCGGCTGAGCTGGTCGTAGACGACGTTCATCCATTCCTGCTCGGTATAGTCCTCACGCTCCAGATACTTCACGTCGGTCAGTCCGTAATAGCGCTGCAGACCTCTGGCAAGAGTTTCGTGGAGCGTGCCGCTACCGCCTTGTGCGGTTGAACCGTAGTCCATGTCGGCTGCCACGCCAAGGTCTCTCATCAGTACAGCCACGGCATCAGCCTCTTGAGTGGAGTAGCCTTTGTCGTAAACGTCTATCATATTTGTCCAGTCGTAGATGCTCTTCTCGAAGTCTACGCTGATGGCAACGCCTGATGTCATGCCGTAGGGATAATAGATGGTATGGCTGCCCATACCGTTCTTTGGTCCTTTGTGGTAATAGAACACCTGTGCCGTGGACGTGGCGGCGCATCCGGTAAGACATCTGCCAGAACCGTCAGTGGCGATGGGGCAGAGGTTGTTGAACGGTGCCTCCTGGCCCCACTTGGTGGTGAGGAGCATGGGGACTGCTTCTGGGAAGTTGCCGTCGGTAGGCTTTGTGGTGCGAGCAATGGTCTTGCCTTCTTCCACATTCTTCTTCACCACCTCGCTGACAGCGCTGAGCCACCACTTGAAGCTCTCGTTCCCTGCCTTGTCGTCGAAGCTGCTCTCCGAATAGCCGAGCACGGCAGGAACAAGGTCGTCATTGGCGATGATGGCAAATCCGCCGTTGTCGTATCCGAAGACTGTGTAATCGTCTGCAGCCTTGAGCTGCTTCATCGGCGCTTTCTTAGCCTTCATCATCTTTGACAACTGTCCCTTACTGAAAGCTGCCGTGGCTGCCTGCATCTTCTGCTGTAGGGTTCGGGGCTTGGCGTTCAGTGCGCTTGGCATAAGTAATGCCAAGCACATTGTAGCCAAAACCATATTATAACTTTTGTTCATGGTTTTCGTTTATTGGTTTCACATTCCAGTTTTTTTTACTTCACTGCAATCTTCTTGCCGTTAACTACGTAGACTCCCTTCTTGAGCAGGTTGAGGTTCTTCACGCCCTTTGCCACGCAGATGCCGTCCGTTGTGTAGACGTCGAATGTCTGGTTGCTGTCGGCAGAGATGCCGTCCACTGCGGTCAGAATCTGAGCGAGTGTTGCCTCTGACTCTTCAGCAGCGTAGACTGCCGTTACGCCGTACAAGTGACTGTTGGCGTCGTCCTGCTTAATTTCCTTGTCGACGAAGTTGCGAACGTCAGCTCCTACGTTGCCGATAAGCTTGTTGTCACGGTAGATGTTGTAGCTTACCACCTCACCGGCACCATAGCTGTACGTGATGTCGTCAATCATGAAGAAGAACGGATTGTTCCATGTCTGTGTGTTGTGGTTGATGGCGAAGTATCTTGCTCCTGCCGGCAACTGCACCTTTATCTGCTGCCAAGCACCGCTCGTTATGCTATAGGTATCGCCAAGCTTCGTGAACGACTCGCGTTTGTTGTCGGTGGTGGAGTAGTATACGTTGAAGTTCTCCTCATGGGTGTTTTCGCTGTCCTTATAGTTCTTCACCCAGAAGCTTACCTCCTGATTGTCGCCTGAGAGTTCCGGACTGTAGAGCCAGTTGTTCTGAGCCATGTCATATCCTTCTGCGTCCACGCGATAGATGGCAGCCAGATACTTGTTGCCCTCATGTGCCTTGAAGTCAGGCACCTGATTGAGCTGTGCTTCCGTGAGCCATCCGTTGGTAGGCTCGAAGAGCATGAAGCCGTAGTTGGAACCCTGGTTCGGGAACTTATATTTATCGAATATACCACCCGTTGTACCTGAGTTGACAGCCTCTGACTTAAAGGCTCCGAAATTGTCCTGGCTCCAAGATGTGCCCTCCTCGAAGCTCTCGGTAACGGTCTCCGTAGATGTGACAGCAGGAGTCCAAGATACGTTGATGCCTTCAGCGGTCTTGTTGGTGCTTACACTTTCGGGTCTCGGCTTCTCGCTGGTGGCGAACTTGATCTTTGAAGAAACCATGTTATCGTCCTCGAAGAGATCGTAAGCATAGTCTATCTCAGCCTTCAGTTCCACGTCGTCGTTCTGGTCGAGCTTGTTGCTCTGGAATGCGAAGTCAACGTCTGTGAAGCCGTATGCTGCCAGTGTCTCAGTAATCTTCTTGGTTTCGACGAGCTTGTCGTTGGCATAGAGCTTCACCTTGAAGTTCTTGGCGGGGTTCTCGCCGAAGTTGTTCACTCTTACCTTCACGTTAGCCACGCCACCCTTCAATACTGTCTTTGGTGTTTCGATTTCGGCGTTGAGGTCGTCAGTCTGTGTGTCGCGTACGAAGAGGCGGTCAATGTAGATTTCCTCATAGCTCTTGCCCTGTACGGCGAAGTCGAAGGTGATGAACGGCTCGTTAGCCCACGGACTGAGGTCGATGCCGGATGCGCTCCAGTCGCCTCCCTGCAGGTTGGCGTAGTCAATGACGCCTGCCTCATGCTTGATGCCGTCAGGAGTCTCCACCTCTACCGTAATCTTTGCCTTGCTGCCTTCTGCTGCCTTGTGATGGAACATCAGCTTGGGAGCTGTAGCGCCACCGAGGTTTATCTTGCCTGAACCGAGGTACGAGATGTCCTCGTCGTTCTTCGGCACGAGATAGAAGCAGCCGCCGTCGTTGTCAACCGAGTTTTTAGAGAGCTCGAAGTCAGACTTGCCGGTTCCCCATGCTGCCCAAAGGATGCCGTAGAACATATAGTTCTTTACGCTGGCAGAGAACGGGATGTCGTAAGGCTTGCCCTGGATGTATGAAGGCAATGGTATGTACGCACTGCTGCCGTAATCGTTGGCTGCGTTGATGAAGAGTGTCTTTACGGTCTGCTCCGCTCCGTCATTAGGATTGACGTCGAGGTCGAAGTATGTCTTGCCTACTGTGTTTCCTACAGGAGTGTATGTCGGTTTATAGTCAGAACCGTCAGATTCGGCGAGCGTATAGGTGAGCTTCTCGGGGTTGAGATAGCCACCGTGTATGCCCTTCTCTGGAGCGTTCCAGTTAAAACGTACTGAGTTGGCATTTGTCTCGGTGTTAGCCTTTACCGGAGTAGTGGGGCTATCTTCGCCTACGTATACTGCCACCGGTGTGCAATAGAAGCTTGCGCCCTTCTCGTTTACGGCTGCCACGCTGTATACGTTGACACCATTGACCGGTGTGTTGTCTGTGTATTCCACCTTAGCGCCAGGAGCTGCAGCAGGAATCTCTGCCACCACCTTACCCGTGCGACGGAGCTGGAAACCGGTGATATTGTCAAGAGTATTGCCGTTGAGGGTCTTTGTCGGAGCTGTGAAGCTGATTTTTGTGGAGAGAGTTCCCTGCGGGTCGGCTTCCACATTGAGTTCCGTCACCTGGTCAGGAGCGAGATTGTCCACACCTGCCGTGACATTGATGTCGTCAATCTTTACGCCCATGGCTTCTCCCAGTACTGAGAGTGCATGGAATCCGAGATAGATAACCTCGTCCTTGTCTGCTTCGAGAGTGAGCGTAACCGTCTCAAAGTCGGAACGCTTGATGGTGGTCTGCGGCATCAGAGTCTTATTCATACCTTCCACAGTGGGTGCTGAGCCGTATTTCACCTCGAACTGCTCCTCATAGTACTTGTATAGTCCTGAGAGTCGGAAAGAGATGTTATACTTGTGGTTGGCCTTTACCTTGAGTGCGGGTGTGATCAGCCAGTCGTTGAAGCTGTGCTTCTCCTCTCCACGAAGAATTTGGGCGTAACCGTCGTAACCATTGAACATGTCAGCCTCTTTGAGCGACCATGTGATGTTGTCATTGTCTGCATCCATGACGTTGAAATAAGCCAAATCGTACTTAGCGTCGAAGCCGTTGTAGAAAGGCGGAGTGATGGGGTCGCCGTAAGCTATGTAGTTGGTGACGATTTCGTCGCCCTTAGTGCCGTTGTTGCTTGGCGTGATGCCATAACCATAGACTGTGGTCTCGCCCTCAGGAAGTGTTTCTTCAAAGGTGGTTCCCACATGGCCTGTCTTAACCACTTTGCCTTCCGGATAACGCTTGATGTCGTAGGTGAGTTCGCCGAGGTAGCCGTCGTTCTGACCACCGGCTGGTGCTTCCCATGTGACAGTAGCCTTGCCAGTGTTGGCATTTACGGATGCCTGAGCGTTGCCCACAGGCTTCGGAGTGTCAAAGCCTGCGTAGTAACGGCTTGCGTACTTCGGGCTCGCGCCGTTGGCGTTGCTGACAATAACGGTGATGGTGTTATATCCCTTATTAAGTGTCACCTGCTGCGATACCTTTGCTCCAGGAGTGGTCTCGCCAGTTGCTATTTCTTCTTTACCGTTAAGGATGGTGTAGGTGAGCTTGCTGTCTGTAAGGTTGTTGCCGTCAAACTGCTTTGTAGGTGCGGTGAAGCAGATGTTGCCCGTCAGCGAACCACCAGCGAAGTCGAAGTCAATCTGTTCAACAGCAGCTGGAGCGTTGTCGGCAGCCTTTGCCTTAGGAATGGTAAGGAGCGAGACGATGTTGTTGTTAGCGAATTGTCCAACCTCCGTCAGCTGACCGGTAGTGAGGTTTACTGTATAGAGGGTTGACTGTTGGTTGTTGTCCACGCAGTCCCAATAGAAAGTATTGGTGGTCTGGTCTATTTCGCCGCTCTGATAGAAGTAGCTGCCGTCAGCCTTGGTGAGTTGCTTGCCAGTGGAACCGACCACTACTTCTTCAGCTGTTTGGGTGTCAATCTTATAGAGGTTGCCATCTTCCGCAATGCCATACAGAACATTGTCGCTGGTGATACCCATTGCCACGTAACTGTGTCTGAGTCGTCCGATAGTGGTTCTTGACTCGGTGGCATAGTCCACTACGCCAAGCTCATTATACGTACCGTCAGCGTCAAGGAAACATCCGTAGACAGTTCCGTCATTAGCCACGGCTGTCTCGATGGCAACGAGCGAATAATTCTCAAGGCGCTTTTCCAGCTTCTTCTCCCAAGTCTTGGTGTCGTAATGATAGAGGTAGATCACATCCACGCCCCAGAAGTTCTGGTGCATCACGAAATAGAGGTCGTCCTCAATCCATGCACCTGCACCAGTGGCACGGAAGAAGTCGTCCAGGAATTGCTTCTTTACCTTAATGGGAGTTTCGGTGCTGAATGAGTACATACCGTATTCTGGAGTCTCAGCACCCCAGCTATTATCAAAAAGCACATTACCCCATAGAGTCTTGGCTTTCTCGTCGTTGGCTCTTAATATAGGAAGGGATGGTGCTTGCTTGGTCTTGATGCCTGCCTCAATGTTGCGGTTAAGACGCACGAGGCTGTCACGCTTCGCTGTTTGCGGCACGAGTCTCTTGTGCAAAAGCGGATGCTTGGCGATAGACTCAGCCAACTTAGCCTTGCGCTCTGCTGGTGTAAGCTTCATAGGAGCGAGCATCTCGGATGAAGACTTGTTACCTTTAAGCCCTAATTCTGTGTTTTGAGCATTGGCGCCGAGTGACAACAACAACATCGATGCTGTTACTCCAATGGTCATAATTGGTTTTTGTTTTTGCATAAGATTATTATTTTTAACCCATCGGTAGAACTACTTGTATGCTACATATTCCACAAACAGGCGGTGTTATGTTATGATATTTATCGCTTGCAAAAATAGGTATATTATAAACACGGTGCAAATCAGTCTTTTCCATTTTCACGAAAATGATGATAAAATACCTTAGAATAGGTATGAAATCCCGATGAAATGTGGCTTTTTGACAAGGAATGTGGCATTTAAAGGGGGGCAAAGTCCTTGATGTCGTGATGATACGGCTTCAAGAGCGTTGCCCCTAATTATGAAATGATGTCTCCTTACGGAGTTATGCTATTACTTGATGATTACCTTGCGGTCGTTGATGATGTATGCACCACGTTTCAGGCCGTTGAGCGACTTCATTTTCTTGCCAATCAGTTGGCCGTCGAGAGTGTAGACATTGTATGTCTTGGTGCCAAGAACATTCTCTACATCCTGAATGCCGTTGGTGGTGTCGACTATTGCGATAATCGGTTCAGACTCGCCGCTTTCGTACAGTGCTGTGATGGCGTAGGTGTATTTCTCGCCAGCCTCTGCTGTTTCGTCTACAAACTCCGTTTGATCGGGACTCATTGTCTTCAGCAGCTGGTCGTTGCGGTAGACGTTATAGCCCGTAACGATTTCTGTTCCCTTTTCGTAGGTGACGTCGTCAACGAGGAATATCATAGCGTCGTCTTCTCTTGTCTTGCGGTGGATGGCGAAATACTTGGCGCCTTCTGGCAGTTCTACGTTGATTTCTTGCCACTCGCCAGACTCTATGTCGTAGGTTTCGCCCAGCTTGATGAAATCCTTAAAGTCTGTACCCATTGTAGAGTAGAGCACGTCGAAGGTCTCAAGGTTATATACGCCCGGCGAAACCAGATTGTTCACCCAGAAGGAGACGGTCTGCTTGTAGCCTGACAGAGCGGGGCTTATGAGCCAGTCGTTTGCATCAATGTAGTCGCCATTGGCGAAACTGTAGAATGCTGCAAGGTATTTGTTGCCGCTGTGGGGCTTGAGGCATGGGAAGTTGCCCATAGTCTCAGAGTCAATCCAGTAGTCAAGCGGTTCCATCAGTATGAATGCGAACGGGTCGCCCTCGCCTGGATAAGGATAGGTGAAGATATTTCCGGTCTTAGTCTTCTCCTCACTGAATTTCGCTGTCCATTCGCCAAACTTGTCCTGCGACCATGAGTCGTACTCTTCAAAGCTGTCCGTAACCACCTTGCGTGCATCGGCGGGTGACGTCCAGCTTATGGTGTATGTGCCGTTGTTGTTGTCAGTGACAGATGCGCTCTCCGGTTTCTGCTTGTCAGATACCTTAAAGGTCAGCGTGGTGGTCTTCGTGTTGTTCTCCGGCTTCATGTCGCCTTCGTATTCCACTTCCGCTTTCAGTTCCACAGAGCTGTTCTCCATGGTGATGGCTGCTGGATAACTGAATGTATAGACGGCCTCATCCATATATGCAAGGGCTGTTTCTGCCACCTTGGTGTCCTGAAGTTTGCCGTCGGCATACAGTTTCACCTTGTATCCGTTGGCCTCCTGCAAGCCACGGTTCTCGACTTTCACTTTCACTTCTACGTTATCCCCCTTCTTAGCTGATGGGGGAAGGATGATGGTCTTCACAGCCATATCGTTCTCACACTGGTCGGTAATGCTGATTTCGTCAAGCATTACAAACTCGTACTGACCGGCTGAAACCGTGAATTGCAGGAATAGATAAGGTAATGAGCCATACTTCGGGTCGATGTCTATTGTGTTTCTAATCCACTTGCCGTCCTCAGATACGGTCTGGATGGTCTGCAGTTCTTCCTCTGTGCCGTCTGGCTTCTGTATGGCTACGACTATCTTGGCGTCGCTATTCTCGTATGCCAAGTGGGTGAACTCCAGTTTCGGATGGATGGCTCCTGCAAGAGTCAGCTTACCAGTACCCATCACACCATAATCGTCAGAGCTGTTTGATTCGTACAAGATACATCCGTTGCCGTCGGATGAATCTTCTGTCATCATAGTGAACTCGGATGCGCCGTTGCTTCTTGCCCACCACATCGGGTTGTCAAGCTTTCCGTTCTTGAAGCTTTCCGCAAACGGCAGTTCGTATGGTGCGCCCACGATAATGCTCGGTGCCATGGCAACATTGCTTTCGCCAGTGGCATTAACGGCAGACACGCCGAAATCCTTCAGTTCCTGCTTGCCTTCGTTGGTGCGCATGTTGAGTGTGTAGCTTTCTTGTCCTACGCCGGTTTCGGCAATGAGAGTTTTGGTGATGTTGCCGTAAATGTTCTCAAATGTATATATATTATGTGAGAGTGAGGTCTTGTCCACGTAGCCGCCATTAACACCTTTATCGGCGTCTTTCCATGTGAATACCACGGAGGTGACATTATCTTGGGCAAAGACGTCAGAAGGAGTGCCGGGACGGTCTATATCTATATCTGCTGTGATTCTTTCTGCTGTGACTCTTGATATCTTAACACCGGCGAAGGGCTTGAGGTTGCCCCGATGAGATTTTTTTTCTAACGCTTTGTCTTGACCTATTGCGGTTACTGGCAACAATAACATCGTTGCCGCGAAACCTATGGCCATAAAAAACGGTCTTTTTATTTGCATAAGATTAATAATTAAAAACCCATCAGCAGAACTTCTTGCTTGGCAAATCATTTCGACGGACAGGCGTGGTTAGGTTAATAAATTATCGTCTGCAAATATATAGTTTATGCTTATATCGAGCAAATCCGTTTACTCCATTTTCCCGAAAATGAATAGAAAAGCGTCTGTATTACAATGATTTCGGCTTTTTATTCCACAGTATGTTCATTGAGTCGGTCCTCTGCCACGAACTTCTGATATACGGATGGGGTGAGTCCGGTGCACTTTCGGAACTGCTTGATGAAGGTGGTTTGCGACTTGTAGCCGACGCTCTGTCCGATGGCGGTGATGGTGAGGTTGGCGTATTCGGTGTCGTCGGTTAGACGTTCGCATGCTTTCTTTATGCGGCAGTCGTTGAGCAGTTCGGTGAACGACTTGCCGTAGTGGTCGTTGATGACCATCGAGACGTAGCGCTCGTTTGATCCGATGAGCTTTGCAAGCGAACCGACGGTGAATTCCTACTGACAGTATTCGTCAGTTTCCTCCATCACTCTTCGTATATCCTCAAGCAATTGTTGCTTCTGGTCGTCTTTCATATTGCTGGTGCGAGTAGCCTTGCGTTCTTCTGTTTCCGCCATATTGCTGCGGTTCATGTCGTAAAGCTTGCGGTAGCTCACCTCCAAATTGCGCTTCTGTCTGAGTACATAGAATAGCAATACGCTGATAAGTACAACGGCGATGATGCTGACAAGGAAGAGCAACTGATAGAGTCGGGCGTTATGACGATGTGTCTCTTCCTCCTGATGCAGACGGGTTATCTCTTTGTTGGCTTTGTCCACTTCGTAGATGAACTGCTGGTTTTTCACGACGTTGAATCGTTGTGAGTTGTAGATTGAGTCCATCAGGTTGAGATATTGGGCGTCGTATTGCTGTGCTATGGAGGTGTTGCCGCTTCGCTTCTGTATCTCCGCCATGTCGCGCAGCGTTTCCGGCACGTAATGCATCATGTGGTTCTTCTCAGCTGTCTGCATGCAGAGGCGGATGTAATGGAGGGCATTGCTCATGTCTCCCATTTCCATGTAGTTGGTGTAGATATGCGAATAGACGGAGCAGATAAATATAGCAGGCAGTTTGGCGGCGATAGATGTCTTGGCAAGGTCAATGAGAATTTTGTTGGCCTCGGCATAGTGTGCCTCTTCGGAAGTGAGAAGAGCTTTGGAGAAAGTTATGTAGAATTGGTTTTCTGCTGTTTCGGGGTGTGGCGATGTCTGTATAAGCTGGCTATACTTGCGGGCTTCCTTTAGGTCCTTGCGGTTGAGGCATACGCCGAAGAGATTGACAAGCAGCTTGAATGTCAGCTCTTTGTCACCCTTAGGTATGATGGCATAACCTTTCTTATAATATTCGAAGCCCTTGTCATAGTCCTTGAACATGCAGTAAGCGTTTCCGATGTTCTTGTATATAGAGGCAAGATGCTCTTTCGACTTCGAGCTTTCGCTGAGTTTCAGTCCGGTTTGATAGTTCTTAAGTGCGTTGATATAGTTGCCACGGTCATAGAAGATGTCGCCAGCCTTCATGTTGGCAAGCGAGCAGTCGGTCAGTTCCTTGTCGGTCATATTGTCGTTTGTGCGTGAGCAAACGAGCATATACATCACGAGGGCCTTGTCGTCTTCATGTCGTTGGAGCAAGGTGTCGCCCATAGCAAGAACCTTCTCGGACGACCATCCACGAACTTCGCGTATGAGCGTTGAATACTTGCTGACGCCCGAAGCCGGTGACATCAGCGAATAAAAGGTCAATATGATAAGTAGCAGTGTCCTGCCAATATGGTTATTCATCGGTATAGTCGGAAAAATGATAATGCCATGACGGTTTCTCCATCAAGGCTTCATACGATGCAAAGTTAGCACTTTTCCGTAAAAAGAAAAACTTTCAAGGTATTAAAATCAAATTTTGGACGATAAAGGTAATATAAAAAAAGAAGCCGTCACGTAAGCAATTACTTACGAAACGGCTTCCTTTGGTATCCTTATCGGAAGTTGTTTGGCTTCATGCGGTTGCCAGCAGCGTCGTTGGTGTCAGCCACATCCCACCAGAGGCGTGTGCCCTGGGTGTTGTTGGTCTGCAGGTTAGGATGCTGGATGAAGTACTTGTTCTGCGACTCGCTGTTCGGATAAAGCAAGCGCTTGATCTGTTTTCCGTTAGGAACGTCGCCTCCAGAGAAGTTGGTCTGCTGGTTGAGAAGGGCGGGATAGTCGGTGCGACGGAAGTCAGCCCAACCCTCGTTGCCGTTCGGGAATACTGCCATCCACTTCTGTGTGATGATGGCTTCGAGGATGGCTTCGCGGTCACCGCTGCTGAATACGCCCTCGTCCCATACCTTCAGACCGTCGATGTAAGCCTGAGCGTCAGCGTCGGCAATGTGATAATAGTCCATGGATGCCTTGACACCTGCACGGAAGTAGCCCTCTGCGTCAAGTGTGAGGTCGGCTCCGGTCCATCCTCTCAGAGCTGCCTCTGCCTTAAGGAACAACGACTCTGCGTAACCGAACCATACTGTAGGACGAGAATAATTGAACCAATGGTCATCGGGAAGATCCTTTGAGGCACCGTCCTTAACCGTACGTGTAAGACTGTACTTCAGAGGGTCCATAGAGATGTCGGGCGACTGGGCTCCACGCAGACATCCTACAAAGTCGTTGCGCAGACCGTCCTGACCGGTGGCAAGCGTAGCAGCTGTCATATTGCTGCGATACCAGCTCACAAGGCAGCGCGGGTCAATCTTCTTTGTTTCCGAATTGTTGCGTCTTTTCTTGATGGTGTATTCCTTGCCGCCGTTAGAGAGGTTGCGATAAAGATTCTCCATGTCCTTAGAGAGTACGCTCTCGCCGCCATAAGCCACGGAGCACATGGCAAGACCGTTCTCGTCTCCGCCACTGTCTTCGCCACCCATCTCAACGGGAGCGTGCTTAGGTACGGTCTGCATGTTGTCGTCATTGCTCTTCATCAGACCGTACTTGTTGTTGAGTGCAGCCTCTGCCTCCTTCTTTGCACGTTCAGGATTGACATTGCTGATACGCAATGCCATGCGCAGACGCATTGAATTGGCGAAGCGGCACCACTTCTCGGCATCGCCGAAATAGCAGATGTCGTCCTTATCAATCTTATACTGCGATGCGTCTTCCGGCTTAATGCTGTCTACAGCCTGCTCAAGCATGCGGAACATGGCGTCATAAACCTGTTCCTGCGTGTCGTATTCCACGTTGTTGGTCTCTGGAACCTTAGCCTGCACGTACTGACGGAACGGCATGTCGCCGTATGTGTCGGTGTTGGCGAGAGCGAGGAATGTGTAGTAGATGCGTGTGATGTAGTACATGTTGCGATACTTCTCAGGCGTATCGTTAAACTTGTATGCTCTCAGAAGGTCGCGATACTCGGTGGAGCGCTCCGTATAGAAGTGTGACCAGCGGCGTCCTGACCATCCGTCAGAATAGCCATAGTCAGGCGACTTCTTGGCGTGCTTGGGCTGATTGTTTGCCACGTATCCCGCATAGATGTCGTGCGAGAGGTTGGTGGTTATCTGATAGTCGTTGTAATATCCCTGATAAAGGAATGTGCGGAAGGTGGCAGGAGCGTCTGCCAAAGCCTTCTTGTAAGCCACCGAGTCGTCGTGCGACACGGCATAGTTGATGTTGATGTCAGCGTATTTGCCTTCGTCCGGTTTATCCGGAGTTATCTCGCCGCCCGCATTTTCAGAGCCATCCACGCCGTATGGGTCGCGACTCATTTCGTCGAGGTCGTAGCATGACGCAAAGGTTAGCAGCGTTGTGGCTGCTATCAGACCGGTATAGAATATATTGCGTTTCATTGTATAGTTCTGTTTGTTTACTGTTTTTTATTATTCCGTATCAGATGCTTCTGTTAGAAACCGATGTTAACGGAGAATCCGAATGTTCTTGTGTAAGGCACTGCCATGAAATCGATGGCCTGTGAGAACATTGTCGTGTCATAACCGCCGTCAGGATTACCCGGTGTGTGCTTCATGAGGAAGCAGAGATTGCGTGCCACGAAGCTGAGCTTCAGCTGTGTGAGCGGAGTGCGACGCAACACGGACTGCGGGAAGCTGTAGCCAAGAGCAAGCTCCTTAAGCTTGATGTACGAAGCGTCATGCACGAACTCCTCGGCAAATCCCTTCTGCGAGTTGTAGAGACCGATGGTGGAATAGTAGGCCTGTGCGCTTACCGGTTTTGTATTGGGCTTGCCGTCAGCGGTTACGCCGGGAACAACCATATACCAGTCCTTTACACCGTTAATCTCCTTGTATTCGCCACGGTTAATGGTGCGGTCTGACGTACCGACAGCCGTAGCCATACCCTCAGACACCGAAACGATGTCGCCACCGAACTTCATGTCGAACATAGCTGTGAGCGAGATGCCCTTGTATGTGAATGTCGGTGTGACGGACATCAGAAGGTCGGGCTGGATGTTACCGATAGGATGGTCCAGCAAGTACTGCTCAAGGTTGCCGTCGCCGGTTGTTGCCATAGGCAGACCGTCATCGCCGATGATGACGCGTCCCTGAGCGTCACGCTGCATAAGATTGTTGGCGAAGATGTCGCCGAGCTTTCCTCCGCTGACTGCACCTACCTTCACCGGCATGTTGCCGTCGCCGGCGAAATAGATGCGGTTGACGCCGTCTGCCAGTTCCTTTACTGTGGAGCGGTTATGCGCGAAGTTGGCTGTGAGGTCAAACTGGAAGTCGCGTGTACGAACCGGCGAACCATATACCATAAGCTCCACTCCAGTGTTGTTTATCTTACCCGCGTTCACCCACTGCTGTGTCCAAGGAGCCGATGCGTCCACGAGCATGGCCTGGTTCTTCGTTGTGCTATAATAATATGTGAAGTCGAATCCGAGACGGTTCTGGAGGAACTTCATGTCAAGACCCACCTCGTACGATGTCTTGATCTCCGGCTTGAGGTTAGGGTTGAGGCGTACAGTGTTGATGATAGGCTTGCGGTTGCCCATCTCAAACTGGAACTTACGCACGTTGTAGAGATTGTACGGTGACGGATCCTTACCCACTTGGGCTGCAGAGAGGCGCAGCTTTGTGAACGTAATCCATTCCGGCAGACGATGGTCGATGGAGCGCATAAAGTCGGAAACCACCCAGCTGAGTGATGCAGACGGATAGAAGAACGAGTTGTTCTTCTTCGGCAGAGTGGACGACCAGTCGTTACGTGCTGTAAGGTCGAGCGAGAGCCACTCGTCGTATGCCAGCTGAGCTGAGGCGAAAGCCGAATACATGGCGCGGTCGTGACCGTCGTCTACGGCTGAGACAAGCTTGTTACCCGTATTCAGAATCCAGTTGTCCTTCTCCAGCATGTTCTGCACGGATGCTGAGAGCGTCTCATACTTCAGGTACATGATGTTGGCACCAGCCGTATAACCGAGGCGCAATTTCTTCGTAAGCTGGTTGTCGCCCATGAAGAGGAACTGCATGTTCTGCTCGAAGTGGTTCTCTTCGCCGCGTGACATGCCGTCTGTCACGAGTTTCTGCTCCCATCCAGTGCCGTCCGTAGAGATGGCTCCGTCACCCAATGAAAGGTCGGATGTCTGGAGACGTGTGCGATAATAGTCGAAAGAATACTTGGCGCTGAACTTCAACCAATCCGTGAGGTTGAGGTTGGCGGCATAATATCCGAAGGCACGCCAGCGCTCGTCGCTGTTCTGGAATCTGTGGCGCACGTAGTAAGGATTGCTGTAGTGCTGGTCAGGACCGAACCAGTTGCGGTGGAGTTGGTTAGGAGAAGTATAGTTTGCCTCAAGGTCCTTAAGGCTTACGTTGCCCGGCATGAGGAGCAGCTGTGCCACCTCGCCGTTCAGACCCGTGTAAGGACGGTTCTCTGCCTTAGTGTGCGATACGGAAATCTTGCCGTCCAATGACAGCCATTTGTTGACTGTAGTACCGGCGTTGAGGTCTACGTTGAGCTTGTCGAGCGACTCGTCCTTGAAGAGACCGTCGTTGGCATTGAAGCCTACAGAAAGACGGAAGTGAGACTTGTCCGTGGCTGAACCAACGGCTACGGTATGGAACTGTGAGAATCCTGTACGGAAGTAGTCCTTCAGACGGTCGCCTGTGTATGAGTAAGGAGCCTTCTCGCCGAGCCAGTTGGTCTGCATGCTCCCGTCGAAGCGCGGACCGAATGCCAGTTCGCCCGTCATTGTTGTGGGATTGCCCTCTTCGTCCTTGTTGAAGAGCAACTGTCCCTGCGAACCTTGTCCGTAGAGTTTCTGCATCTTCAGAGTCTCTGCAGCCTGGCTCCATGTGAAGTTGCCGCTGTAAGATACGCCGAAGCCCTGCTTGTGTGAGCCTCGCTTTGTGGTAACGAGGATTACGCCGTTACCTGCACGTGATCCGTAGAGAGCAGCAGCGTTCGGACCCTTAAGTACTGAGATCGACTCGATGTCTTCCGGGTTGATGTCGAATGATGTGCCACCACGGTCGTAGCCGCCGTATGCAGAAGCCTCAGAAGTCTGGTCGTCGGTGAAAGGAACGCCGTCAACAATCCATAACGGCTGGTTGTTGTCCGTAAGTGAAGAGTTGCCACGGATGGTAATCTTAGTGGAACCGCCAAGACCGGTGCTTGCCGTGTTCATCTGCAGACCTGCCACCTTGCCGTCCAATGCTCCGGTTACGGAAGGGTCGCCAGTGGTGTTAAGGGCGTCCGCCTTGATGTCCTGTACGGAATAGCCGAGCATTTTCTTCTCGCGCTTGATGCCGAGAGCAGTCACCACCACCTCGTCAATAGACTGCTGGTCGGGCTGCATGATGATGTCGAGATTGGATGATCCGGAGGCTTTCTGTTCCTTATTGCGATAGCCAAGATAGCTGACAATGACTGTTGGATGTGAAGCAGAAGTGCGGAGCGTATAGTTGCCGTCGATGTCGGTAACGGTGCGCTCCTCGGTGCCCTTCACGTTTACGGTGGCGCCAATAAGCGGTTCTCCGTTCTCGTCTGTCACGTGTCCTTTGAGCGTAGTCTTGCCGTCCTGCTGGACGAAAGCGTTGAATTCGGATGCTGGAGCGTTGTTGACGTTTCCGGCAAGAGTCCACTGGAATGGTGCGGCAGCGATGACAAGTGTCATTGCCTTACGCGACCACTTCAGAGTTAGTAACGGTCGTGTTCTCATAATTTTTTCCTTATTGTTGTTTTTTTTGATGTTCAGTAGATAGCTGATGTCGTATGATTTAGGTTAACGGATACAACATCACGTATCAATATAACAATCTATAAGGAAAAAACACTTAAGAAATCTTTATGGTTTTATGCAATTTCTTGCACAATAAGGAAAAATGTAAGGTTGAGAATTGAATTTTGAGAGTTGAGGGTTATGATAACCATATGGTTAGAAAGATTATTCATGGGGATTGGCATATCTCAACTCTCAAATTCTCAATTCTCAATCTTTACTTGATGTCGTGTGTGGCAAATCTTTCTTCTGCCAGACGCTCGTACTTTGTGCCTTTTCTGCCGTAGTTGGCGTAGGGCCAGATTGAGATGCCGCCTCTTGGGGTGAATATTCCGGTCACCTCAATATACTTAGGGTCCATGAGGCGGATTAGATCTTTCATGATGATGTTCACGCAGTCCTCATGGAAGTCGCCGTGATTGCGGAAGCTGAAGAGGTAAAGTTTAAGACTCTTGCTCTCCACCATCTTCACGTCGGGGATGTAGGATATGCGAATCTCTGCGAAGTCGGGCTGACCGGTGATGGGGCAGAGGGATGTAAACTCCGGGCAGTTGAATCGTACCCAATAGTCATTGCCCGGATGTTTGTTTACGAAAGTCTCGAGCACCTCAGGTGCGTAGTCGTCACGGTAGCGTGTATTAGAACCAAGGGCCTTGAGTCCCTCGTCTTTACGGTTATCTGAATTTGTTGCCATTGTTTTTTTTAATGAATTAAATAAATAAGGATGTTGTTAAATGTTGAATATCTTCCAGATGCTGTAGTTGACGTTGTTGTCGTAGACGTCCTCGCCTTCGTAGCGCTTTGTGGCTCTCACCACGCGGATGGTAACGGGAAGCACAAGGATTTCGTAAAGCGTCTTGAGCACCACTTGCGAGATGATCAGTATGGGCAACTCACGCAGTGGCACTACGCCTCCCAATGCCAATGGGAAGAAAATCAGCGAGTCGGCTGTCTCGCCATAAACCGTACTGAGGATTGCTCGTGCCGAGAAGTTGCGTCCGCCTGACGATATCTTCATGCGGCTCATTACGTAGGCATTTACAAACGAACCGATGATGAACGCCACGAATGAGGCGGCAGCGATGCGTGGAGCAAGACCGAAAATGGCATGAAATCCGGCTTCGTTGTCCCAATAGGGAGCGGCAGGAAGCAGGTCGCACAAGGCGCCGAACGTCACGAAGAGGAAGTTCATGGCGAAGCCGGTCCATATCAGCATTCTTGCCTTGCCGTATCCCCAAACCTCGCACACACAGTCATTAATGATGTATGAGATAGGAAATACTATCAGTCCTCCCGTTATGTTGAACGGTCCTACGGATATTTGCTTTGTCTCGAGTACGTTTGCCGTAATGAGGCAAACACAGAAGAGTATGCTGAAAAGCATAAAGAGCACACTCACTGTCTTCTTTTCTTTCTGCATTGTTCTTGTTTTTTAAGAGGTTTACCAAGCACTCTGTTAATAATGTTTATTAAGCCCATTTCTTCAAATGGACTGCAAAGTTACTTATTTTCGGACAGTTATGCAAGTTTTTCAGCCTCGCCGTCCCGTTTTTAACGATGGTCTCGTATTTTTTCCTTAACTTTGCAAAGATTTTAGAGTCACCTCTTTCTGACTTGCTTTAAATTTATTGTTACATCTTAAAGACTTACATATTATATAATGAGTAATAACAACAATCATCAGTTGGGTGAGGCACCCTGGTTTCATGTAGCGTTATCAACGGGTTTTGGCGTCGGTTTCTGGCCCTGGGGACCTGGAACATTAGGTGGCTTTGTGGCTCTCCTTACGTGGATTGGCCTTTATCTGCTGCTTTCTCCAATGTGGCTTTTTGTGGCAACGCTCGCTCTTGTGGTGGGTTCGCTGCTGCTTGGAGTGTGGACAGACAATGTCATGGAGCGCTATTGGGGCGAGGATCCGCGTACTGTCATCATCGATGAGTATTTCGGAACGTGGGTGGCATGTCTGCCTGCCTTGTTTGTTGATGGTCCTTCGTATGTGGCTATATCGCTTGCTTCGCTTGGTTTCGTGCTGTTCCGTGCTATTGACATCACCAAGCCGCTCGGCTGTCGCTGGGTGGACAAGCACATACATGGCGGTTGGGGCTGCATGCTGGACGATGCTTTGGCTGCGTTTTATGCCAGCATTGTGGTGCTTGCCGTGAGATTCGGTAAAGTGGTTGAGTTTGTTGCCGACCTTTTTTAAGAGCACATTTCATTACGCCGTGTCTCCGAAATAAGTGAGATACGGTGTGTCTATGGTCTTGTTTAAGAAAAATAAAGGAACCGGCGTTGTATAATAGTCTTAATATTGGAATTATATAAAGTTGGTCGGTTTTGGTTTAAACGCATGAAGCCGGACAAGAGAAACAGGCATTGCCCTTCCCTTGTCCGGCTTCATCATTATTGTCAGTTCCTTATTTTAAATGAATTTTCGATGCTTGATATTTCGCTTGAGAACTTGCGATCTACCTTCAGACGCTGCTCCACCTGGTTGCAGCTGTATATAACCGTAGAGTGGTCGCGTCCACCCACAAGTCGTCCGATGCGGCTTGCCGGCATCTTGGTGTATTTCTGTGCAAGGTATATTGATACCTGACGTGCCATAACATAGTCCTTCTTACGGCTGCGGCTGTTGATGTTGGCAGGCGTAACATTGTAATGCTGACACACGCTCTCGATGATATCCTCCACGGTAAGCGGGTTGCTCTCCACCTTTACAGAGTGCTTGATGACGCGTTCTGCCAGCTTCATGTCGATGCTGCAGTTGTAAACCACGCTGTATGCCATAAGTGAGTTTACGACACCCTGCAGGTCTCGCACGCTGCCGTTAGCTGTCGAGGCAATGAATTCCACTACGTCCTCAGGTATGCTGAGGCCTTCATGGCGTATCTTGTTCTCCAGAATGTCCACACAAAGCTTCACGTTCGGCTTCTGCAGCTCTGCTATAAGGCCGCAAGAGAAACGTGTGATGAGACGCTCGTTCATGCCCTTGAGCTGTACGGGCGGACGGTCACTGGCGAGTATGATGCGCTTGCCGTTGCGGAACAGATGGTTGAAGATGTGGAAGAAGGTGTTCTGTGTGCCCTTCTTGTCTTCCCATTCCTGGATGTCGTCCACGATAAGAACGTCTATGGTCTGGTAGAAATTGATAAAGTCGTTGATGGTGTTGCGCAGTACGGCGTTGGTATACTGCACCTCGAAGAGGCGTGCGCTGATGTAGAGCACTCTCTTTTCGGGGAATATACGCTTTGTCTCGACACCGATGGCATTGATGAGGTGTGTCTTTCCGCATCCTGAAGGACCGAAGACGAAGAACGGATTGAACTGCATGCTCTGCGGATTGTCAGCAATGGTCTTACCGATGGTACGCGAGAAAAGGTTGCTGCTGCCTTCTATGTAGTTGTCGAAGGTGAGCTGCGGGTTGAGCTGCGAGTCAATCTGCTGCGGAGCAAGGCTGTCGAGAGTGTTGGGCGACTCGTTGGCATGCTCGCGCTGCTGTGGCTTGAGTGTGTCTTCAACGGGCTGTTCGCCTTCCATTGTCTGTGTCTGCTTGTTCTCCTTGTCAGTTACAATACGGTACGACAATTGTATGCCTGAGCCAAATTCGCGGCTAAGCGCCACGTGGAGCAACTTGACGTAGTGTTCTTCAAGATACTCACACACGAAATGACTGGGCACACGTATCACCACCATCTTCTTTTCCTCGTTGAAGGCTTCGAAGACGATGCTCTTGAACCATGTGTTATATGTCTGCTCTGAAATGTTCTTGCTGATGAAGGCAAGACATTTGTCCCAAAGCTTTTCAGGACTAATGTTCATTGGCTGTGGTACGTGTTGTGTCTTTCGACCGTTTGTAAACTATAATTCCGACTGCAAAATTAGTAATTATTTTTGAGCTGAGCAAATAAGCTGCTTTTTTATTATTATTGAATGTATACGTTTTGTAATATAAATGACTCTTTTCCCGTTAGTTATGCTATTCTTATATATATATGTTTTGTTCTTTGTATAAATAAGCGTAATCTACTGATAATCTGCATGTTGATGTTTTTATGTGCATTTTTGCGTTTTTAGTGAAACATTGTCTAAATGCGCTTATCTCATTGAAAAAAACGGCTTCAGAGTTGTTCTGAAGCCGTGAAACAATATCCTTTCGGTATTTATACTAAGTATATCTATGCGCTTACTTGTCTTTCTTTCCAAATACGGAGAAGTGGACGTAGCGCTTCGGATGCTGACGAAGGTCAATGAGGAGCGAGTCGGCGCTTCTCATAGTAGAGTTCATGTTGTTATACATGGTCGGATCGTTCATCAGCTTGCCGAGTGTTCCCTCGTTGCTGTTAAGGCGGTCTGTGAGAAGCTTCACGTTAGCGATGGTCTGGTCCACCTGCTGCTTTGTTGTCGCAAGGTCGAGGTCAGCGAGGTTGGATGTGAGGCGGTTGGTGTTGTCCAGCACGCCGTCAGCCTTAGCCATCATTGTCGGTACGCCCTTGTTGAGTGTCTTCATAAGTGTGTTGAGCTGTGCTGAAGATACGGTGAGGTTCTCCGTTACAGTCTGCACGTTGTGTAGGCTTTGTGCGAGAGCCGGGTCAGCAAGCAGGGTGTTGAGGCTTGAGAGGATGCTGTCCAGTTTCGGCAGCATGTTCTCTATGGCGGGCAACATCTGGGCAGCCTTTCCTAAAGCGCCTGCGTCAACGTCGCCAAGGATAGTTTCGCCCGGCATGACTCTCTCTCTCGGGTTATTGGCGAGGAGTAGGTTTACCTTCACGTTGCCCATCATGTCGCTCTCGATGACAGCCGTACTTCCAACCGGTATGCGCATGTCTCTGTCTATTCCTACCACCACGCGTGGATCTTCTTTTCCTGAATAGTCGTAAATGACGCTCTTGACGGTTCCTACCTTATATCCGTCAGCATATATCGGGCTCGAAGCTGAGAGTCCGCTGATATCGTGAAATTGTATGTAATAGTCGTCAGTTGACGAGAATATGTTCAGTCCTTTCAGGAAGTTCATTCCGAAAAACAGTATTATCACGCCTACGATGGCTACGAGCGCGATTTTCACTTCTTTATTAAATGCTTTCATATTCTTATTTGTTTCTATTCGTTGTTTTGAATCCTTTTTATCTGTTTCTGTTCTGTTTGAATTCTCTAATAGCCTGATTGACGTCCATCTTTACGCCGTTCTTGAATGCTATGATGAACGCTTGCGGGAACTGCTCCAGTATCTCCTTGCGCTTTCTGTACGTCGTGTTATAGTTATTGGAGGCTCCGGTGGTGTATTTCCACATGCCGTTCTCCTGATAGCATTCCACGTCCGTCAGTCCCTTGAAGTTAGGGTCGCTCTTCTTTAGTTGTCGGCTTGCTGCAATAATCTGTATCTTGAACACCGGCTTGCTGTCGTCCGTCTTTTCCTTTACGGTTGTCTGCTTTGGCTTCTCGTTCTGTTGCCTTGTCTGCTGCCTTCTTGCAGGGCAGTCGTTTCTTTCAGACTGGCGGTCGTTGTTTCTGACACTTACTTCGTTCGCCTTGGTGTCTTGTTCCGCCTGTCTTGCGTCTGCCACGTCAGAGTCGTTCTTTTGTGTGTCGCTTTGCTGTGTTGTCTCAGGCAATGGGTCTGACAATGGCTTGTACGGGATGGTCATTCCTGTGTCATACTTGTTCTTGTATTCCACGAAGGCGTTGTATATGCCGCGTGCAATCTTGTCTATCTGATTCTTGTCGTTCAGCATTCGCTCTTCGTCGGGGGTTGAGATATATCCGAGCTCGATGAGGCAAGCCGGCATAGAGGTCAGCCTGAGTACGGCAAGGTTCTGCTGATGCACTCCCTTATTGGGACGGTTAGCCACCTTGCATACATGTCTTTGCAGCATCTTTGCCAGCTCGATGCTCTTTGTAAGGTTTCGGTCCTGTATAAACTCAAACATGATATTGCTTTCCGGCGAGTTGGGATCGAAGCCCACGTAATGCTGCTCATAGTCTTTCTCGAGCAGAATGACGGAGTTCTCACGTTTTGCCACTTCCAGGTTGGTCTTCTTGGCGTGCGAGCGTCCGTCGCCGAGCGTGTATGTCTCGAATCCTCTCATCGTGTGGTTGCCTTGGAGAGCGTTGGTATGTACGGATATGAAGAGGTTTGCCTTCTTGCGGTTGGCTATTTCGGCGCGTTCGTACAAGGGGATAAACACGTCAGTCTTGCGTGTATACACCACAGTAACGTCGGGGCAATTACGCTCCACGTAGCGTCCGAATGCGAGTGCCACATTCAGGTTTATGTTTTTTTCCTTCGAAAAGCTGCCCGGTGCTCCGGTGTCTTTTCCACCGTGTCCGGGGTCGATGCAGAGTGTGAACTTGCGGTTAGCGCCGGCTGCTACCGACACGAACGTTATGATGAGTATTATAGAGAGCAATATTTTTTTTGCCATAAATGAGATGCTGTAGGTTGGTCCAAATGTCTGAACTGCAACTTATTTTGGTGCAAAGATAGCGAATAAATCGTAAAAACGACGGCAAACTCGGAAAAACATGTTAGTATATTTTGCTTTGTCTTGTATTTTGCGTAAATTCGCAATATATTAAAGAAAAATATACAAATCTATAATTATGGCTCTTAAGTTATTCTATAAGAGCATCATATTGCTATGAAGACGCTTGGATGTATACGCTTTGCCGCTGCTGCATTATGTGCGGTCTTGTTGGCTATATTGACGGTGGCGTGTCACGATAAGAGGCAGCTGCTGTCGTCAAGGGTACGGTCTGTCTATTACTGGAGCACCACGCTGAACATTGACTCCACGAAGACGGCTTTCCTTCGTGCCCACGGCATATCGCGTATGTATGTCCGCTACTTTGATGTGGTGGCGGATGCGAGTGGGAGAGCGGTGCCTAACGCCACGCTTAATTTCGCTACTGCAATGCCACAAGACGTCGACATTGTGCCTACGGTCTTCGTTATGCCCGAATGTCTTCGCGGCGACCGCAAGCAGTTGGCTTCGCTCATCGTCAAGCGCGTCCTCCAGATGAACGAGACCAATGATGTCAAGGATGTCAAGGAGATACAGATTGACTGTGACTGGACTCTTTCCACACGCCGACTCTATAATGACTTCATGCAGGCTATGCTCGACGAATGCCATAGCCGACAGCTCCAGCTCTCGTCCACCATCCGCCTTCACCAGCTCGCACAGACTCCACCACCCGCAGACCGTGGTGTGCTGATGATGTATAACACGGGCGATGCCACCGACATACGTTGCCACAAACCTATTCTCGACCTGCATGACGCAGCCCCTTACTTGCCTTATCTGAAAGACTATAAGCTCAGCTTGAGCGCTGCTTATCCCGTCTTTACGTGGCGCATCCTGTTCCGTGGCGGTCAGTTCGTAGGCTTTGTCCATTACGACGGTGAATACCCGATACTCTCCAGCGACTCCATTGTTATCCGCCAACCCTCCCTCTCCGATATTATCTCAGCCGTAAACGCTATAGGCAGCCGACGTCCTGAAGCCAATGACGAGATAATACTATTCGATCTCAATAACAACAATATTAACCGATTAAACTACGATGAGTATGAAAGGATTTTTAATAATTAGTTTGATTGCTGCCCTGCCGCTCATTGACGCCACGGCATGCATATCCGAGGGAAATACGCATAATCGTTATATGTTCTCCGTCTTCCGCCATGAAGCCATGACAGACGGTCCTGCATATTTGTATGATATAGATCGTTTCTGGCAGGATTATATGGGGGAGAACGGTCCCATCGGTGTCGATTACTTTAAATGGAACCGTGACGCAATCCTGAAGACTGCCAAGGAAAGAAACGATGAGGAGATGACAGCGTACATCAATTTGCTTAATCGTTACTTCAAGGCTTGTGAGGATTACGCCCGTGACGCATGGAGCTATCCCACGAAGGAGGATTTAGCACATCGGCATCAGACATTCACCGACGTTCTCACCGCTGCAAAGGCATACGGCGGCAAGGCTTTACATCCGCAATACGTGCTGCTGCAGATGCGTGCAAACATGATGCTCGGCAATGACAATCTTAACGTAGAATTGTGGAAGACCTCAGCATCCGGCCTTCCTCAGGGTCCGTGGCGCGAAGCCATGCGCAACATCTATGCCCGTGCCTTGCTCAAGACAGGACAGCGTGGTGCTGCCTGCGACATCTATGCCGAGCAGGGCGACGTTCAGTCCATCAAGTCTGTTATGCGCAACTATCGCAACCTTGCCGGCATAAGGACCATCTATTCAGAGAACCCTAACGCCCCGTCGCTCAATTACCTTGTGCAGGACTTTGTAAATAATGTGCAGGAAACGATTGATCAGAAGGCGAAAGGTGATAACGATGCTGAATGGTTTAAGCAGATAGATGCCAAGCAGGTGTATCGTAAGGAAGCGATGGCGTTTGTACAGTTTGCCCTTAATGCCGCCAACGACAGTAAGGTGAAGTCGCCGAGTCTGTGGCTTGCGGCTGCAAGCATGATTGACTATCTGTTCGGAAACACGGAGCGTGCTATGGTGGAAGCCGAAAAGGCTGTTGCCTCTGACGGCAGTCAGCGCATGCGCGACAATGCCCGTGCCATACGCCTGCTTGTCTCGACGCGTGCCAACAAGCCTACAAAAGAATATACTGACTATCTGCTTGGCGAGTTCCGTTGGCTTGACAATAAGATAGAAGAGGAACGTGGCAGCAGCTACTCTTATAGCAATCACTATACTGACGTGAAGGAACGCGTGGTTCATCGTGGTCTGGAACAGCTCTTCCGCCGTGCAGGTATGGACAATACTGCCCTTGCCTTGTGCGCCATGACGAATGCTGATGACAAGTATTTCTATATGGAGCAGAGTCAGGTCGACCCTACCATATATAGCGAAAACCAGAATGTGACGTATAGTCCGTGGAACGAGTATTTCTGCAAGATGGACAGTCTTACTGCCGACCGCCTTGCCGACTATTACCGTTATCTCTCGTCCAGCCATGACAATGCCTTTGACCAATACTGCGTGCAGAACTCTTACCACGATGCCGACTACTTCAATGACCTTATCGGAACGAAGCTGATAGCCGAGGGACGTTTTGCCGAAGCAATACCGTATCTTGACGGTGTGTCGATGTCGCTTCTTTCTTCCCAACTCATAAGCGCTTACTCGTCACAACGCCGTTATGACGTGCCGCGATGGTTCGGCAAGCAGAGGGTCAGCGAGTGTTATGAGCCGGTAACAGTAAACCGTAACATAAAGCTCGACTATTGTCGCGATATGGCTGACCGCCTAAATCGCTACAATCTTGCACGCGAAGGCGCTGCTAAGCAGCAGATGGCTTACGACCTTGCCGTGCGTTATTATCAGGCTTCATGTTACGGCGACTGTTGGTTCCTCACTCATTATTACAGCAGCGTCATGGATTCGGCTCGCTCTTGGGAGAAGGACTTTGCCGCTGAGACGGTGAAGTATCTTAATGTGGCTAAGCGAAGCGACGACCTGCAGTTGCGTTACCACTCCGTTTACGCCCTTGCATTCATGCCCGTAGACAAGTGGGCTGAATTTGAGTATGACGGTAAAGTGATTCTCTATCCGCACTCGGCTCAATACGAGGCGTTATACGAACTTAGCTTATTTGCAATGGCTTATCCCAATGTCGTGGACCAGTATACGCGTCGTTGCGACGTGCTTAAGAAGTACGAATATTATCTGCCTTAGCTTTAGTCTTCTCCGCGCGTTACCGTTATCTCAACTCCGGCTCCGTAACAGTCGGCACCCATCGGTGGGTTGAGTTTGGTAATGCGTAGCGTTATAGAGGTGATGTCCGCATAACTTGCCAAAAGATGGTCTGTTATGCGGCCCGCCACATGCTCTATTAGTTTTGACGGGACATTCATCTCCTCCTTTATAATATTGTATACCTCGGCGTAGTTGAGCGTGTCAGCTACGTCGTCGGTATACATTGCCCTTGATATGTCATATCCCACGCGTACATTTATTATGTAGTCATTGCCGGTGAGCTGCTCTTGAGGCAGCACGCCATGACACGCATGCAGACGAATGTCGTCTATATGTATGAAAGATTTCATTATCTAAATTGAGGAATAGATAAGTTGATTTATCCGCAGCGTGAAGCACCGCAGTTCTTACATATCAAGCATCCTTCCTGATAGACGAGGGTCTCCTGTCCGCATGACGGACACACCAGTCCTTTGGCTGCCGTTCCGTCCACCATGTATTTCTTGAGTGCACGTTCCACACCGTTCTTCCATGTGTTGATGCTCTGGTCCTTAAGCTGCAGCGAGCTGACGAGCTTTATTACGTGGTCGATAGGCATACGATAACGCAGCACTCCGGAGATAAGCTTGGCATAGTTCCAGTATTCCGGGTTGAATTTCTCCGACAGTCCCTCCACCGTGGTCTTATATCCGCGCTTGTTCTCGAACTGGAAGTCATAGCGCTTCGTGCCGTCGGGGTTGGTCTGCTTGATGATGCGGCCCTTCGTTACGGTCTTGGGAAGGGCTATTCCTTCTTCGTCGTCCTGCAGTCCGGTGAATATCTCGTAAGGATAGCCGTCCAGCAATCCTACGAAAGCCACCCACTTCTCCTTGTTGTTCTGGAAACGAACCACGTCACAGTCCAGTTCCTTCGGACGCGTTTCCGTCACTGCCATTACCGGTATGCGGTCTGTGCTGGTCTTCTCCTTCTGTGCAGCGCTTTTCTTCTTGTCCTTCTTTGAAGCAGAAATCATCACACCCGAGCGGCTGCCGTCGCGATAGATGGTACATCCCTTACATCCCGAGCGCCACGCCTCTACGTAAAGCTTGCCAACGAGTTCTTCGCTGACGTCGTTCGGAAGGTTTACGGTCACGCTGATGGAGTGGTCCACCCACTTCTGGATGGCGCCCTGCATTCTCACCTTCATCAGCCAGTCCACGTCGTTGGCGGTGGCTTTATGGTACGGCGATCGTGCCACGAGCTCGTCTATCTCGTCCTGGGTGTATCGCTTGCTGGTGTCGATGCCGTTCACCTCCATCCATGTGAGGAACTTCTTGTGGTAAACGATATACTCCTCGTATGAGTCGCCCACCTCGTCCGTGAAGTCCACGTGTACGTCAGCGTCGTTGGGGTTCACCTTTCTGCGGCGCTTGTATACGGGCATGAATACAGGCTCGATGCCGCTTGTGGTCTGTGTCATGAGCGATGTGGTGCCGGTCGGAGCGATGGTCAGACAGGCAATGTTGCGGCGTCCGTATGTCATGATGTCGTCGTAGAGCGACGGGTCAGCCTCCTTTATTCTGAGGAGGAACGGGTTGGCAGCCTCGCGCTTGGCGTCGAACACCTTGAAAGCTCCGCGCTCACGAGCCATGTCCGCGGAAGAGCGGTAGGCGGCAAGCGCCAGTGTGCGGTGTACACTGACGCTGAAGTCGGTGGCTTCCTGCGTGCCGTAGGTCAGCCCCATTGCTGCTATCATATCACCCTCAGCCGTGATGCCCACACCGGTGCGTCGTCCCTGCGAGCTCTTGTCCTTTATCTTCTCCCAAAGATGATATTCGGCGTGCTTGATGTCGTCGGTCTGCGGGTCGTGCTTTATCTTGTCCATGATAAGGTCAATCTTCTCCAGCTCCAGGTCGATGATGTCGTCCATGATGCGCTGTGCCTTGGCCACGTGCTCCTTGAAGAGGTCGAAGTCGAAGCTTGCCTCCGGTGTGAACGGATTGCGTACGTAAGAGTAGAGGTTCACAGAAAGCAGACGGCACGAGTCGTACGGGCAGAGAGGTATTTCGCCGCACGGATTGGTGCTGACGGTGCGGAAGCCGAGGTCGGCGTAACAGTCAGGGATGCTCTCGCGTATGATGGTGTCCCAGAAGAGGATGCCAGGTTCTGCGCTCTTCCATGCGTTGTGCACAATCTTCTGCCACAATGCCTTGGCGGAAATCTCCTTCTTTACCTGCGGGTCTGCAGCGTCAATGGGGAACTGCTGTGTGTATGGCTTTCCGTCGATGGCAGCCTGCATGAATGCGTCGTCAATCTTGACGCTCACATTGGCTCCAGTCACCTTACCTTCCGTCATCTTGGCGTCGATGAATGCCTCGCTGTCCGGATGCTTGATGCTTACGGAGAGCATAAGCGCTCCGCGGCGTCCGTCCTGCGCCACCTCGCGAGTGGAGTTGCTGTAGCGCTCCATGAACGGCACAAGGCCGGTGGAGGTCAGAGCCGAATTGTTTACAGGCGAGCCCTTAGGGCGAATCTGCGAAAGATCATGACCCACGCCGCCGCGACGCTTCATCAGCTGCACCTGCTCCTCGTCCAGGCGCATGATGGCTCCGTACGAGTCGGCGTCGCCCTCAATGCCTATCACGAAGCAGTTGCTCAGCGATGCCACCTGGTGGTCGTTGCCGATACCCGTCATCGGGCTGCCGGCGGGTATGATGTAACGGAAATGGTCGAGCAGGCTGAACACTTCCTGCTCATTCATGGGGTTGGCGTATTTGCTCTCTATGCGAGCAATCTCCTTAGCGATGCGGTGATGCATGTCTGTGGGCGACACCTCATAGATGTTGCCGAAGCTATCCTTCATGGCATACTTGCTCACCCATACACGGGCGGCGAGTTCGTCACCGTCGAAATATTTCAGCGAGGTCTGGAAGGCCTCGTCGTAAGAGTACGTTTTCTGATTTTCCATTATATATATGTAGATGTGTTTTCTCTTGACCGTAATGTCTGCAAAACTACAATAATAATTCCATATATAAGAATCATTTCGTATATATTTTGAGAAAAAGCATACGCCTCCTTTCTCTTGTTTCCGTTAAAAGCGCTACCTTTGTGGAATACAAAATAACAAGAAAAATGAAGACCATAAACACACGACGTACAATACGTAAATATGCCACCCGTGAGGTGGAAAACGAGTTGCTCCACCGCCTTCTTACTGAGGCTGAGCGCACACAGACAATGGGCAATCTCCAGTTTTACAGCGTGGTAGTAACACGTGACGACGAGATGAAGCGCCGTCTGGCTCCCGCACATTTCTGCCAGCCGATGGTGACGGAGGCTCCCGTGGTGCTGACGTTCTGCGCCGACACACGCCGCACCACCAAGTGGGCGGAATGCCGTGACGCCAATCCCGGATTCTCCAATTTCCTCTCCTTCATGAACGGAGCAACGGACGCCCTGCTTTACTGCCAGACGTTCTGCAATCTGGCTGAGGAGGAAGGCCTTGGCTGCTGCTTCCTCGGCACCACCGTCTATAGCCCGCAGACCATCATCGACGTCCTTCAGCTCCCGCCGCTCGTAATGCCGGTGGCCACCATCACGCTCGGTTGGCCCGACGAGACGCCAGACCTTACTGAGCGTCTGCCGCTTGAGGCTGTCATGCATGAGGAGGTCTATCATGACTACACCCCGCAACTCATCAATCGCTTCTACGAGGAGAAGGAGGCGCTGCCTGAGAACCGTCGCTTCGTTGAGATAAACAACAAGCAGACTCTCGCGCAGGTCTTCACCGACTGCCGTTACACCAAGTCGGACAACGAGCAGATGTCCGTAACCATGCTTGAGGCTCTACGCAAGCAGGGATTCCTTGATTAGAAAGAGTAAGAACGCAATCAAGGGGTCTGTATGCCATCTTTCATCGTGGCATATAGACCCCTTGATTGCTTAACAGCATATACAATTTGCAAATACATTTGTTAATCTTTAAAGAAAGGGGTAAAGTCAGACCAATTTATATCCATGTCAAAAGCAATCGCAAACATTATGCTATCTTAAAATATTTGGACTGACCAAAGAATATTCTGCCAAAATTATCTTTGATGGAAATAACCAATCCCATAAAAGGATTATGCTCAATATCAATAACTTGACCTTCAATCCAGTCTGTCAAACCTGTCAAAGAAGGATTCACCTTCATAATATCTCCTATTTTCGGTTCCATAATTTCTTTGTTTTGTTTTTATACGCTCACAAAGCTAATCTTTTATTTTGAAAGTGCAAAGAAAACGTGAGAAAAGTTTCGAAAAACATAGTTGTAGCTCTTGAAGACAATTATTTGTTGAAAGAAAAGTATGATATATTGCATATTAACTTTAACTTTGCATAAGTTCACTAAAGACGAAAAATCGTATGGATATATATAATCATAATCAGACGGAAGCTCCCGTAGCGCTCTCACTATACGAGCTTAACAGCCTCGTGGCTGAGGCCATTTGCATCGGCGTGCCCGGACAGTACTGGGTGGAGGCGGAGATTTCGGAAGCGCGTGAGGTGCGCGGACATTGCTATCTTGAGCTGGTGGAAAAGGACGACCGCTCCAATACGCCAGTGGCTCGCGCTTCGGCGAAATGCTGGCAGAACCGATGGTCCATCATCCGTCCCATGTTTGAGCGGGTGACGGGACAGCGCCTGCATGCCGGAATGAAGGTGATGTTGCGCGTGTATGCCAACTTCCATGAGGCGTACGGCTTTTCGTGGATAGTGTCCGACATCAATCCTGAGTATACTTTGGGCGACCTTGCCAGACGACGTAAAGAGATTGTGGCGCGTCTGAAGGCGGACGGCGTGTTCGACCTTCAGCGTGAGCTTCTCCTGCCGATGTTCGCGCAGCGCATAGCTGTGGTGTCAAGTGAAGGTGCTGCTGGCTTCGGCGACTTCTGCCGACAGCTCCATGACAATGCCGGAGGCTATCAGTTTGACGTCCGCCTTTTCCCTGCCGTGATGCAGGGCGAGGCTGTGGAGAGAAGCGTGGTGGAAGCGCTGAACGCCATATATGAGGTGCAGGAACAGTATGACTGTGTGGTGATAATCCGAGGCGGTGGCGCCACCAGCGACCTCTCCGGCTTCGACACGCTTGCCTTGGCGGAGAACGTGGCCAACTTCCCTCTTCCCATCATCACCGGCATCGGACATGACCGTGACGAGACTGTGCTCGACCTTGTGGCTTTCGCTCATGTGAAGACTCCGACGGCGGCTGCCCAGCTGCTTGTGGACCATCTCTCGCAGACGGCGGCTCTTGCCGACCGCCTTTGTCAGCGTGTCGTCCTTGCGGCACGTCATCGTATGGAGATGGAGCAGGGCAGGCTGCGTTCGCTCGCAAGCAGAATACCCGTGCTCTTCTCTCTTGTTGGCGAGAAGGAGACGGGACGTCTTGACCGCCTCACGGCACGCATAAACAGCTCCTTGGCTTTGACCATCTCTGCCCAGCGCCAGCACCTCGACCGCTTAGCTGCCTCCGTACGAGATCAGACCCTACGTCGCATCACCGCCGAACAGCATCGCCTCGAAATGCTCGAGCGTCGCGTAGAGGCGGAGAACCCCGAAAGACTCCTGAAGCGCGGCTACAGCATCACCACCTATAAAGGACGCACCGTACGCGACGCTTCCCAACTCCCGCCCGACGCAGAAGTGGAAACGCGTGTGGAGAACGGCAGCTTCCGTTCGCGTGTGGTGAAGTAGTGTTTTTGACAGGAAGGCGAAGCCAGTTGTCTCTATTGTCTCTATTGTCGTTTTAATCATCTGTCTTGCCATGCAAATATCGTACAAAGAGTAAAAACATGTTACAAAATAAAAAT
>OOAA01000374.1_pt1 | contig 34684 bp, 29 predicted proteins | sample 1671671 | NCBI WGS metagenome assembly OOAA01 (sample SAMN06348180, study PRJEB24527) | human gut metagenome | biome: human gut; feature: ankylosing spondylitis patient; material: feces | host: Homo sapiens | place: China | collected 2015-10 | reverse complement strand
ACAACGTTCTGGATGCTGCTGTCGCTGGAGCCTTCGATCTCGCAGCTCGCGATCGTATCCCAGAGCGCGATGTGATGCGCGTGCAGCATGGCGGCCTTTTCCGGCACGGTGACAGGGACCGGGCATTCGAGCACGGCGGCGATCACGCGCCAGAAGCGGTTTTGCAGATGGCCGTAGAAAAACGCCGCCTCGCGGGACTTTACCGACGGAAAGGAGCCGAGGATCAGGATGCGCGAACGCGCGTCATAGAGCGGCGGGATGGGATGGACGATGCGCTCCGTCACAGCGCGCGCACCAGCGCCTCCAGCGTCTCCTGCGAGGTCGCCCACGAGGTCACAAAGCGGACGGCCGTGTGCGTCTCATCGACCTTGGCGTTGAGTTCAAAGGAGAAATCGCGTTCCAGTTCGCGGATCTTCTCGTCCGGCAGGATGGGGAACAGCTGATTGGTGTACGGCTCAGCGTAGAAGGGATAGCCCTTTTCGCGCAGTGCGCGGGCAAGCTCCTTCGCCGCATCGTCGGCGTGACGCGCAAGCGCCAGCCAGAGGTCGTCCTTCAGGAACGCCAGAAACTGCACGCCGAGCAGCCGCCCCTTGGCGAGCACGCCGCCGCGCTGCTTGAGGGCATTGCGGAAGTAGGGATGGAAGTCCTTGTTGACCAGCACCAGAATCTCACCGAACAGCAGGCCGTTCTTCGTGCCGCCGATGTAAAATGCGTCGCAGAGGCGCGCGAAATCCTCAGGCTGGAGGTCATTTTCCTCACTCACGAGCGCGGCGCCCATACGCGCGCCGTCCAGATAGAGGTACAGCCCCAGCTCGCGGCACGTCGCGGAGAGCGCCTCCAGCTCGGCCTTGGTATAGATCGTGCCAAGTTCGGTCGCATCGGAGACATAGACCATTTTCGGCACGACCATGTGCCCGTCGTCGCCATTGTGGTGCGCGGCAACAACGCCGCGGACATCCTCCGGCGTCAGCTTGCCGTCCGGCGTCGGGACAACGCAGACCTTGTGGCCGGTCGCCTCGACGGAGGCCGATTCATGCACGGCGATGTGCGCCGTTTCGGCGGCGATGACAGCCTCCCACGGGCGGAGCGCCGCTGCAATGAACGTCAGATTGGTGATCGTGCCGCCCAGCATGAAATGCACGTCCGCCTCCGGGCAGGCAAAGCGGCGGCGGACGGCCTCAATGGCCTCCGCACAGTAGGGGTCGCGGCCGTAGCCGACGGTCGATTCCAGATTTGTTGCGGCCAGGGCGTCGAAAATCGCGGGATGTGCGCCCTCGGAATAGTCGTTTCGGAAAAAGTACATGGCAGGCTACCTCACTTCCTTTGTTTTCTCCATTGTACGGGTTCGGTTTTTGATTTCCAAGGTGCGATTGTGACAAGATGGCTGGCGATTGTGACTGCGTTGATTGTGCATTATTCCTGCATCCGGTTGGTATCTGCGTGTTTATTTTAAGCATTGTCGCCAAAAAATCAGCATTGAATTTGACGATTCGTATTTGCCCTTTTGTCAGTATGCACAGAGACGATTGCATGAAATTATGCAAAAGGCACATGCGCTGCCGCATGTGCCTTTCATATCGCTTATAAAAACTTCATGCTGACCAACCATTGACGCAAAAGCTGCCGCCACTGTCCGACGGAAGCATCATCCAGCGCCAGCGCCTTGCCGTGCTGTCCAAACGGGAAGATGTGCAGCTCATACGGCACGTCACATTTTTGCAGTGCAGCGGCGTAGAGCATCGAATTGATTGCCGGAACGCTTGCATCCTGTGCTGTGTGCCAGAGAAAGGCGGGCGGAGTGTTTTCTGTCACACAGCGCTGCGGAGAATAGAATTCGATCTGTGCCTCATCCGGCACATCGCCGAGTAGAAAGCGGCGGCTCCAATCGTGTCGGTACTCGCCCATGTCGATCACACTATAGCAAAGGACGGTAAAATCAGGGCAGGCAGATAGATTGTCAAGCTCATCCTGCGGCGGGTAAAAGGCTTCATCATAGTGGACAGACAGTGTCGCTGCCAGATGGCCCCCGGCGGAAAAGCCCATGATGCCAAGGCGCTCGATCCCACGCTCCATGCAGAGCTTTCTTGCCAGCCGCATGGCCCGCTGCGCGTCGGACGGCTGCGCCGGGGCTTTACTCGGCGCAACGCGGTATTCCAGCACAAAGGCTGTTATCCCGATGGTATTCAGCCACGCGCCAACGTCATTTCCCTCATAGTCCGCCCGGCCGCAGTAAGCGCCGCCCGGACACACGACAATTGCCGTCTTTGCGGCGTCACAGTCATATGGCGTCAGATACGGTTCAAACGCATCCTCTACGCAGCGGTGCGGCATGGTTTGGTTCCATAGCTTTATCATGGTTGTTTCTCCTTTCGCTGGCTCAAGTTCAGTTTCTGCTGGTATTCGCGCATGGAACAGCCCGCGAACCTCCGGAACACGGAATAAAAGCTTTTTTCGTCTCTATATCCGACCGCCTCCGGAATGGATTTGACATCCCGACCAGCCTCCAGCATTTGAATTGCCGCCTGAACACGGATGTGGGCCAGATAATCCGTAAATTTCTCGTTCATCTCTGTCTGGAATTTCCGGATAAAATGCCGCGGGCTGATGTGGACATACTCAGCCAGCTCCTGCACAGTCAGTTTTTCCGAGAGGTGCGACTGCATATAGACGCAGGCGCGCCCGATGGGATCGCTTTTCAGCGCGTCCTCCTGCGTGATATAGCCCTTTTCGGAAAGCAGCGCCCAGATGGCGTCCATGTACGCCGCCGTTCCCTGCGCGGAGGTCAGCATGCCCAGCGGTGCAGCCATCATGTTACTTCGGAGTTGCGCGGCCAGTGCCTCATCCCTGCGGCAAATTTCTGCGCGCAGTTCCTCCATCAAAGAGCGCACCAGCAGAGCCTCCATGCGCAGCGGAGCATCGCTCAGCAGCGGCTTGACTTTGGAATACATTTGCCAGTGATCCTCGTCGATGCCCGGCTTCAGTGCCAGAAGCAGCTTCAGAAGTCTCGAAATGCACTCATCCCAGTTTTGCTGGCCGCGCAGATATGCTTCTTCCCGACTTTCCGTGTGCAGTTCCTCTGAAACGCGGATCATCGCGCTGCGCAGCGCGTCGATCCCGTCAGACTTCGGCAAATAGTCATATGCACCGCACCGGACGGCTTGCTGCGCTTCCGCAAGGTTCGGCGTGTCAGTCAAAAAAATCACGCGGAGGCACGGAAACTGTCTGCGGATATGTCTGGCAAGTTCAAACCCAGACATATCCGGCAGGCTCGTATTTGTGATGAGCACGGCCGCAGCTTCACCTTCCTGCATCCAGCGCAGCGTTCCTTCCGCCACACATTCGCCGCGTACCATGCTGAATCCCAACCCGTAAAAGTCAATGCCGTTGATCACCTCTGTGCGGTATCGCATACAGGGATCCGTAAAAAATGCTTCAAACATAAGCTGCCTCACATCCGTCCATCGGTCCAGTATCCTCTGTATCGCATTCTAAAAGAATGCGGGTCAAAATTCATAGGTGGCGAATATGACATTTTTGCGGGTCAAAGTGTCATTTTTGCAGATTGCCTCCCTATATGCGCTGTGTTACGATACGAAAAAGCAGCGAAAAGGAGAACATATATGGATCAATTCGCACAAATCGCGGCAAACGGCATCGGCGGGAACGCTGCGCTTCTGGAGTCGGTCACGCCAATTCCGCATGAAACCGTTATCTGCCGTCTGGAACAGGCAGATGCACAGCCCATCGCAGTCAAGCCGCATCTGTCTACAACGGAAGAACTGAAAACCGAGCTTGCTGCCATGCGGGAAGCATACCGCCCGTTTCTGGAAAATCACGCGCCTGCGTTTGAAAGCCTGCGCCGGCGCATGGATCTCACGTCGTTTCTGCGCGATGGTCAACCGGTCACGATCCCGGAATACGGCGGGCCTATCGGCGTGTGCAAAAAGACATATGAAACCACGTTTGAGCTGCCTGCGCTTTTGGCGGGCCAGTCGGTCTATATCCATTTTGACGGCGCGGATTACCGTGCAGTCGTTACCGTCAATGACACATTTGTCGGAGAGCATGAAGGTTTCTTCTCTCCGTTCGAGTTTGAGATTACAGGCATCGTCAAAGACGGCACAAACCGGCTGAAAGTTGAATTGTATAATGACCATATTTATATGGGAAACGATCCCGGCGGCAGCGAAGAAACAGAAGGCGACAAGCTTTATGCCGCCACCGGTCTCGGCTGGGACGGTCCGCTGGACGGCTGGCACCACTGCCCCTCCGGGACGGGCATTTACAACCGCGTCTATGTGGAGATCCGAAATTCCGTCCATATCAGCGACCTCTATATCCGTCCGCTGGACGGGAAGGCAGAAGCATGGCTGGAAATTCAGAACGACAGATATGATACCCTCCCGGTCGAGCTTTCGCTTTCACTCTACGGGCAGAACTTCCCCGAGACGGTCTTTGAAGACCACCGCTTTACGCCGGAGACGACGCGCTTTGTCGGCATGGGCGACAGCCTGACGGAGGCCGCCGTCAAGTCCGAGCTTGGAAAGGGCATTCCCATGCCGCTCAAGCACGGAAAGAATCTGTACAAACTCAAATTTGACCTGCCGGACGCAAAGCTGTGGGATCTGGAAACCCCGTATTTGTACCAGCTCCATGCAGCCGTTCTTGTAAACGGGACGTGCACCGACCGCCTTGCACAGCAGTTCGGTATGCGCAGCTTTACGCAGGACACAGAAAGTCCGCAGCGCAAGGGGATGTTCTATCTCAATGGCCGCTCCATCCGTCTGCGCGGGGCCAATACGATGGGCTTTGAGCAGCAGGACGTGCTGCGCGGCGATCTTCCGCAGTTGATCGACGATATTCTGCTGGCCAAGCTCTGCAACATGAATTTTCTGCGTCTGACGCAGCGGCCGGTGCAGGATGAGGTCTACGAATACTGCGACAAGCTCGGCCTTATGACGCAGACGGATCTTCCGCTGTTCGGCGTCATGCGCCGCTTCCGCGTCCCGGAGGGCATCCGGCAAGCGGAGGAACTGGCGCGCATGGTGCGTAAGCATCCGTGCAATGTCGTCGTCAGTTATATCAACGAGCCGTTTCCGAACGCCAACAACGAGCCGCACCGCCATCTGCTGCGTCCAGAGTTGGAAAATTTCTTCACCTGCTGTGACCTTGTTGTGAAGCTCTCGAACCCCGATCAGGTCATCAAGCGTGTGGACGGCGATTATGATCCGCCCACAGACGGGATACCGGACAACCACTGCTACCCCATGTGGTATAACGGCCACGGTATTGACATCGGCCGTCTGCACCGGGGCTATTGGCTGCCTGTCAAGCCCGGCTGGTACTATGGCTGCGGTGAATACGGCGCAGAGGGGTTGGACTCGGCGGAGGTCATGGAGGAATGCTACCCGCGCGAATGGCTGCGCGAGCCGTTTGACCCCGGCCATATCGTCCGCAGCCAGACAAAGAGCTTCAGCGGCTTTTTCTATGACGCGCAGGAGGATATGCAGGGCTGGATCAGCCGCAGCCAGCGGTATCAGGCCTTTGCCGCGCGCATGATGACCGAGGCATTCCGCCGCGACGACCGCATGGTCTCGAACGCCATCCATCTGTTCATCGACGCATGGCCCAGCGGCTGGATGAAGTCCATCATGGACTGCAAGCGCATCCCGAAGCAGGCGTATTTTGCCTACCGAGATGCACTCGCGCCCCTGCTGGTGTCGCTGCGCACCGACCGCTTTGCCTATACGGCGGGCGAAACGATTCAGATCGAAGCGTTCCTGTGCAATGATACCGCGAAATCCGGCGCGTATACGCTTGCCTTTGAGCTTTACAACGAACAAAACAAGCTGATTCAGACCGGGCGCGTCCCCGCGCACGCGGACGCCTGCCGCGCGGTCTATATCGCCAGCGCCGAATTCCCGGCAGAGACCGCGCAAGACCGCGAAACGCTGACGCTCCGCGCCGTCCTGCTGGACGGGAACGGGGACGTTGTCAATGACACAGAGCAGAAGCTGACCGTATTTCAGGACGTGACTGTCGTACCGAACGACAATGTTGTCATTCTGAAGCTGGAACCGGGTTTGCATACCGTCGCGGGTGAGACCGTGACCGTCAAGCCCTGCGGGATGCTTCCGCTGCATTTTGTCTCCCGCAAAACGGGGCATCCGGCTGTCGACGAATTCAAGGAGCAGGACTTCTCCTACTGGTATGACGCCAAGGAGGACTGCATCACGCCGCTGCTGGACACGACGTTTACCGTCGAAGGCTTCACACCCATTCTTTTGTCCAACAATATGGACGAACAGGGAAATTGGGGGCCAGTACTGGCTGCGGCAGAAAAGCTATACGAGGGCAAGCACTATGTGATCTGCCAGTTGGATCTGCGGCAGGAAAACCCGGTCGCAAAGCGCTTCCTGAGAAATCTCTACAGGTTGGGTACAAAATGAACAACATCGAACAGGCGATTTCCTTTGCGCGGCAGGAATATACCCGTCAGGGTCTGGACGCGCTCTATCAAAAGGACTTTGAGGAAGCGCTGCTTCCGGCACTTTCTCAGGCCGCCGAAATTTACAGGGCAGACACGCTCCGTTGGAGCGGCGATCCCAAGACGGATCTGCTCGCAGCGCTCCTTTGGAGTCAGAAGCTGCTGAACGATTATCAAAGGCACCAGCTTCCGGACGAGGTATTTTATCATACGATCGACGATATCGGCCGCTGGGCCTCCGAATATTGGAGCTATAGCGGCAGGATCGGCCTTGCCGAAAGCGCATGGCTGACGAATCATCTGACGCTGCGGCTGTTCCAGCTTGGGCGACTTCAATTCTGCATGGAACCGGCAGACTTTTCCGCGCCGTCTTTCGGCATCGAGCCGGGGCAGCCGCTGGTGTCCGTGCACATCTGCCGCGGCGGCTCGTTGGAGCCTGCGGCGTGTGATGCGTCCTTTGCGCAGGCGCGCGCGTTTTTTCCGAAATACTTTCCGGCATATGCATTTTCGTATTTCAGCTGCCATTCGTGGCTGCTGGACGAAACACTGCTGCCTCTGGTTGGAGTATACTCCAATATTTCATTTTTTCAACAGCGTTTTCAGATCGTCGGGCGCACTGCGTCCAACGCAGCCGCGCGATATGTGCTCCGCTGGGACATCCAGCCGGACGAAATTGCTGCTTTTGTGCCGCAGAATCGCTTTCAATCGAACCTCAAAGAGCGGCTTCTTGCCGGGCAGCAATTTTATGAGGCGACCGGCCTGATCGTCCGATAGGGCGTTATCCAATAGGAGGAGAGACACGATGGAGCTTGAAATTCTTCTTCCGTTTCCTTCCGCAGAGACCATGACAGAAAGCTGGGCATTTTCGGAAGCGCAGATTGATTTTCGACATGATCCGGAGGCTGGCGCAAGATGCACAATCAGCTATGCTGCGGTGGAGCTTAGAACACATTTGCTGCAAATGGAGCCAGACGCACAGATTTGCTTTGTCTCGCAGCGGCACAGCGGAAAAGCAGCGATCGAATTGCACGCCGATTCTCTTACGGCGTCTGGGGACGCATACGCGCTGCTGCCGCAGAAGGATGGTCTTTTGATCCGCGGTGCAGGCCGGGTCGGTGTTTTATACGGCGTCTATGAATTTCTGAAAATGCAGGGCTGGCGATGGCTGGAACCGGGTACAGCGGGAGAATATGCGCCCGAGCCGGGATGCGGCCTTCTCTGGCCGAAGAACGCCGTGCATGATGCGTCCGCTTCCACGCTCGGCCGTGGATTTTCCATCGAAGGCGCGCTCAAGGAGAGCGCGGATCTTCTGATCTGGATGGCCAGAAATCGAATGAATGCGTATGGAGATCGGCCGAACACGCGCGCGCTCATGCGGAAGCTTGGAATTGTCATGCGCGATGGCGGTCATATTTTTGAGGCTATTCTGGCGCCGGATCGTCCGACTCCATCCGGCCGGACGCTTTGGGACGCGCACCCGGAGTGGTACGGAACACCTGCCCACGGACCCAAAAGCAGGCAGACCGCACTGCAGACGCAGTTCTGCGTTTCTCAGCCGGAACTGATTCCATATTTATGCGAGGAACTGCTGCGGCACATCATGGGGCCGTGGCATGAGGCAGATGAAATCGACGTCTGGGGCCTCGATACATGGGGGAGTGTCTGCACATGCGAGCGCTGCCGTGCGCTCGGAAACGGCACAGACCAGATGCTGCATATGGCATCACACTTTCGTTCCTTCCTGGACCGCGCCCGCGCGGCAGGCCGGTCGGATCACGATGTAAAGATGGCCTTGATCGCGTATGAAGGAACCTCCACGCTTGCGCCGCCGGAGCGTCCGATCCCGCAGAATCTTCTGGATGCCGGAGACTATCTCATTTACGCTCCCATTGTCCGCTGCTATGCGCATGGCTTCGACGATCCCGGCTGTTCCTATAACCGGGCATACGCAAGCGCGCTTTCCGGCTGGAATCAGATCCGGCCGCACCTGCCGGTGATGGTGCTGGAATACTACAATGTCAGCAAATTTGAGGATCTTCCGCTGCTGTTTACGCACAGTATGGCGCATGATTTTCAAGTCTACCGCCGCACCGGTGCAGCAGGCTTCGTATATATGCACGTCCCGCTGGTAAACTGGGGAATGCGCGCATTGACACAGGTTTTATTTGCAGAGCTGGCGTGGGACCCGGACGCCGATATCGCGAAGATCAAAGCGGAATTTCTTTCGCGCCGGTACGGTGCATACGCGGGACGGCTCCGGTCTGTATACGATCAGATCGACATGGCCTCGCAGCAGATTACAAGCTGGCGGGCGTGGAAGGACAGAAGCCTGCTGAGCCGGCTGCAAAGCTGGAACGGAGGCAGACCGGAGCGTCCGCTGCAAGTCGACGACCACTTTCAAACGCCGGAAGCGTTTGACACAGCCGGGGAGCAAACGCTGTCGCTTCTGCAGGCAGCGCTGCTGACACTGCGGGAAACCCTGTCTGCGGTCAAACACGATACCGCGGCCATCCGTACCGATATCGTCACAGCGGCAAATCCTGCGCAGCAGCGCAGCGCACAGCAAAGCGCGCAGCTGCGTCATGCGCTGGAGGAAGACCTCCGGCTTCTGGTCTACGGAACAGATACCATGCAGCTCATGCTCCGCATGGGACAGTATTATACCGCGCTTTATGCAGGAAGCGATGACCGCGCCGCACTTTTATGGCGGCAGATCGCTTATCTGGATATCCAGATAAGCGATCTAATCCCGAGGATTGAGTTATCCCGAGATTGCCTTGCAGCGGCTCACAAATCTCTTGGTTTTTCACTGCTTTCTGTGTGCTGTCCACAAATAACCTCCAGATAAGAAAAATTATAAAAACACCTCTATAATGTAGCTGGCGGCATAGGCCGACTAACTGCAGTCAGAGGTGTTTTTATGTCTGAAATTGTATTTGAAGTTTTATGTGCAGAAGTGTTGGAGGCGTTGCGCGGGTTGGGGCTTGGCAAGTTCAGCATCCGAAACTATTACTACGAGGGGATGCGGCCAATTATAAAGGCATATCGCTCGGAGGGGGTGATATTTTACAGTATTCCCTTTACGAGCGAAGTTGTAGATCGCTTTCGTGCAGAACACGAAAATGGTTTGGTCTCTGACCACGTTTGGATGAGCATCAGAAAAGTAAAAGCCCTCTTTGAGGAGTATACACAAACCGGAGAAATAATCTGGCAGCGTCTCAAACCCGAACCCAAAGTTTGCATATCGCCATATTATCAAGAAATCTTATTTGGTTTCCGAAAGCATGAAGCGAATACGAGATCCATTGGATACGGGAGCTTACGGGATGAGGAAAATATCTGCCGGAGATTCTTTGCATATCTTGATGCCAATGGCCGTCATAACTGCAAAGATATCGATTTGACAATAGTCAATGATTTTCTCATAGTCATTGCGCCTCAACGGAAGTCCAGCATAGATAGAGTGACTTCTACACTAAGGCACCTGTGCGAATACCTTCTTTCCAAAAAAATATGCAATGATTTTAGCACCGCGTTGACTGCTCGTCCTGCGCCTCGGAGAAAACTGCGGCCTGCTTTCTCGGCAAGAGAGGTGGGTATCGTCATGGAAGCAGCTGCAAAAAGTCCGGCCCTATCTCTCCGCGATACTGCGATGTTCTCCATTGCCGCCAGCTTGGGAATGAGAGCAGGCGACATCGTTCGTTTAACGCTGTCGGATATTGACTGGGTTCACCACGAAGTGCGCTTCGTACAGGGCAAGACTGGCGTTGAACTGTGTTTACCCCTCGAAGCATCAGTGGGAAACGCCATTGCGAATTACATTCTGCACGAGCGCCCAAAAACAAAGTCTCAAGTTCTTTTTGTACGGTCCCGTATACCTTTTGATGCCATGACTTCAACAGCTGCGGGAGACTGCCTCAGAAAATACATGAAACTCACGGATATTGAGTACACTCCGGGAGACGGAAAGGGCTTCCATAGCTTTAGAAGATATGTCGCCAGTTCCATGATAAATTATGAGGTACCCGTCGATACCGTGAAAGAAATTCTGGGCCATACGCAGATGGACTCAATGAAGTCCTATATGCGTATCAGTCGTGAAAAGTTGGCAATGTGTTCGCTCAGCCTGAATGGCATCGAAGTACGCCAGGAGGATTTGCTGTGAAGTATGCATTTCATGGAGCATTTGCTCCCTACATTTATGGCCTGATAGAAAAGAAACGATCTCTCGGCTATGATTATTACGAAAGCGAACGCATTCTCCGTACCTTCGATGAGTTCTGCCGAGAGCAGTTCCCGTGCGAAACCCACTTGACTGCGAAAATTGTCATGAGATGGGCCGAACAGACTGGAACCGAACAAAACCTGTTTCGGCTGAATAGGGTATCCGTGATCCGAGAACTTGCCAGGCACATGAACAGCGTAGGCTGTCAAGCCTATATCCTGCCGCTTGATTTCACAAAGAAAACCGGTCGCCATATCCCTTATATTTTCTCATACGAAGAATTAGCCAGATTGTTTCGAGAAATAGACTCCTGCGCTCCCAGTCTCAACGCACCAACGAGACATTTGGTCGTGTCCGTGATTTTTCGCATGATCTACTGCTGCGGTCTCAGACCGGTAGAAGCAAGACGCCTCCGCAGAGAAGATGTCAGTCTGCGCGACGGGGTTGTGAAAATTCTGGAATCCAAAGGACATAAAGACCGAATCGTTGTACTCTCTGAGAGTATGCTCGCCCTATGTGTGACTTATGACCAGCGTGCAGACACGATTTATCCTGACCGAAAATACTTCTTTCAGAGTCCAAGTGCCAGAGGAGATGGGATGTATTCTATGGAATGGATGATTCCCACGTTCCGCCGGTTTCTCCATTCCGCAGGTATATTCGGATACGCCGGGGTCACCCCGAGAACTTACGATTTGAGACACTCGTTTGCCACACACCGCTTGTACCAGTGGATAAAGGAAGGAAAGGACGTGAATGCCTGCCTTGCCTATTTGAGCGAGTACATGGGACACGCAAATCTCTCAGATACAGCGTATTATATACATTTACTTCCGACCCTCTATACTGATTTTCCAGAACTACATCTGGACACACTCCAAACGGAGGTGCGCTCATGAGATTGAGATTGAAGGATGAAAAATTCTATAAAACGGTGCGGGATTTCCTTGATATCTATCTGATTCGGCACAAGGGATATAGCGCAAATACCCAAAAATCGTATCGGGAGGCGTTGAATCTTCTTCTCCTCTACTTCAAAACGGAACTTGGCCTTGAATACGTCAATATTGGATTTGAGGATATCACTTATTCCAATATAACTGGATTTCTTGAATGGCTCTCAAGTTCCAGAAACTGCTCACCTGCAACGATAAATCTGCGGTTGATGGCGATTCGTTCCTTTACAAAATACGCCGGAATACTAGACCCTGCAAAAATCCATACCCAAGTGGAAATCAGCAACATTTCCATTCGGAAAATGCCGGGTAAAGTAGTTGAGTTCCTTTCGATGCCAGCCTTGAATACCCTTATGGAGCAACCGAATCGATTGAAAGCAAATGGATATCGAGACTTTTGCTTTATGAAGCTGATGTACGACACTGCAGCCCGTTGCCGAGAATTGGTCAATGCAAAAATCGGTGACCTTGATCTTCGTAAATCGTATACTGCAATCTGCCTCACTGGAAAAGGAAACAAAATGCGTGTGGTACCGATTTCCCCGAGTATGAGTACCCTTCTCAAAGAGTATATGGATACCGTTCATCCCATTGAACAAAGACAGAATAGTGATTACTTGTTCTTTACAACACTCCATGGCCGCAGGACTAGGATGTCAACTGATGCTGTGTCCCTCTTTATGAAAAAGTATGGCGAACTTGCAAACCATATTTGTTCTGAAGTTCCCAAGCGGGTACATCCCCACCAACTCCGACACTCCAGAGCCATGCACTTGTATCGTGCCGGTATGCCGCTCGTTCTTCTCTCGGAGTTTCTTGGACACGCCGATGTCAACACAACTCGTGTCTATGCATGGGCAGATACGGAGACAAAGCGTCAGGCAATCCAAAAAATCTCTGGAAATTTGAATGAAAGTTCTGTTGCGCCTATTTGGGAAAACGATGAGGAGATGATAAAGCGCCTGTATGGATTAGCGTGATTTTACCACAATTCAACAATAACCGCAAGGCGGTGACCGGTTGGTTTCCTCCGGCTGCCGCAAATTTATTATTCGGAGGTTTGATAGTGAAATGCCCAGAAAAAACGCCTTATCTCGGGCAGAAAGCAGTATAGTGACCGACTCCCTCAGGATAACTCAATCCTCGGGATTAGATCGACACGCTGGAACAGCGGCTGGAGCAATACTATATGCCGCTTACGTTCAGCACGGACTGCCTCGATCTCATCAGCAATGACGCGCTGACCAGAACACAGTTGCGCGAGGTCATTGCGCGGTGCAGAAAATTTAGAATCGATCAACATTGGGAGGATGCTGTATGCTGATCAGAACCATTCAGACAGATACGCTTTTTTCATCCGTATATGATTCGCGCAGTTCAATGGGATACGCTGCCGCAGAAGCGGCGGCCAGCGCCATTCGCGCAGTTCTGGAACGGAAGGAAACTGCAAATGTGATTTTTGCCGCTGCGCCTTCGCAGAATGAGATGCTGGAAAGCCTGCTGCGGCAGGACCTGGATTTTTCCCGGATCAACGCCTTTCACATGGACGAGTACCTCGGCCTTGGTCTGGATGACAGCGCTTCCTTCAGCTGCTATCTGACAAAGCATCTGTTCGGCAGGGTAACGTTCCGCACTGTGAATCTGATTCCCGCAAAGCGAACGCCGGAGGCAGCCTGCCGCGCCAAGCCATGGGGCACCGGCCATGCGCTGGCCTGCTGCAAGGGCGTGGTAAACGGCCCGTTTGCCGTCATCAACGCGGACGATTTCTATGGCCGGACGGCCTTCTCCGAAATTTATGATTTTCTGGCCGCGCAGACGGACGAGAGCTGCTATGCCGACAGCAATGAGATGCAGGCATAAAACTGACAAGACTGGCAACTGCACCAATCTATAACTCTTATAATTACATTCCCATTCTATGAGACTAAACAGATGCCCCGGCCCAGAGTATTCCGAGCCGGGGCTGCCGTATATCCATCAAAAATCCATGTCAAGCCGCTTTCCGAAACCGCAGGCCGTTTGCCCTCACGGACAGTTCCTGCGACAGAAGCCGCAGCGTTTCAAATTCATTGTCGAGGCCGTCAAGCTCCCTGCGGAGAATTTCTTCGTAGTGCTGCTTTTTCTGTTCCAGCATGGCGATTTTGTTGACCTGTCGCTCTATGATGCCGCAGGGTGAATATACAAATTGTTATCTGACCCGGAGTTGGCGCAAAAACTGCGCTGCAGTAAACAAAGAATAGGGATTTCCGATGTGCGCGAAGCCGACAGAAGGATGGGGGAATTTGCAGGAGGGTGGACAGTCCTATCATCCTCTTTTCTGGAAAAGCAGAAATCCAAAAATAGTTGCAAAAACGCCTGATATTCAAAGAATATCAGGCGTTTTAGTGGGCAATGTCAGCTTAACTTACTGACATTGACCCTCTCATTTCTGAGGGTAGGAGGATTTGTCAGCTTAACTTACTGACATTGGGGAAACCGGAAGGACTTCTCTTTCGTTCAAAAGTCTGCTGATTTACACCCTAGGCCTGAGGATGCAGGATAGGGGGGTATACAAAGAGGAATGTTCCATGAAAAAGGTCTGCGCTGCCCTGTTTCTGATCATACTGCTGCTGCGGCCATTGTGCCAGTCAGCGCCGCTGGGACGCTGCGGTGACGTGCGCGCAGCTGGCGGTGATTTTGAACGGACTGCTGGGGCGGACGCTGTCGTCGCTCGACGATCTTCAGCTCGGAATGCCGATTTTTGACGACAACCGCGACGCGCAGGTGTGATATTTCCTGCTTATTCTGGAGGCGGCCGTGGCCCACGCCGCCGCCGATGCCGTGGAGCATGAACGCTGGGTGGGGCTGGGTTGAAGGGTGCGCAGAGCACGATTGCACAAAGACGCGGTGCGGAGAGGGCGCATGGTTTTGTGAAAATGTCGAATCTTGGACTGTGTGCTTGACAAGCGGTGGGAATCGTGCTTTAATGGCCGCAAGTATTGATAACCACGAAATACGATGACGGAATTATGGCCCTGTTGGAGCGTCTCAGAGAACCGGCGGCTGGTGTGAGCCGGTACCGAAGACAGCGGTCAGTCTGCTTCCCGAGTAGGCCCTGCGAACGGCGACAAGTAGCATGGCCCGTTTGGCCTCGTTACCGGCTATGGGCTTGTCAGAGTCCGAGAGTGATCGTCCGCCGTGAGGCGGGGGATAAGCAGGGTGGTACCGCGAAGCTATTTCGTCCCTGAAGCCAGTTGGCTTCAGGGACTTTTTGTTTTCCGAAAAAAGGAGGAACCTATGATGAAACACATTTCCGTGACAGATACCACGATCCGCCAGGCGGGCAAGGCCGCGGGCTATACGCTCTCGTTCCGCGAGAAGATCGAGCTTGCCAAGCTCCTCGACCGGCTGGGCGTGAGCGTCATTGAGCTGCACGCGGTCGAAAACCCAAAGATCGACAGTCTGCTCATCAAATCCGTCGCCTCTGCGGTGAAGGAAAGCGCCGTGTGCGTGCCGGTCGCGCTGGACCCGGCGAGCGTATCGCTGGTCTGGGCCGCGCTCAAAGAGGCGAAGCACCCGCGCATCCAGGTCCCCGCGCCGGTCAGCGCCGTGCAGATGGAATATCTCGCGGGCAAAAAGCCCGCCGCCATGCTCGAGGCGATCCGCCAGACCGTCGCGGCGGCGCGGGCGGTCTGCGAGGACGTGGAATTCCTCGCGGACGACGCCACGCGCGCCGATCACGCCTTCCTCGCTGAGGCGCTGCAGACCGCGATCGCGGCCGGCGCGTCCGGCGTGACCGTCTGCGACGCAGCGGGGAACATGCTGCCGGACGCGTTCGGCAGCTTCGTGCGCGGGATCTACGAGGCCGTGCCGCAGACGAAGGACGTGCGCTTCGGCGTGAGCTGCTCGGACGCGCTGTCGATGGCGGACGCGTGCGCCGTGAGCGCCATCGCCGCCGGGGCCGGCGAGATCAAGGCCGCGGCCTACTGCGTCGACACCGCGAACCTTGCACACATGGCAAAGCTGCTGGCAGCCAAGGCCCAGGACTTCGGCGTCGTCAGCACGCTGCAGTTCACGCAGATGAACCGCCTGCTGTCACAGATCGCCTGGATGTGTCAGACGGGCCGCAGCCAGCTCTCGCCGTTTGACAACGGCGTGCAGACCTCCTCCGGCGCAGTTTTGACCGTGCACGACACGCAGGAGGCCGTCATGAAGATGGCCGCCGCCCTCGGCTACGATCTTTCGGAGGAGGACGGGGCGAAGGTCTACGAGGCCTTCTGCCGCATCGCGGCGAAGAAGCAGACCGTGGGCGAGAAGGAGCTCGACGCCATCATCGCCTCCGCCGCGCTGCAGGTGCCGCCGACGTACCGGCTCGAAAGCTACGTCATCAACACCGGCAACACCATCAGCGCTTCGGCGCAGATGAAGCTCACGAAAAACGGCCAGACGCTCTCGGGTGTGAGCCTGGGCGACGGCCCGGTCGACGCGGCGTTTCTGGCCATCGAATCGATCCTCGGCCGCCATTACGAGCTGGATGATTTCCAGATCCAGGCCGTCACCGAGGGCCGCGAGGCCATGGGCGAGTCGGTCGTCAAGCTCCGCAGCGGCGGCAAGCTCTATTCCGGCCGCGGCATCTCGACCGATATCATCGGCGCGTCCGTGCACGCGTATCTCAACGCCATCAACAAGATCGTCTACGAAGAAGCGGCGAACGCCTGAGGAGGAAGCAGCACATGAATGTATCGTTTTCCACACGCGGCTGGCAGCAGATCCCCTGGGAGCAGCAGGTGCAGATGGCCGAGACCATGCGCTTCGGCGGCATCGAGCTCTATAACGTCCACAAAACGCCGGAGCTGACCGGCCGCGGCGGCCCGCTGCACCGCTATACCGCCGCCGCGACGGCGCGGGAGCTCTGGCAGAAGGGCCTGTGCATCCCGTGCTTCGATACCGCCTGCGACATCGCGGGTGAGAACTGCACCGAGACCGTGACAGCCCTCATGCAGCTGGCGCACGACGTGCAGTGTCCGTATGTCTCCGTGACTGCGCAGCGCGATGACGACGCGCGGATCTCCGCCGCACTCGAAGCGCTCCTCCCCGCCGCCGAGGCGCAGGGGATCACGATCCTGCTCAAGACCAGCGGCGTCTTTTCCGACACGGCCCGGCTGCGCACGCTGCTCGATGCGTTTGCCTGCGACCAGCTGGGCGCGCTCTGGGATATGCACCATCCCTACCGGGACCACGGCGAATCCGCCGACACGACCATCAAAAACCTCGGTGCCTACGTCCGCCACGTTCACCTGCGCGACTCGGACGACGACGGCAGCTATGACCTCATCGGCGAGGGCACGCTGCCCGTCGGCAGTATGATGCAGGCGCTGTCCTCCATCGACTATGACGGGTTCATCTCGCTCGAGTGGAAGCCGGAATGGATGCCCGACCTGACCGACCCGGAGGTCATCTTCCCACATTTCGTCAACTACATGCACCGCTTCGATTCCCCGCGCGGCAAGAAAAAGACGCTCTACGACAACGCCGCGCATACCGGCAAGTTCGTCTGGAAGAAAGACAGCCTCATCTCCGAGACCTTCCCGCAGGTGCTCGACCGGATGGTCGAGGAATTCCCGGACCAGTACGCGTTCAAATACACGACGCTCGACTACACGCGGACCTACGCGCAGTTCCGCGACGACGTGGACGATTTGGCCCGCGCGCTCGTCTCGCTCGGCGTGCGCCGGGGCAGCAAGGTCGCCATCTGGGCTACGAACGTGCCCGCGTGGTTCATCACCTTCTGGGCCGCGACGAAAATCGGCGCCGTGCTCGTCACGGTCAACACGGCGTACAAGATCCACGAGGCGGAATATCTGCTGCGGCAGTCCGACACGCACACGCTCGTCATGATCGACCACTGTCTGGACTCGAACTACCGTGAGATCATCCAGACCCTCTGCCCGGAGCTGGCCGACGCAAAGCCCGGCTCCGCCCTGCACTGCCGCAAGCTGCCGTTCCTGCGCAACGTCATCACCGTCGGCTTCCGGATGCCGGGCTGCCTGACCTTCGACGAGGCGATGGATCGGGCCAATATGGTCCCGCGCGAGCAGATTTTGCGCATGGCCGCGGGCGTGCGGCCGGACGACGTGTGCAATATGCAGTACACTTCCGGCACAACGGGCTTCCCGAAGGGCGTCATGCTGACGCACTACAACGTCGTCAACGACGGCAAGTGCATCGGCGACCGGATGGATCTGTCCACGGCCGACCGGATGATGATTCAGGTGCCGATGTTCCACTGCTTCGGCATGGTGCTCTCCATGACCTCCTGCATGACGCACGGCGCAACGCTCTGCCCGATGCCGTATTTCTCGGCCAAGGTCTCGCTCGCCTGCATCAATCAGGAGCGCATCACCTGCTTCAACGGCGTGCCGACGATGTTCATCGCCATGTTCAACCATCCGGACTACAAAAAGACCGATTTTTCCTATATGCGCACCGGTATCATGGCCGGTTCCGGCTGCCCGCCGGAGCTGATGCGCCGGGCCGCCCAGCCGGACGAGATGCACATGACCGACATCGTCAGCGTCTACGGCCAGACCGAATCCGCCCCCGGCAGCACCATGAGCGCCTGCGGCGACCCGCTCGATCTGCGGTGCAACACGGTCGGCTACGCCTTCCCGCACATCGAGTGCAAGATCATCGACCCCGAGACCGGCGAGGAAGTGCCGGACGGCGTCAACGGCGAGTTCTGCTCGCGCGGCTACAACACCATGAAAGGCTACTACAAGATGCCCGAGGCCACGGCCGCCACCGTTGACAAGGAGGGCTGGCTGCACTCCGGCGATCTGGCCTGCCGGGACGAAAACGGCTGCTACCGCATCACCGGGCGGCTGAAGGACATGATCATCCGCGGCGGCGAGAACATCTACCCCAAGGAGATTGAGGAATTCATCTACACCCACCCGGCCGTCAAGGACGTACAGGTCATCGGCGTGCCGGACAAGAAATACGGCGAGGAGGCCATGGCCTGCATCATCCTCAAGGAGCCCGGCAGCGTGACCGTGGAGGAGATGCTGGACTATATCAAGGCCAGCATGGCACGGCACAAGGTGCCGAAATACATCGATTTTGTCGACGCATTCCCGATGAACGCAGCCGGAAAAATCCTGAAATACAAGATGCGCGAGGAGGCGACGGAGCGCTTCGGCCTGGAGGGCGCGGCCGGGATCGACACGGCGCAGACCGCCGAGCAGGTGAAGCGGTAAGCACTGATAGCCGGTATTAGTAAAATTTATACTTGACAGCCTGCAAAGACTGTGTTAAATTTGGGGCAAGTTCAAATCAAAAAAAGCTGTGACGAAGACGGTCGGACGGACTGCTTTCAGAGAGCCGGTGGTTGGTGCAAACCGGCAGCACGAACTCCTGTGACCTATCACTTCCGAGCTGGAGGCCCGAACACCATTCGCAAGTAGACGCCTCTCGTCCGCCCACGTTACGGGATAGGGCTTGTCAGAGCCTGAAGCGGCAGTTCTCAGAGCTGCAATTTGAGTGGTACCACGGGTATTGTGATTCACAGACTCGCCTCAAAGATTCCTAGGAATCCTTGAGGCGAGTTTTTTCGTTCGAAGTAACTTACACAGTTTAACACAGGAGGAACCCACTATGATGATGCAAACCAAGAAGCCGGCTGCCAACCCGCTGATGGAGATCGCAGAGCGAATCCGCGAGATGCGCGAGATCGTCGGCTACAGCGAAGCGGAGATGGCCGAGAAGACCGAGGTCAGCGTCGAGCAGTATCACAGCTATGAGCAGGGCACGGTCGATTTCCCGTTTACGTTCATGCACAAGTGCGCGCTGGCGTTCGGCGTGGAGCTGACGGATCTGCTCGAAGGCCAGAGCGCCAAGCTCTCGAGCTACACGGTGACGCGCCGGGGCATGGGTCCGGTGACGGCCAGCGAGGACGGCATCACCATTCAGAATATGGCGGCAATGTTCCGGCAGAAGCTGGCGACACCGTATTGGGTCACCTATCAGTATTCCAAGGAGCTGCAGAGCCAGCCGATCCACACCACGACGCATGCCGGACAGGAATTTGACCTCGTCGTGAAGGGGACGCTCCGTGTGCGTGTCGGCGAGCACGAGGAAGTCCTCCACGAGGGCGACAGCATCTTCTACAAGAGCTCCACGCCGCACGGCATGATTGCCGTGGATGGGCATGACTGTGTATTCCTCGCAATGATCATGGCGAGCAGCGAAAAGGAGCAGGACCTGTCCGTGCGGACACGGGCGTTGGAGGAGACGCCGGAGCAGCAGCTGCTCTGCGACCAGTTTGTCCACGGGGTGGAAAAGGAAGACGGCTCGCTGGAGCGGCTGGAGTTCCGCAACGAGGACAAATTCAATTTTGCATTCGACATCGTGGACGGCCTTGCACGGCGTGAGCCGGACAAGCTCGCGATGGTGCATATCGCAAACGACAGGACTGAGCGGCGGTTCACGTTCAAGGACATGAAGGACGCTTCGAGTCAGGCGGCGAACTATTTCACGTCACTCGGCGTGAAGCGCGGCGACCGCGTGATGCTGGTGCTCAAGCGGCACTATCAGTTCTGGTTTGCGATCCTCGGCCTGCATAAGCTGGGCGCGATTGCCATCCCGGCGACGAACCAGCTGATGGAGCATGATTTTGCCTATCGCTTCAAGGCGGCGGGCGTGAGCGCGATCGTCTGTACGGCGGACGGCGACACGGCACATCAGGTCGACATCGCGGAGGCCGACGCGGGTGCGCATCTGACGAAGGTTCTCGTCGGCGGCAAGCGCGAGGGCTGGCACGACTTTGACGCGGAATACGGCCTGTTCTCCCGGCGCTACACGCGCAAGGACGACGCGCCCTGCGGCGACGATCCGATGCTCATGTTCTTCACGTCCGGCACGACCGGCTATCCGAAGATCGCTGTTCACAGCTACAAATATGCGCTGGGCCATTACGTTACGGCCCGGTACTGGCACTGGGTGCAGCCCGGCGGACTGCACTTCACGATCTCCGAGACCGGCTGGGGCAAGGCGCTCTGGGGCAAGCTGTATGGCCAGTGGCTGTGCGAGGGTGCGGTGTTCGTCTACGACTTTGATCGGTTCGACGCCGAGAAGATCCTGCCGATGTTCGCCAAATACAACATCACGACGTTCTGTGCGCCGCCCACGATGTACCGGATGCTGATCAAGCAGGATCTGTCCCGCTTCGACCTCAGTTCCATCCAGCACGCGACGACTGCGGGCGAGGCGCTGAACCCGGAGGTCTATTATCAGTTTGAAAAGGCGACGGGGCTGCAGATCGCCGAGGGCTTCGGCCAGACGGAGATGACGCTCGGCATTGCGAACCTCGTCGGCCAGCCGCTCAAGCCCGGCTCGATGGGCAAGCCCATCCCCGGCTACGGCATCGACCTTGTCAATCAGGACGGCACCCCGACTGCCGACGGCGACACGGGCGAGATCGTCATCCATACCGCGGGACGAGAGCACTTCTGCGGGCTGTTCCTCGGCTATTATCAGGACAAGGAGCGCACTGAGGCCGTCTGGCACGACGGACTCTACCACACCGGCGACCTCGCGTGGCGCGATGAGGACGGCTTCTACTGGTACGTTGGCCGCGCGGATGACGTCATCAAGTCCTCCGGCTACCGCATCGGGCCGTTCGAGATCGAAAACGTCATCATGGAGCTGCCGTATGTGCTTGAGTGCGGCGTGTCCGCTGCGCCGGACGAGGTGCGCGGGCAGGTCGTCAAGGCCAGCATCGTGCTCGTCAAGGGCACCGAGGGCACGGAGGAGCTGAAGAAGGAAATCCAGAACTACGTCAAGCAGCATACCGCGCCGTATAAGTATCCGAGAATTGTGGAGTTCAAAGAAGAGCTCCCGAAGACCATCAGCGGCAAGATCATCCGAAGCAAGCTCTGATGACCGGGATTTTTCGACGATGCGGCGATTGAACCGGACCGGCATACGCTCAATATGTGTTCTCTGGGTTGCGCTGGTTTGCCCCAATATGCAGCTCCGGCAGACAGGGATGATGACAACAGAAAACCACCGAAAATTTTTCTTGACAATTGCATACTTTTTCGTTATGATTCTTAACAACAATAAAGGCTACGACGGAGAGGGTTCCGCGCAAGTCCTGTTTCAGAGAGCCGGTGGATGGTGTGAACCGGTAACAGACGCGCAGAATTTGTAGCTCCCGAGCCGGAGAGAAGAACGCCCGTAATGGCAAGTAGACCTCTCCCGCGTCAGCTGCGTCAGTGCTTAGACTTTGCTGGAAGTCGATGAGTGGTATCTGCCGTGAGGCAGGTGCAATTTGAGTGGTACCGCGGGTATGCTGTATGCAGCCCGTCTCAAAGAATCATTTCTTTGAGACGGGCTTTTTGCATCCACGGAGGTAACACCATGAAAAAAACACTCACAGGGCTGGACTTCAAAATTCAGGAAATGGCGGGACGCATCCGAGAGCTGCGCGAGATCTCCGGCTTTTCGGCGCAGACGATGGCGCTGAAAACAGGCACGAGCGAAGAAGAATATCTTCGCTGTGAGGCCGGGCAGAGCGACCTCAACTTCGCTTTTCTCTACCGCTGCGCGCTGGCTTTTGGCGTTGACGTTACAGATCTCATCGAGGGCAGCAGCCCAAAGCTTCGATCCTATACGCTGACACGCGCGGGCAATGGACAGAAGATCGAGCAGGCCCATGAGATGATCTATTACAACATGGCCTCCGGCTTTCAGAACCGCATTGCAGACCCGCTGTTCGTTGAAAACAAATACTCTGATGAAGCATTCTATTCGGACATTGAGCTGACCAGCCACGTCGGGCAGGAATGTGATCTTGTCATTCGCGGCAGTATGAAAGTTCAGGTCGGCGGACATACCGAGCTTCTGCATGAAGGCGACTGCATCTACTATGACAGCTCCATTCCGCACGGCATGGTTGCTGCGGACGGTCAGGATTGCCTGTTCTATGCGATCGTGCTCCGCCCACAGGAGCCGAGCCTCCCGGAGGCCGGCAGCGACCGCGCTGCCATGATCGAGACGGCGCAGAGTCCGGATCCGGAGGCGCGCATTTACACCCGCTTCGTCGATGCGCCCGAGGATGCAAACGGGAAACTGCAGTCCATCGCTTTCAAAAATGAGCAATCCTTCAATTTCGCATTTGACATTGTGGATGCGCTGGGCCGTGAAAAGCCTGAAAAGCTCGCCATGCTGCATGTGGCTCTGGATGGAACGGAGCGGCGGTTCACATTCAAGGACATGAAAGATGCTTCCAGCCAGGCCGCCAATTACTTTACCTCGCTCGGCATCCGACGCGGCGACCGCGTGATGCTCGTGCTCAAGCGGCATTACCAGTTCTGGTTTGCCATTCTGGGTCTGCACAAGATCGGCGCCATTGCGATTCCGGCTACCAATCAGCTTGTGGAGCATGATTTCTCTTACCGCTTCCAGGCAGCGGGCGTCAGTGCAGTTCTCTGCACGGCAGACGGCGATACTGCGTACCATGTCGACATTGCAGAGGCCGACACCGGGATGAAGTTGACAAAGATCATGGTTGGCGGCAGCCGGGACGGCTGGCACGATTTCAATGCGGAATACGGCCTGTTTTCCCGCCGCTATACGCGCAGGGACGACGCGCCCTGCGGCGACGAGCCAATGCTCATGTTCTTTACCTCCGGTACGTCCGGATACCCGAAAATTGCAGCACACAACTATAAATATCCGCTTGGACATTTTATCACTGCAAAATACTGGCATCAGGTCAACCCGGACGGGCTGCACCTGACCATCTCCGACACCGGCTGGGCCAAGAGCCTCTGGGGAAAGCTCTACGGTCAGTGGCTGTGTGAGGCGGCTGTGTTTGTTTATGATTTCGACCGCTTTGATGCAGAAAAAATTCTGCCGATGTTTGCGAAGTATCAGATCACGACATTCTGTGCGCCGCCCACGATGTACCGCATGCTGATCAAGCAGGACCTGTCCCGATTTGATCTTTCTTCTATTCAGCATGCGTCTATCGCCGGTGAAGCGCTCAATCCTGAGGTCTTCCGCCAATTTGAAAAGGCGACTGGCATGCGCATCATGGAGGGCTTTGGGCAGTCTGAATCGACGCTCATCATCGGCAATCTGGCTGGCGACAGCCATAAGATCGGCTCTATGGGCAAGCCTGTCCCACTCTACGATGTGCATCTGCTGGACAGCAGCGGGCATGAAGCGGAGGCCGGCGACACGGGGGAGATCTGCATCAACATTCAAAACGGCATTCCCTGCGGACTTGCCTACGAATACTACAACAGCCCGGAGGTCACGGCAAAAACGTGGCACGATGGCTTCTACCACACGGGCGACCTCGCCTGGCGTGACGAGGACGGCTTCTACTGGTATGTCGGCCGTGCGGATGACGTCATTAAATCGTCTGGCTACCGCATTGGACCGTTTGAAATCGAAAATGTCATCATGGAGCTGCCGTATGTGCTCGAATGCGGTGTGTCTGCCGCCCCGGATGAGATCCGCGGGCAGGTCGTCAAGGCCAGCATCGTACTGGTCAAGGGCACCGAGGGCACGGACGCGCTGAAAAAAGAAATTCAGACCTATGTCAAGACGCATACTGCGCCGTACAAATATCCCCGTATTGTGGAATTCCGCGAAGCGCTTCCAAAGACCACCAGCGGAAAAATCATCAGAAGCAAGCTCTGAAGGAGGAGTCGGCCATGACACACAAACGCCTAACGCTTTTTGCCGGACATTACGGCAGTGGAAAGACGAATATCGCGCTGAATTATGCGCGGTGGCTCCGGCGAAAAGGCGAAGCCGTGACTGTGGCCGATCTTGACATTGTAAATCCCTATTTCCGGACGAAGGATTCAGAAGAAGATCTGAAAAAAGAGGGGATCGGACTGATCGTCTCACCGTTTGCAAATTCGAATCTCGATGTTCCGGCCATGCCGAAGGAGACCTACGCGCTGATTGCGGAGCGGGGAGAATGCGGCGTGCTGGACATCGGCGGAGACGACCGCGGAGCGCTGGCACTGGGGCGCTATGTTCCGGAGATCCGGGCGGAGGGTGATTATGAGATGCTGTTCGTCATCAACCGGGCCCGGCCGCTGACAAGGACGGTAGCGGATACGATCCTTGTGCTGCGGGAAATCGAGGCCGCCTGTGGGCTGCCGTTCACGGCAGTCGTCAACAATACGAATCTCGGGCAGGCGACGGCGGCGGTGGATGTGCTGTCAAGCATGCCCTATGCGGAAGCGGTCGCCGCGCGGGCAGGGCTGCCGCTCAAGATGACCTGCTGCGCTGCACGGCTCTGCGACGCACTGCGCGGGAGCATTCCAAACCTGTTCCCGATGGAGATCCAGAAGCTATATTACCAATTACGATAAATGGAGGAACAAAATGGCAAAACTGATATTTCAGGAAGAACTCTGCAAGGGCTGCGGCCTGTGTGTGAACGCCTGTCCGAAGGGGCTGCTGGCGCTGTCGAAGACGCGGCTGAATCAAAAGGGACATGCGCCCGTGGAGCTGACGGAGCCGGACAAGTGCGTCGGCTGTGCGTTCTGCGCGACGATGTGTCCCGACTGTGTCATTACGGTAGAAAAGTAAGGAGGGCGGGAAGATGCAGGAAAAAGTATTGATGAAGGGCAACGAGGCCATCGCGGAGGCCGCGATCCTCGCCGGGTGCCGCCACTATCTGGGCTATCCCATCACGCCGCAGACCGAGGTCGCGGCCTATATGGCGAAGAAAATGCCGAAGATCGGCGGGACGTTTTTGCAGGCCGAGAGCGAGATCGCGGCCATCAACATGGTTTACGGCGTGGCCGCGACGGGCAAGCGGGCGATGACCTCGTCCTCCAGCCCCGGTATCGCGCTCAAGTGCGAGGGCATTTCGTACCTGGCGGGCGCAGATCTGCCCGCAGTCATTGTCAACGTGCAGCGCGGCGGGCCCGGCCTCGGCGGCATTCAGCCATCGCAGTCCGACTACTTCCTCGCGACGCGCGGACCCGGCCACGGCGACTTCCATGTGCTGGTACTGGCTCCGGCGTCGGTTCAGGAGATGGCCGACCTGACCGGAAAGGCGTTTGACCTTGCGGAAAAATACCGGATGCCGGCAATGCTGCTGGCTGACGGCACGATGGGCCAGATGATGGAGCCCGTGCAGCTGCCGGAGGCGCGTGACCCGGACACAACTGAAAAGGATTGGGCCGTCACTGGAACGAAGTGCCAGCGGAAGCATCACGTTGTCAACTCCCTCTACCTCAGCCCGGCAGAGCTCGAGCGGCTGAACATCGAGCGCTTCGAGCGATACGCCGAGATCGAGAAGAATGAGTGCATGTGGGAAGCGTTCATGATGGAGGACGCCGAGGTCTGCATCGTGTCCTGCGGTATTACCGCGCGCGTGTCGCGCAACGCGATCGTCGAAGCGCGCAAGCAGGGCATCAAGGCCGGCATGATCCGGCCGATCACGCTCTGGCCGTTCCCGAAGGCACCGCTGCGCAAGGCCGCTGATCAGGTGAAGCGGTTCGTTTGCGTGGAGCTCAACATGGGCCAGATGCGCGAGGATGTGCAGCTGGCGGTAGCGTGCAAAAAGCCGGTCGACCTTTGCTTCCGCGTGGGCGGCATGATCCCGTCGCCGGATGAGGTGCTGGACGCGATCCGCAAGGCAAACGAAGGAGGGAACGACTGATGGCTGTTGTATTTGAAAAACCGAAGGCGCTGACCGACGCCGTATTCCACTACTGCCCCGGCTGCACGCATGGCATCATCCATCGGCTCGTCGCCGAGGCGATCGACACGCTCGGCATCGAGGGCCGGACGATCGGCATTGCGCCGGTCGGCTGTTCCGTACTGGCCTATGACTACTTTACCTGTGACATGGTCGAGGCGTCGCATGGACGTGCGCCCGCAGTCGCGACGGGTGTGAAGCGGTCGCTGCCGGACAACATCGTCTTCACCTATCAGGGCGACGGCGACCTCGCGTCCATCGGCCTCTGCGAGACCGTCTCCGCCGCGGCGCGCGGCGAAAATATCACGGTCATCTTTGTCAACAACGCGATTTATGGCATGACGGGCGGCCAGATGGCCCCGACCTCTCTGCCCGGCCAGATCACACAGACGTCGCCCTATGGACGCGACGTCAACACCTGCGGCTGGCCGATCCGGATCTGCGAGATGCTCGCGACGCTGGAGGCCCCGGCGTATCTCGAGCGCGTGACCGTGAACAATGTGAAAAACGTGAAAAACGCAAAAAAAGCGATCGAAAAGGCGTTCCGTTATCAGGTGGAGGGCAAGGGCTTCTCACTGATCGAGGTGCTGTCGGCCTGTCCGACGAACTGGGGCCTGACGCCGCAGAAGGCGCTGGAGTGGATCGACGAGAAGATGATCCCGTACTATCCGCTGGGTGTCTACCGAGACAAGGAGGGCTGAGAGATGGCAGATCATCAAATCGTGATTGCGGGCTTCGGCGGACAGGGATTGCTGTTCTCCGGAAAGGTTCTGGCCTACGCGGGCCTCATCGAAGGGCGGGAGCTCAGCTGGCTGCCGTCCTATGGCCCGGAGATGCGCGGCGGCACGGCAAACTGCAACGTCATTCTGTCGGACGCCCCGGTCGGCTCGCCGATCGTAAACACGCCGAACGTGCTCATGGTTATGAACAACCCTTCGCTCGATAAATATGAAAACGCCGTGCAGCCGGGCGGGAAAATTTTCCTCGACTCCACGCTCATCGCCCGCAAGGTTACGCGCACGGATGTGGAGGCTTATTACGTCCCGGCCACGAAGATGGCAATGGACATGGGAATGCCGACGCTTGCCAACATGATCCTGCTCGGCGCGCTGATCTCGAAGACCGGGTGTGTCCGGGAGGAGAGCCTCGCGGACGCGCTGCACAAGGTCATCCCGGCGCGCAAGGCCGACCTTTTCGACCTCAACATGCAGGCGCTTCAGGCTGGGAAGGAGTTCGCCGGATGAAGACTGCCTGCATCCAGATGGACATGCTCTTCGCGCAGCCGGAGGAGAACTTCGCGAAAGCGAAGCGGCTCATCCGCGAAGCGATGGTGAGCGGACCGGACGTGGTTGTCCTGCCGGAAACATGGAACACCGGGTTTTTCCCGAAAGAGCGTCTTTCCGAGCTGGCCGAGCGGGACTGCGCGCGGGTGAAACGCGAACTCGGCGGGCTGGCTGCGGAGCTTGGCGTGAATCTTGTGGCGGGCAGCGTCGCGAATGTGCGCGGCGGAAAGGTCTATAACACGGCGTGCGTCTTTGACCGCGCGGGGAACTGCGTCGCAGAGTATGATAAGACGCACCTGTTTACGCCGATGGGCGAGCATGCGTATTTCACGCCCGGCGATCATCTCTGCCGCTTCCGGCTCGACGGACACGACTGCGGCCTTGTAATCTGCTATGACATCCGCTTCCCGGAGCTGACGCGGACACTCGCCGTGCAGGGGATGGACATGCTCTTCGTCGTGAGCCAGTGGCCAGCGGCGCGCATCGGACATCTGCGGGCGCTGACGGTCGCGCGGGCGATTGAGAATCAGGCGTTCGTCATCTGCTGCAATTCCTGCGGCGACGCGGGCGAGACACATTACGGCGGCGCGTCCGCAATCATTGATCCGTGGGGGGAGCTGCTCGCCGCCGGCGGGCAGGACGAGCAGATTTTGGCCGCGGATTGTGAACTGGAGATGCTGGATGGAATCCGGAGCTCCATCAATGTCTTTCGCGACCGGAGGGCGGAGCTCTATCGGGTCTGATCGATGCTCCGCCCCTACAAACAGCTTTTATATGTACTATGAACATCAGGAGGAATGAAAAATGGAATACAACTTCCCTGTGATAAGGACTACGCACCCCAAGCCCCGTCCTGCCGACGAGACGAAGCTGGGCTTTGCGAAATACTTCACCGACCACATGTTCGTCATGGACTATGATGAAGGACAGGGCTGGCACGACGGGCGCGTTGTGCCGCACGAGCCGTTCCTCATCGAGCCGGCATCCTGCGTGCTGCACTACGCACAGATGATGTTTGAGGGCATGAAGGCCTACCGCACGCCGGACGGCGGCGTCCAGATTTTCCGGCCGGACATGAACATCAAGCGTATGGCCCGCACGAATGAGCGCATGTGCATCCCGGAGCTGCCGGGAGACCTGTTCCTCGCGGCGGTCAAGGCTGTGATTGAGGCGGATCGCGACTGGATTCCCTCCGCGCCGGGCACTGCGATGTATATCCGGCCGTTCATCTTCGGCGATGAGGTCTCGTTCTCGGTTCTGCCGGCCAAGCACTACAAATTTATGATCATCCTCAGCCCGACGGGCTCCTACTACGCGGCAAACGACGGCGGCCTGGCCACGACGCGCATCTATGTGCAGGACAAATACATCCGCGCGGCGCACGGTGGCACGGGCTATGCCAAGGTTGGCGGCAACTACGGCGGCGGCATGCGCGCCAGTCAGGACGCGATGAAATATAACTGCAAGGATGTGCTGTGGCTCGACGCGGCGGAGCATAAGTATGTCGAGGAGATCGGCACGTCGAACGCCTTCTTCCGCATCGCGGACGAAGTTATCACCGCACCGCTCGATTCCGGCACGATCCTGCCCGGCATCACGCGCGATTCTGTCATCCAGCTGCTGAAAAAGTGGGGCGTGAAGGTCTCGGAGCGGAAGCTCTCGATCGACGAGGTCGTTGCCGCGTCGAAGGACGGCAGCCTGCAGGAAATCTTCGCCAGCGGCACCGCAGCGGTCATCTCGCCGATCGGCTGGCTAAATGTGATGGGCACGGATGTTCAGGTCGCGGATGGGACGGTCGGTCCTGTGGCGCAGAAGCTCTATGATACGCTCTACGGCATACAAACCGGGACGGTTGCCGATGATATGGGCTGGACGTATCGGCTCCTGTAAGCGCTTTTCTCGACAAGTCCTGCAGAATACGTTACAATATCCCCAAGGAATTCAGACGAAAGGACGGTGCGCAGCATGAATATCGGTATGGTTATCTTGACGGCGTGATGAACGGCAGGACGGGCATTCCGCTAAAGGCATGGAAAGCGGAGCAGGAGAAGCTGACCGCCGAGCGGAAGGAGCTGTCCCGCCGCTATCTCGCACTGAAAGACGAGGTAAAGGAAGCGGAGCAGATACGGAAGGGCGTTTACGCGATCCTGCGGGAGGAAAACCGCAAAGAGCAGCCTGCGCACAAGCAAGACCTTAACCGCTGAAAGACAGAACGGCGGGACGGTAAAGCCCGTCCCGCCGCTTGCGTTTTGAGGGTTTGTAAGCCTGACAAACCGAAAGTTTTCACCCTAAATACCAATATGAATGTAGTCCGCTCAAATATGTTTTCGCCCCTTTGGGCATTTGCTTGATTGCATTGTATGTATTGATGTAATCTCCAAAGCCCATTCCAATACATATCAGTCCGAACAGCCCCAGAAAAACCGCATGAGGAATGAAAAGAAAAACGGAATACGGGATTAGCCCTAAAAATATGTTGGGACATAAGCACATGAATACAAATCTTGATTTACTCATAGCTTCCGTCCCTATAACAAAAAACAGCCCTTGCCTCAAATTGTTATACAAATACACATCTTCTTTATAACATATTGCATGGAGTAGCTCGTGCGGAAATAGTGACAATACCCCGCATATTGCCGCTAAAATCATACAAATTCTATTACTATGAAAATATTCTTTCCCGAGCAGCACGAATGGCACCGCTAATATAATCATCAGTAAAATGCAGCCACAATTACACATTAAAGACAGTTCTTTTGTGCTTGCAGCTTCTATAAAGGCAACTGCATTTGGATGATGTTCTCTCTGCGGCAGACTCTTTTCATCGCCGTTGTATTTTCCGCCGTAATGCAAAGTCATAGTGATTTAATTCCCCCACCGCCAAACCGCACTTAATCAATGCCGGTATTATTCTTTATTGGCTATGGCTTTGAGATGTTTTTTTGCTTGCTTATTCTCCAAACACAGTAATATGCAAATAAGGATATCAAAGGAAACAAAAGCGACACAGACGATAATTTGACTAAAATAAATTCCAAACATCAAAGATACAATCGGTATGATAATAGAGGCATAAAAATATGTTGGCGAAAAATAAATCCAATAATAGGGTAAAAAATGTGCGCCAACAACAATGGCGTACACCATAATCATTTTATCCGGAACAGCGTACATTGTCCACAGAACAATCGGAAGATACATTAGCTGATTGAGGGCAGCCACAACGGAAAGACTGCTAAAGGGATTATCTTTACAGAACATATCTACTTTTAGTATTTTTCCGAAAAGCATTCCGACTGGCATAAGTAATGCAGAGCAGCACATAGCAATCATGTTCTTTGCGGAAACATTCAAATCCGTGAGAAACGCAATCAGCATAATTGTCCATAAAACAGTGGACGCCATAATGAAGGGCAGCCCTTTCTTTTGCTTAACAGCAAATTCAACTTTCAAGTGGCTCAGTACCTGATCTTTTGTTCCGTTTTCAGACATTCCCATTCTCATCTCCTTCATACTGGTTTTCTTTTGGCGCTTGTAAGTAAAAATATTATAGCAAAAAAATGTGAACGATTCTACCGTTCAGCAAAAGAAAATCGTTAATAAAAAAGCACTTGACAAAACGCTTTATGACCAACCATTTCAATTATAGCATAGCTTTTTGAATTTTTCCACCGCTTTCTCACTTTGCAGACGAAAAATCTCATCCGTTCCGACTATCCAGACCGTCAAGGGACGAGTCGTATTTTTCCGCGCACAGCGCGAAAAAATCTCCACTCTTAAACCCTTGACCGTCCGGATTTTTGCCGCTGCCTTTTCGCCGTCGAAAACGGAGGGCGGATCATTCCGCTCTGCCGCAGCCCATTTCAGCGGAGCGGGCGCTATCCGCGTTGACGGCTAATTTGCGATGAATTTGCATATTGACTTTTCCGCTTTCTTTGTGTATACTAATTTGCGAATAAATTGCAAATTGGAGGCGTGGTGACTTGTCCAGTTACAGCACGCAGCAGAGGAAGGCTCTGCTTGCCTATCTGAGCCGGCACCCGGATGAGCTGCTGTCCGCACGGCAAATTGCGGACGCGCTGGCGGATGAAAGAATCAGCCTCAGCGCCGTATACCGGAACCTTGCACAGTTAGAGGCGGAAGAAAAAGTGCGCCGCAGCAGCAAGAGCGGCACGCGGGAGGTCTACTATCAGTACCTTGACGCCGAAAGCTGTAAGGGCGCGCTGCATATGCGCTGTGTAAAATGCGGCAGGACCTTTCACATGGCAAGCGGCAACGCCGTCCTGTTTGCAAAGCACCTGGCGCAGAGTGAGCAATTCACGCTGGACGCCGCCGACACGGTTCTCTATGGCACCTGCGCGGATTGCCGGGAAGAATAATATTTGGAAGGAGGACAGTCCATGACAAGAAAATTTCGTTTGATTACTCGCTTGCTGGCAACCGTGCTGGCGGCTGTCATGCTGTCCTCTGCTATTTATATCGCGGTCGAAGCCAACCACACCTGCTCCGGCGAGGACTGTGCCATCTGCCACCAGTTGCAGGTCTGTGAAAATCTGCTCAAGAGCATTGGGCTTGCCGGCGCTGCCGCGGTTTTCGCCGCGGCGGTCAGGTATGCCCCGTGCAGAGTCATTCCCTCCTGCGCGGAGCTTGTCCGCACGCTTACTCTGGTTTCGCTCAAGGTCAAACTTTCAGATTAAATAAGAACTATTTACAAGGGTGTAGTCTATCCGTTTTCGGATAGGCTTTCGCGGCGTTGCCGTTACCCTTGTATTTTTGCGCCCATTTTTACGTTCTTATCATAATTTGGAGGTACATATAGCCTATGAAAAAGATCACTGCGCTGCTGCTTGCGCTTATGATGCTGACCGGCGTCCTTGCCGGCTGCGGAAAGCCGCAGGATACCGGAAAAGCCGGCAAATTGAAGGTCGTCACGACCATCTTCCCCGAATACGATTGGGTCAGGGCGATCCTGGGCGACAAGGCGGAGAACGCCGAGGTCACCATGCTGCTGGATAACGGTGTTGACCTGCACAGCTATCCACCAGTACAGCGGAAAGAGTATTTTTTCCTCGCGCATTGTCTGCGGGGACTGCGGCTCCTACTTCGGTTCAAAAGTCTGGAACTCGACCTCAAAATACCGCAGGGTCATCTGGCAATGTAACGGCAAATTCAAGGGTGAGCACAAATGCGAAACGCCGCATCTGGACGAGGAAACCATTAAAGCGCGGTTCGTGACCGCCCTTAACGCTATCATCGAAAGCAAAGACAACATCCTTGAGGATTGCCGATTGATGCAAGCCACCCTGACAGACTGTACAGGCATTGATACAGAAATCGAGAGCCTGCTTGAGGAGATCGAGGTGGTGACCGAACTGACAAAGCGTTGCATTGCGGAAAATTCACAGATGGCACAGAACCAGGAAGAATACGCTGCCCGGTACAATGGGTTTGTAGAACGGTATGAAAAAGCCAAGGCACGGCTCGAACAGCTCCGCACTACAAAAGCTGCACGGGAAGCCCAGGCAGAAGCCATCGGAGCGTTTATGTTTGAGGTGCAGGAATTGGATGCCCTCACCGAGTTTGACGAAAAGCTCTGGCTCACCATTATTGACACGATAACCGTCCACGCCGACGGACGGATGACCTTCAAATTCCAGGGTGGTACAGAAATCGAGGCGTGAGTCCCAACAAAAATGAAAAGACCGCAGGTTTCAACGCCTGCGGTTTATTGCTGTCCCCACGGGTAGAGTAATGCACCCCCTAAAGCCGTGGTTGCACCCCCTAAAATCAAAAATGCACCCCCCTCCAAACCGTAATTGCACCCCCTTAACGGGTTTCTATCAAAATTAGAGTCATTTGCCAAAAGTCCACCGTAATTTTGATAGAATTGCGGTGGACTTTTTCTATGCCCGAAAACCGCTTAAAATGCAGAATTATATTCAATAATATGTTACATAATAACAATAGCGATTTTCTCAAGTTGTGAAATAAAAAGACAAAATCCCCATTCCGCAGAACGGGGATTTCAACCTGAATTGTTAAACAGATTATGTAAGCAACGGGAAGATATCTCTTATTGCCCATGTTGCGAAAAAGCCGATCACAATAGCGAGCATAAAGCCGTCGAGCAACCTGCTTTTTACTCTGTCGCCGATCAGGAAATATATTCCCATAAACGGAAACGACCAAAACATCGGATGAAAATGAAACGCACTTGTAAAATCAAGATGTAACGCACACAAAATCGACCGTGTAAAGCCGCAACCGGGGCATTGTATACCGAAAAAATGCCTCCATATGCATCCGATACCGGTAACAGATGAAATCAAATAACCGATACCGAGCAAAACAATGAAAAATAATTTCGGCAAAAGTTCTTTGAACCGTAGCTTCACTTAGAACAGTTTCTCAGGGTCAACAACATAGCTGCCTGTAAGAATCTTAACAAAATCAATGATAGCAAGAATGTAACCGACGCCGAAGCAAAGGCTTGCCACAATTTTAACAATGCCCTTTTTGTTTTCGCCCATCATGAAGTTGTGAATACCCAAACCGCCCAACAAGAATCAGATAATTGCCATTGTGGTCTTGTCTTTGCCGTTGAGATATTCGCCGGATACGGCGCCGTTCTGCTGACCGTTTGCAGGGGGAGGAGTCACGGGAGGCGTCTCGGGATTGTTTACGGGAGCGCCGCACTTCTCGCAAACGTTAGCGCCGGGCATGAGCTCTCCTCCGCAGTTCTGGCAGAATCTTCCGCCGCCGCCTGCCTTAACGCCGCAGTTTGCACAAAATTCCTGGTTGTCGTTGAGCATAGTTCCGCAGTTTTTGCAATACATAAAAATTACCTCTCCAAAATAGATTATGACATATTTGGTATGCTATGCCAATGCCATTATAACATGAGATTTTGACTATGGCAATACTATTTTTGTTTATTTTTCATAAATTCTGCGCGATTACGGCAGGTTTTTGGCGAATTTTCAAATTTTTTGCCAACAGCTGCGATAAAAAATA
>OOAA01000373.1_pt1 | contig 34778 bp, 26 predicted proteins | sample 1671671 | NCBI WGS metagenome assembly OOAA01 (sample SAMN06348180, study PRJEB24527) | human gut metagenome | biome: human gut; feature: ankylosing spondylitis patient; material: feces | host: Homo sapiens | place: China | collected 2015-10 | reverse complement strand
GCAAAGGTAACAAGCATAATGATTAAAAAAAAGGCTGCATCGCGGATACGCTTACGTTCAACTCATAGTATTGAGCATCAGAAATGCAAATATTGTGTCGGACGGCAAGGCGTCCGAATTAGGAATTAGGAATTTTGTGTTGCATAACGATATTTGTATGCACTTTGATGATATGTCATTTATTTTTTGTATATTCGCATCGTAATAGAAAACAACCCATGAGTATGGCAAGAAAACTATATCCTTTAGGCATACAGACATTTGAGCGGATACGCACAGAAAACCGTTTTTATGTGGACAAGACAGAGTATATATATAACATGGTGCATACAGATAGTGCATACGTGTTCTTGAGTCGCCCGCGCAGATTCGGCAAGTCGCTTCTTGTCTCTACATTGCAGAGCTATTTTGAGGGTCGCAAGGAACTCTTCAAGGGGTTGGCAATGGAAAAGTTGGAAAAGGAGTGGACGGAATATCCCGTGCTCTGTTTCGATCTTTCTGGCGGAAAACATCAGGAGGAAGACCAGCTGAACAGGTATCTTGACTATATTCTTAAAGAAAACGAACGCAGGTTCGGCATCGAGTGTGACGCTGTGGATGCTAATGTGCGCCTTGCAAATCTCATCTCTTCCGTCTATAACAAGACCGGCAAGCAGGTGGTTGTGCTTATTGACGAGTATGACGCTCCGTTGCTGGATGTGGTTCATCAGGACGAGCGGCTTGAAAGCTTGCGATATCTTATGCGCAACTTCTACAGTCCGTTGAAGCAGTGTGAGCCGATGTTGCGCTTCGTGTTCCTGACGGGTATCACAAAATTCTCGCAACTCAGCATCTTCAGCGAGCTGAACAACATCAACAATATAAGCATGGATGAGGAATATGCTGGGATTTGTGGAATTACAGAAGAAGAGTTGCTCAGCGAGATGTCGGCAGACATTGATATACTTGCAGACAAATTGGAGTTGACTCGTGAGAAAACAATAGAAACGCTGAAATACAACTACGATGGTTACCATTTCACATGGCCGTCGCCTGACATATTTAATCCTTACAGTCTGCTGAATTGTTTCTCAAAGCAGAGTATAGGTTCCTATTGGTTTGGCTCGGGCACCCCGACGTTCCTTATAGAGATGATGCGCAAGTTTGGCACTACTCCAATGGAGATAGGCGAAAGAGAGATGGCTGACGTTTCCGACTTTGACGCTCCCACAGAAACGATGGAATCGATAGTACCTCTGCTTTATCAGAGTGGATATATTACTATCAAGGACTATGACAAAGCAACCAATCTCTATGAATTGGGTATTCCTAACAAGGAAATACGCATAGGATTGTTCAAGAGTCTGCTGCCCAACTATCTGTTGCGAAGTTCGCAGAAGGGAAAGGTAGCCATAGCCCAAATGTCTGTTTTGATAAAGAATGGCGATATTGACGGAGCATTAAATCTGCTTCAGACTTTCCTTGCTACTGTTCCATATTGCGAGAACACCAAATACGAGGGACATTATCAGCAGATGCTCTACATCATATTCGCCCTTCTTACAGATTATCGCATCCTTGTGGAGCAGCGAACGGCTAAGGGTCGTACCGACATAACAATGGAGACTGAGGACCATATCTACATCATGGAACTGAAATTCGGCAAGACAGCCGATGAGGCTCTTGCCCAGATTAATGCAAACCATTATGCCGACGCATTCGCGATGAGCGGCAAGAAGATTATTAAAGTCGGGATAGGGTTTGATATAAAAGATGAAAGAAACATCACGGAATGGAGAGTGGAGTGATGCACAAATAACAATATCGGTCAAGCAAAGGCTAATCAGTGAATGACAGCTCTTTGCTTGACCGATGTTGTTTATTCTATTCTGTTACGAGAAATTTGCTTGTCATGGAACAATCTTGATTTTGCTGCATGAATTGTTTCCTTCTTGATTCACCTGAATCTGAACGGCAATGCGTTCCTGCAGTTCCTCCACGTGCGATATGATGCCGACGTGTCTGCCCGACTTGGAATGGAGAGAGCGGAGGGTCTCTACGGCTTTTTGTAGAGGCTCGCCGCTAAGAGTGCCGAAGCCCTCGTCGATGAACAGCGTGTCTACCTGCCATTGCTGACCGATGTCGCTCAACGCAAGAGCCAATGACAGCGACACGAGGAAACTCTCGCCACCGGAGATGGTGCTGGCTGCACGCGAGACAAATCCCTGATAGGCATCCTCAAGAGTGATGACGAATGTGCCTGGCGTGACCTTCAGCGTGTAACGGTCTGTCAGTGTGCGCATATAGCTGTTGGCAGAATGGATGAGGCTCGAGAGAACGTAACTCTGGGCAATCTTACGGAATGTGCTGCCCGAGGAATTGCCAATCAGCTGGTTCAGACGCGACCACTTATGATAGACAGCCTGCTTCTCTTCGGCTTCCTTAACAAGATTGCCCAACTTATGCTTGTTCTCGGCGTCGGTCTTAAGCTCTTGTTTGATGGAGCCAGTCTCCTCGCCAATCTCGCCAAGAGCTTTCTCGTAGCCGTCGATGCGTTCGACGATGTTTTCAAGCGTGTCGTCCTCCTGCAATTCAGGCTTCTTCTGTTGATGGTCGGTTTGCTGTTTGGTGGCGTTGTCAAGCAAGGTTCTCTTTGCAACGACATCATTTCTGAACCCTACAATCTCTTTGTTTACACCTATAATGTCGCTCGACTTATATGCGTTGAGTTCGGACAGACGTTCAGCCGACAGACATTTGTTGCTTGCAAGAAACGCGTCGAGCTTCGTCTTGTTGGCGTTGTAACTCTCTTTGGCAGAGTTTAGCGTGGTGAGAACAGCTGTAAGCGAATTGCTTGTCCGGTTGGCTTTGTCGAGAAGGTTGTCCACCTTTGACGCAACCGCTGCCTCTGTCATCTTCCATGCAGGCATAACCCGTGTGATTGACTGCGTGACGTCAGTAACATTATTGATGTATGTCTTTGCATTGTCGAGTCTTGTGCGGAGCGACTGCAGTTTCTGGCCGTTCGCCTTGTATGTCTGGGCTGCCATGTTAAGAGCATCGCCAAAGGCTTCCGGGTTTTCGTTCCAGTCAATATTCCACTCGCCGACAACAAGTTCGCCGACTCTTTGTGCGGCGCTTTCGGTTTCTGCTTTACGTGTGCTTATCAGAGTCTTCGCCGTATCTATCTTAGCTTTACAATCGCTGACAGCCTTCTCTGCTTTCTTCATGTCTTCAGTCAATGACTGTAAGCTCTTGCGCTTTGCGTCCAAATCCTTGCGAAGCTTCTTTAAGGAATTTTCCTTCTGTTCCCCGTCTTTTATCTTACCGTCAAGGTTGTCCTTGCGAATGGTGGTTGAAGCTTCCAATGCGTCAAGATTGGATCGGGCTGCATCGTCAAGCTTCTCCAAGCCACAAGATCTGCAAGCCTCCGCAGCTTTCGCTTCGGCATTAGCAACAGTCTGGTCCTTGTCGAACGCTTTTACGCCTCGTTCGTAAGCCTTTGTCTCAGTCTTTATTTCAGCCTCTATCTTGTTCTTGCCTTCCTGCAATCGTCTGTAGCTCTTTTCTGCTTCATCGTACGATTCCTGCAAGGTGGCGACAAGAGCGGCAAGCGCTTCTTCGTGGGGCAGTTCCGAATTGATCTGCTGACGGCAGACAGGACAGATGTCGCCCACATGAAGTTTCTGACGTAAAGATGATGCAAACTTGTCTATGGTGTCTTTCTGCTTGTCGAGATTCTCCTTGCAGACATTCATCTTCAGTTCGGCGTCATGGATGGGAGCGTCCATAGCTGCCAGCTTGCTCTTCTTGGCGTCGATGGAAGCCAGCTGTTCAACGAGATTATTGCGCAGTTCTTCTCTTTGCTTCTTGCTTTCAGCCAATGTTTCGATACGCTCCTTGGCTGTCTTTATATTCCGCAGGAGTTCTTTGGCAGCTTCGCACTCTGATCGCAAGTCGGAAAGCTTAATCGCTGCGATATCCTCCTCCTGCTTCGTTACGTCCTTTTCTGCTAAGCCTAACGCTTCGTTTGCCAGTCGCACCTTATCCTCTATGGTCTTTAAAGCGGGCAACAGTTCGTCGTTGAGTGTAAGGTTTTGGCTGTCTATATCCTTTGTGCTCTTCACGATGGCTTTACGTCCCTCGCTTATGCTTTCCAGCAGACTCACTATGGTCTGCGCATTCTCATACACCGAAGTCTTTTCCTTCTCTTTGTCGAGAAGCACATCAATGGCCTTTATCTCGTCAGACAAGTTGGCTATCTCCTGTTCGGCAAACATTCGTCCGCCAAGAATGACTGCATATTCGGCAGCCAAGCCTTCAAGTTCTTTTTCCTTCTTATTAATAATCTTCGAGGCTTCAGCCGTCCCCGTCATCCATGCGCGGGCATCAATGGTGGAGTTCCACTCATTGACAAGCGTTTCCTTCTGCTTGAAAGCTTCGCCCTCAACTACGGCAACAGCTTCGCGCAGTCGATAGGTGGCATCAGTGGTCTCTTTAAACAAACGCTTGTCTGTGTCTATCCAGTCCTGCTTGTCTTTATCCTTCTTTTGTGCCTCTCTTAATTCTTTCTGCTGACGTTCAAGTTCAGCCATACGGCAGGACCGCTTCTCTATCTCCTCGTCGGACAGAGTGTGCATGCTGTCCACGATAAGCTTGGCTTCGGTCCACTCCTGCTTCCTTTGTTCGGTCTGTTCGTATATCTTTGCACCAATTTTAGAGTAGACATCCACACCGGTAATCTTCTCAAGAATTTCGGCTTTCTCGTCGTCCTTGCTGTTGAGGAAACGGGTGAACTCGCCCTGAGCCAACATCGTGGTACGACAGAACTGGCTGAAGTCGAGACCTACTGCTACCTTCAGCTCGCTTCTTATTTCAGCATCCTTGGTCAGAGTGGTTCCTGAGTCAAGATTCTTCAGTTCCCAAACCTTGTTCTGTATTGAGCCGGTTATCTTCTTATACGCACGAGCCACAGCCCATGTAGCCTCGTAGCTCACACCGTTGCTGCCCAAGAACGTCAGTCGTACATGAGCCTCGGATGTGTTTCTGCGCATAAGCTGGCGAGGGTCGTCAATCTTCACCTCCCTTTTAGCATCGATAGTGGTTCCTTGCATCTTCGTGCCGTCTAAACGGGGAGTGTCGGCATAAAGAGCCAAGCAGATGGCATCGAGGATGGTGGACTTTCCTGCGCCCGTCTTACCCGTTATCAGGAACACCTCGCTGCTGACCAATGGTTCAGCCTCGAAGTCGATAACCGCATCTTCGATAGACGCTATATTGTGGATGGTAAGTTTCTGAAATTTCATAGCAACTTTTTAAGCGTTTTACTTTCTTTCTTCCTCTTTCAGTAAGGCAAGAGTCTCATTGAAGAGTTCCTTTATGTCATCGTCAAACTCTACGCCGATGTCTTCGGCATATCTCTCTGCGATGTCTATCGGTTTCTCCGTCTTGAACTCTTGCACAGACATCACCTTTGCCTCTCTGCGGTCTTTCTTAAGGCGATGAATGTTGATGACACAGAATCTGCATTTCTTGCCTTCAGTAAGAAGCAAAGCCTCGGCATTGGCTTCTACGGGAAGAAAATTGTCAACCTCAACATTCAGACGTATATATGCCTCAATGTCGTTAGGAAAGCCTTCGAGCAGGGCCTTTGCGTCTTCCCATGTAGCAACGCCATCTTTAGGCAACGTGACCAATGGACGATGAGTATTGATATCTATCTCTTTTACGACAGGTTTCTCACCATGCTTGTTTAGTTCAACAATAGATACGGAATGCTGATAGTTCTCGTCGAAACTCACAGGAATAGGCGTTCCCGAATATCTTACACGATGATGACCTCCACGAACAAACTGGGCATGATGGATATGTCCCAATGCAAGATAGTCGTAGCCTGTACCCATATCCTCCAAACTGTGCGAATCGATACCGCCTACAACGTATTCAGAAGCATTCTCATGACCCGTAAAATCACATCCGCTAACGGTGGTGTGAGCTGTCATAAGTACGGGCAGGTTGGCTTTGTTTCGTTCTGCCACGATGTCAAGCAAGTCCTGAAAGAAACCGTCAGGCATATTCCTTTCGTTGACATAAGGGACGGCAATGACATAGCCTTGTCCTGGAATTTCTATAATCAAATCCTCCTTGTTATTAGCGTCAACGCTACCGATGGTATACACCTTCAATGCTTTCCAAGGCGTTCTGAATATGTCATGTTTCGTGCCGCTGTCATGATTGCCCGCAGTTATGACAATGGTCATATCAGGGTTTGCGTCATGTATCTCCACCAAGGCATTCGTAAACATAGTCTGAACAGACGCCGACGGCTGTGGTGTGTGATAGACATCGCCACAAAGCAGGAACACATCTGGCTTCTCCTCTCTCACTATATCGACCATCTGAAGAAGCATAGCCATCTGTTCCTCCGTTCGGTCGTAATTGTAAAGCGTATGACCAAGATGCCAATCGCTTGTATGTAGTATTTTCATTTAGTTGGGTATTATATTATAGTGTTACGTTGATAAACGAAAAATGTCCAGCTCTATGTCCGCTTGAAATTGAAAGTCGGAACATTGAACTGGACATTATGTTTATTTATTCAACTGTTTCTGGTTCGTCGTCATCATCGTCGTCTAATGGAATATCGTCGATGGGAACCTGACGGTTGATGGCTGCATTGAATGAGATTACCGTCTCAGAGCGTGACAGTCCGAGGGGCTGCAGCTTGTCGTGGATGACGTTAAGCAGGTGATGGTTGTTTCGGGCGTAAATCTTGATGAACATATCGAAGCCTCCCGTCGTGTAGTGACATTCCACTACCTCAGGAATCTTACGCAGTTCGTCCACCACGTCATCAAACTTGGCTGGGTTCTGCAGATAGAGTCCGATGTATGCGCAGGTCTCGTATCCCACTTTCTCCGGGTCGATAATGAATCGCGATCCCTTCAGAATGCCGAGATTGGTGAGCTTCTGTATGCGCTGATGTATAGCGGCTCCGCTGACATTGCATGAGCGTGCTACTTCAAGGAATGGTATACGGGCGTCTTCTGCGATAAGACGGAGGATTTTCTTGTCGAGTAAATCTAAATTGTGATGTGCCATTTGCTATAGATTATATTTATGCTGCAAAGGTATAAAAATTGTCAGAAATAGCAACGATATTTAGTTGAAAAGTTACAATTTGTTATTCTCTTGTTTGTGTTTTGCACAAAATTGTTCTTTATTCAACCGTTTTCTACTCTTTCTTCTGTTCTGCCGAATAGCTAATCCTCCTAACATCAGCCTTGCGTAGCGCCTGCTTCACGCTTGTGATTAGCGACATGGGCGTTTGGCGGTCAGCCTTTATGGACACCATCATGTGCTCGCGGTCTTCTGCCGACATGCGATTGCGCTCGTCTGTCATATATCCGGCTATGTCGGAGGGCGACGCCAGCTTGTCGTTGAGTTGTATTCTCTGCGTGCTGTCCGACTGCTGGCTGAGGGTTCCGATATAGACGTAAGACACTGCCGACTTCTTTGTGAGGCGTGTCAGTTCGGTTCCCTGCGGCACGGTGTAATGCACCTTCAGCGTCACCTTGCGCATGTGCGTCACTACGATGAAGAAGAAGAGGATGGTGAAGATGAGGTCAGGGAGCGACGAAGTGTTGAGTTGCGGTACGCCGCGCTCGCCTCTACCGAATGATTGTCTCATATCTCGCCTCCTTCCTTTGATGCGTTAGCCTGTGCGTCGTCGGTTTCGTAAGTCTCGGCTATGTGCTGCGGACACTTCTCTCGCACGCTCTTCTTTTCTTCTTCGGTGCAAGAGGCGTAGGCGTGATGATACATCTTTTGTGCCAAATCGTTGCGCACCCTATTGTATGCCGCCACAATCTCGTCCTCCAACTGGAAGTACGTGTTGTATCCGGCTTTGGGATTGGCATCTATATATATAATGTGGTCTGACGCACGTGGCGTTATGAAGCGTGCTATCTTCTCACGCAGTCCCTTCACCTCTACGGTCTTATCGTTCATCGTGATGGTGTTGTCCGCGCCAATCTTGAACGACAGTGTGTTCTCACGGCTCACCTCCATAGCGTCCGACTGGTTCTCTTCGTCATTGTCAGCGGGCGGCAGTTGTCTGACCAGTCCACGGTCGATGTCCATAGAGGACGTGACGAGGAAGAAGGTCAGCAGCATGAACGATATGTCGGCTGTTGACGTGGTGTTGAGTGATGGTACTGTATGTTTTCTGCGTTTAATGAGCATCGTCTCTTGGTTTTGTTCTTACTTTTTCCTGATGTAGCGTGTGGCTCCGAAGACAACGGCTGCTGCCGCTGCAACCATCATCACCAACGACGCTCCGACAAACATTCCTGCCGTGCGAAGCCAGAATGTGTCGGCATAGCGCTCGCCGTTAATGGTCAGCGGAGTGGTGTCGCTGAGGAGGAAGCAGAGGAGCATTACGGCTGCGAAGCCTCCTGCCACGCATAGTGAGATGCGGCGAGCCGGAACGTTATTGACAACGCGGTTGGCGTCGCTGTTCTTTCGCACGCTCCTTATCAGTCCCCACGTCATGAGCACTACGGCGGCGATGGTGAGGACAATCATGAAGCTGACGAGCACGCCGGTAAGCAGCGGCGCGTTATATTCGGGGTCTTCCTCATAAGGCATATCGTAACCGATGAGCCAGAAGAGGATGAAGATAACCGCCGAAAGAGCCACAATGACATAGAATATGCGGCTCGATATCTGTTCTGTGGTCAAAAGCCGCCAGTCTGAAATCTTCTTCATAAATGTGAATTTGAATGATGTTGAGCGGATTCTATGCGCGTCTTACTTCTTATACTTCAGAATGGAGTCGAGCAGGGTGATGGCGCTTTCCTCCATCTGCGATGTCAGATGGTCCACCTTTGAGAGAATATAGTTGTAGAAGAGTTGCAGGATGAGCGCCACGATTATACCGAAGATGGTGGTGATAAGCGCCACCTTCATACCCGCAGCCACAATGGTAGGGTTGATGTCGCCAGCCAGCTGAATCTGCTCGAACGCCATGACCATACCGATGACAGTGCCGAGGAATCCGAGTGACGGTGCCATTGCAATGAACAGCGTAATCCATGAGCATCCTTTCTCAAGGTTGGCAGCCTGCACGGTGCCGTAAGCAGCCACCGAGCGCTCAATGTCTTCAAGGCTGGTGTCGATGCGGAGAAGTCCCTGATAGCATATCGACGCCACCGGTCCGCGGGTCTCGCGGCATTGTGTCTTGGCGCCTTCGATGTCGCCAGCCTCAATCTTCGCGTCTATCTCCTTCATGAATTTCTTCGCGTCAATCTCCGAAAGGCTGAGATATATGATGCGCTCAATGCAGAAAGCCAAGCCGAGAACGAGGGCTATGGCTACGAACGACATAAACGAAGCTCCACCTTCTACGAACTTCTGCTTCAGCACTCTGTGGAAACCACCGCTCTCTTCCGGCGTTATCTCCTCTGCATCGAGGGACGAAACGGTGTCGGTGGCAGCCTCCAAAAGATTGGCTGAGTCGGCAGCAGCTGCTAATTTTGCGTCCTTAGCCTTGTCTGCAGCGGTTGTCGTGTCTGCGGCTGTCGGTTTGTTGGGGTTGGTGTTGGGGGCTGAATTTACGTCTGTTGCATAACATAAACACATGGCAAGTGCGGCTATGCCCATTGCCAGTCCTCTGTGTTTCAGAAAAAATCTTGTCATATTCTTTTTATATTCAGATTGTTCACAAGCTGCAAAGTTACGTATATTTTGGAATGTAGCGTAAGAAAGTCGTTGAAATTAAGGTGCGTCAACATTATTTTCTTTACTTTTGCATCATTATTCACCAGTATATAATATGCAACAATCGTTTGTTCCAGACCCATGTCAGGCTGAAGTGATAGCGGCATGCGGCGGTTTTCATCTTGTGCTTGCACCTCCGGGATGCGGCAAGACACACATTCTTACAGAGCGCATACGTCATGCCCACGAGAAGGAGGGCGTGGCTTATGAGGACATGTTGTGCCTGACGTTCACCAATCGCGCAGCCCGTGGCATGATGGAGCGCATCGCTGACAACATCACGGACGACGGTGTTGAGAATGTATTCGTGGGAAACGTCCATCGTTTCTGCTCCAAGTTTCTCTTCTCCAACGGCGTCATACCTGCTGAGTCGAGTGTCATTGATGAGGACGATGGCATCTCCATCCTTGCGCGTTTCGCTGGTGAGGACGAGTATGTCGTGCTCTCCAACTATGCCAAGCGACGTGAATATAGCGACGTGTTCCACCTTGAGAGCATGATGCATCAGATACGCCATGGTTATCCGAAGGACCTGCGTGTTCATCCGGAATGTATCAGTCCGAGCGACATGGCTGCTCTTCGACGCATCTGCGAGGTGACGAAGCGTCCGTTTGACGCTGAGGCTATGACGGACATCTATGACCATCCCGACACTTATCGCGACATGGCTCAGTCTGACACCACCGACTATGGTGAGCGCCAGAGCATCATGAGTATGCTCCGCAAGATGACGCTTGCACAGCAATATCGCGGATATAAGAAACAGAACCGTCTGCTCGACTTCCAGGACTTGCTTCTTCTTACCTACGACACGCTTGTGGCTGATGCGGAGACCAAGACGTACAAGCGTTATCCTTGGATTCAGGTGGACGAGGTGCAGGACCTCAATCCACTTCAGATGGCTCTCATAAAGCTGCTCACCTCACGTCCTTTCCACACCGTTATGTTCCTTGGCGACGAACAGCAAGCCATCTTCTCCTTCATGGGAGCAAAGATGGACACGCTCTCTGCCATCAAGGAGCGTCCGGCGTGCCAGCTCCATCATCTTTCGGTCAACCATCGTTCGCCGGGTTATCTCCTCGACATCTTCAATACGTATGCGGCGGAGGTGATGAACATCGACCCTGCCTTGCTGCCGGAAGTGGGCGAAAACCATAATCTGACGTTGACAGGAAACGAACTCAAGATTATCTATTCGGACAACTTCGACCAGGAGGTGCGCGACTGCGTGCAGTTCGCTTCCATGCTCAGCACCAACTTCCATGAGTCGACAACTGCCATTGTGGTGAATGCCAACAGCGACGCCGAGGTGCTCAGCAATGAGCTTCATCGTTGCGGCATCGGTCATTTCAAGGTGTCGGGCACGGACGTTTTCTCTACGCCGGAGGTGAAGCTCCTGCTTGCCCATCTTGGCGTGCTAAACAATGAGTTCAGCTTTATGTCGTGGTCGCGCCTTGTGAAGGGACTGCGAGTTTACGAAGGCAATGCCACCGCCCGCGGTTTCGTAAGGGCATTGTTCGATCGTGCCATCCTTCCTTCCGACCTCTTGCGCTATGACGGCACCACCACTTATCTCAGCCGCTTTGTCCGTCATTACGAAGAGGACACCATCGTGGTGTTCGATACGGAGACAACCGGACTGAACGTCTTTGAGGACGACATCCTTCAGATAGCTGCCGTGAAGATGCGTGGCGGCGAGGTGGTGGAAGGTTCGGCTTTCACCGTATACATTGAGACTGACCGTCCCATACCGTTGATGCTCGGCGACATCCCTAATCCTATCATCGAGGAGCGCAAGCATCACACGCTACTCTCGCACGCCGATGCTCTCAGACTGTTTATGGAGTATGCTGACGGTTGTGTGTTGCTCGGACATAACGCCGATTATGATTATCATATCCTCCATTTCAATCTACGAAGATATCTGCCCGAATCAGACCTGCAGACTTCCCATCCCGCTTATCTCGACTCGCTGCGCCTCGTGCGTCTGCTCCATCCCGAACTAAGAGAGCACAAGCTGAAATATCTGCTGACGGCGCTTGGGCTGGAAGGCACCAACTCGCACCTTGCCGACGACGACGTCAACGCCACGCAGAACGTGGTGAAGCATTGCTATGGCAAGGCTAAGACGAAGCTCGAGGAGCAGCAGCGCTTCCTTACGGACAAGCGAGTGGTGCAGCGTGTGGAGACGTTCCGCCGCAACTATCGCGACACGTATCTCTCCGCCCTCTCACGTCTTTACGATACGGACGTTGCAGACACGCAGAAGCCAGCCCTCGTGGCTGAGATGCTGCGCTTCTACGACTATGCCGTTAAGGAAGGATTCGTGCTGGAGGTGGATGCTTTGCGCTACATCGTGGCTTATCTCTCAGCCGACATGATTGACGCAGAGGCTGAGCCTTCGCTCTATGCCCAGCTGTGCAGTCACATGATGGAGATAAGCACGCTGAAGGAAGCCGACCTATGCGGAAGCGGCAGCCTTGGCGAAACCATCTTCGTTACGACCATACATAAGGCGAAAGGCTTGGAGTTTGACAATGTAATAGTATTTGACGCCATTGACGGACGCATCCCCAACTTCTACAGCCGTGGCAATCCCCGCCAACTGGCAGAGGACGCCCGCAAGTTCTATGTGGCTCTTTCGCGAGCCAAGAGCCGCCTCTACGTATCGCAATGCCTTCACCGCATGGATTATCATAACATGCCGCACGAAGTGTTTCTCACGCCGTTCATGAAGCCTATAGCCAAGTACTTCAAGACCGAAAAGTTGTCATAACTCAGAAAACTCTCAACCCTCAACCCTCAACTCTCAACTCTCAACTTTCCTCAGGCTATACTCTCCGTGCTTGTCAAACACAATCCAGTAGAGGATGGGGAGGACAGTCGCTATGAGCACCATTGAGATGAGCGTACCGAAGAAAATCACGGCACCCATCGGCGACCATAGCGTGTTGTTCTCAAGCATCATCGGCAGTACGCCCACCGAGGCAGCTGCCGATGTGAGGAAGATGGGGCGCATGCGTCGTTCGCCGGCTTGGAAAGCGGCGTCGCGAACGGACAGTCCCTTGTCGCGGCGAAGCTCCTCGGCATAGTCGAGCATGATGATGCCGTTGCGCACGAGGATGCCCATAAGGCTTACCACGCCAAGCACACACGTGAGGCTGACGTCATAGCCCGTTATGCACAGGCCGATGGCAGCGCCGAAGATGCAGAGCGACATTGAAGAGAGATTAACCAATGCCAGGCTGATGCGCTTGAAATGGAAGAGGAGGATGAAGAAGATGATGAGCACCGCAATCATCACTCCCGACATCACCTGCGGCAAGGTCTCGGCGTCCTTCTCCGGCATGCCGCCCATTTCCCATTTAAGGTCCGGGCAGCGTTCGGACAATTCTTTGCCAAGCTTGGCGGCCAGCTTGTCAGCATTATATCCGCGCATCGGTTCGCCGATGATGGATATGGTGCGCACGCCGTTGCGTCGCACGATGCTGCCGTCATGCCATGAGGGCGTTATCTTCGCCAATTGACGAAGAGGCACGCTCGTAGTTCCTCCCATTACGGGTATGTATTCGTTAGCCAGACTACTGTCGTTCTCCGACTTGAGCACCATCTTTACCGGATAGTCGCCCTCCCAAAGCGTCGAAATAGGCAGACCGTCGCCGAAGTGAATGGCAAGATTAGCCGAAAGGATGGTCTTATTTACGCCCAGGCGGTTGGCTTCCGTATAGTCAGGCGTGACGCGGATGCTTGGCAGCGGGTCCTCAAAGTTGGTCCTGACCAGATGTATTCCCTCTATGTCGCGCATACAGGCGCTCACCTGCTTGGCAGCCTTCTTCAGATCGCTGATACTGTCTGCGCTCACCCTGATCTCGATGGGGTAGGTGGCAGAGTTATAGTCCATCTGCTTGAAGCGCACACGACAGTCGGGGAAGTAGTCAGAATAGCGGTCGGCATACTTGTTGAGCACCTTGTCTGTGGCGTCGTTGTCCGTGGTGTTGACAATGAACTGCGCAAAGTTAGGACCGCCAATCTGCGGTGCGTAGGTGGTATGGAAGCGTGGCGATCCTTGTCCGATGAACGTCGTCACGGAGGTCACCAAGGAGTCGCGCTGCAGGATGTGCGCCATCGAGTCTGCCACCTGCGCCGTCTTGTTGGCGGTGGTGCCGTTAGGAAGATAAAACTCCACGGCAAACTGGTTGCGTTCGGCTATAGGCATCATTCGCTGAGGCAGACCGGCGAACAGCACGGCTCCTATTGCCACCAATGCTCCGCCCGTCAAGAGCGTGATGCGTGGATAAGCGAAGCAGCGTGTCAGCAGCCATGTATAGCCCATCTGCAGATAGTCGAGCGGCGTTTTCCTTGCGTTAGGTTTCGGACGGCTGTTGATGCCCTTGTGTATCACTCTGTATTGCAGGTAAGGCGTGAGCAGGATTGACACGGTGAGCGAGATGCTCAGAATGATGAACATCGCCCAAGGAAACGACTTTACGAAGTCGCCCATGTCGCCGTGCATCGTTATGAGGAAGGGGAAGAAGGTCAGCGAGATGCTCAGCGTGGCTGAAAGCACGGACATGAAGAACTCTCTCGGAGCGGCTATGGCGGCATGCCAGCGCGACATGCCCTGACCGAGCTTCTCCATGTAGTTGTCGATGATGACCACGGAGTCGTCCACCACCATGCCGAGCGTAACGATAAGGGCTGCCAGCGTGACGGTGTTCAGCTCCATCCCGAAAAGATAAAACAGACCCACCGATGAGAAAATGGTGATAGGGATGCTCAGAGCCGACACCTCTGCCACACGGCGAGGCATCAGCAATATTACGACCACGATGACCGATATGACCGACGTAAGAAGCTCGCGGAGGAAATTGAGCACCGACTCGCTCACCACCTTGCTTTGGTCCGTAATGGTGGTAATGCGTACGTCGTCCGGCAAGGTCTGCTCAAACTCGTCCAGCGCATTGTGTACGTCCTTTCCCATCTTCACGATGTCGTTGCCGGGGCGCATCTCTATGGAGAGCAGCACACACTTGTTGCCGTTGCTCTCGATATACTTGTTCTGCTTTGGATATTCACGTGTGATGTGGGCAATGTCCTTCAGTCGGACGATGTTGCCCTTAGGATCGGAATAGACTATCTGTTCTGCCACGTCACGCTCGTTATTGTACGAGTCGTCCACGTGGATGGGCAGGCAGAGATTGCCCGCATCGAGGCTTCCGCTCACCGTGGTGAAGCCCTGCAGAGCCAGCTGGTTGAGTATCTTAAAAGGACCTGTGCCATACTTGGCCAGCTTGTTCTGATCCAGATAGATGCTTATCTGCTCGTTCTGCAGTCCGTATGTGCGCAGGTTGGATATGGCGTCGATGTGGCGCAGCTTGTCCTTCAGATTGTCAATGTAAGTGTTCAGCTCGCGATACGTCTTCTGCTTGCTCTCCATCGTTATGAGCAGGGCAGAGGTCTCGGCTATGTCGTCCACGGCTTGCAGGGCAATTACGCCCGACGGCAGCGAAGCCTTGAAGTTCTGCAGCCCGTGCTTGAACTTGCTCCAGAAAGCGTCCTTGTCCTCCACGTTGTCGTTGAGTTCGAGGAAGACGATTAGCATGCCGTCCTTGCTCTGCGTGTATGTCTTCTTCTTGTTCACCTCCTTGTAGCCGAAGATGAAGTTCTCCAATGGCTTTGCCACACGCTGCTCCACCTCTTCGGAAGTGGCGCCGGGATAGACAGCCACGCAGGCTCCCTGACGAACCGTGAACTGCGGCATCTCCTGCTTCGGCATCAGAACCAGTCCCATAATGCCGAGAAACACGAGCATACCCATGAGCAATATCACGATGTTGTGGTTGCACATGGCAGACTCGATGAACGAACGCTTTATCACCCTATTGGGTTTTCTTGTTATGCGCCGCTTGATATGGTCGCGCATAGCAGTATTCTCCTTATCCGTCTTCTCCATATCCTTATTTCTCCGCATTCTTTTGTGTGTTCACCTTCATGCCTTCAGACACCTTCTGTTTGCCGTTCACAATAACCTCGTCGCCGGCGTTAAGACCTGAGAGAATGACGACGTCATTGCCTTCGAAGCCTCCCGCCTCCACGGGCTGCTGATGAGCCTTGCCCTTGACGACTGTCCACACGAAGCGCGAGTTGTTGACGTCCAGCTCTATGCTTTGTGCTGGGACGGTGATGTGCGACGAGGCAGCCCCGCCGTTTAGCACCTTGGCGTTACAGACCATGCCGGGGAGCAGACGCCTTTGGCTGTTGGCGATGCCCACCTTTATTTCGTAAGTGTGTGATATGGGGTTGGCGTCGATGCCTTTCTCGGATATGGCGCCAATAAACTCGGCGTTGCCCAATGCGGCAACTGTTATCCTTACCTTGTCGCCGATGTGGAGATGCGAAATCTCTGCCTCGGGCACGGATATCTTGGCGTTCACGTTGGTGACGTCAGCCAGCTTCAGAACCGGTTGACCTGGAAGTACATACGTGCCAAGGTCGGCTTCCTTTGAGGCTATCACTCCGCTGAACGGGGCAGTGATGGTGGAGTGGGTGAGCTGTTGTTTGGCAATGCCTTCAGCAGCCTTCGCCTGCTCCAGCTTGCTTTCTATCTCCACCCATCGTATGTCCGATATGGTTCCGGCTTTGTGAAGAGGAAGAAAACGGCGGTAGGCGTCCTGCGCCTGATGTAGCGTGGCAAGCGCACTCTTATGCGCTTCCTTCAGCGTAGTGGGGTTGATGGTGGCAAGCGTCTGTCCACGACTTACCTTATCGCCTTCGTCCACACGGATGGAGGTGATGTTTCCGCCAAGTTCGAAGCTGAGCGTCGAACCGGTTTTTTCCTCAATGGTGCCCACATAGTCGTTGGTCTCGCCGTTGGCGTAGCTGCCAACGGTAAGCGTCTCCACCTTCACGGGTGCCTTTTCCGTCTTCTTTTTCTGCTCGGAGCATCCCGTCAGCACAATACAGCCGACAAGGAACGCAGCAAGCCATCCTCTTAAACAATCAAATTTTCCCATAATATATGTTGTAAAAATCGGCGGTAAAACTACAGTTTTCAACACATATTACAAAGGAAACCTCATGATTTCTTGACCGTATTAAGATTATTTAATCTAATTGCAAGCTCTTGTAACTACTCAGCGATAGGGCATGGCAGGGGTAGTTACATCCATGACACTTTGTGTTAAAATACCATATAAGTAAGTAACTGATTATTTTTTTTGTACGAAAAGCAGTATCTTTGCAGCGGAACAATACGTTATAACGAAATGAAATCACCAGAGCAGATAAACAAGATAGCAGCAGTTGTACTGTATATATTGCAGCACTTCAAGGAAGGCGTGGATTATATCAAGCTGTTCAAAATCATGTATTTTGCGCAACGTGAGTATTTGGCTACCTATGGTTTGACCATTGCCGAGGACACGTTTAAGGCACGTCAGTTAGGCCCCGTTCCATCGCTCACTTACAAGGTGGTGAAGATGGTAGAGAACGGCGACGAGTCGGCAGACCTCAAAGGTTTTACGTCTTCTATTCGCGTGGACGAAAACCAAAGGGTTTATGCCACGGCGGCACCGGACATGGACTATATAGCCGATATGGAAAAAGAGGAACTGGACAAGACTATAGCCAAATACGGTGGTGTTGACTCAAAGCGGCTTTCGGAGTTGTCGCACGATGATGCCTACAATGCAGTGTGCGAGCGAATGAAAGACGATCCACAGAAAGACATGCTTACACTCATTGACATTGCACGTGCAGGCGGTGCGTCGGACGCAATGGTAAACCACATTCGCCAGGTGCAGATTATCAAGGAGTCAATGGCATGTTGATTGACGATGTTAAAGGGGCATTGGCGGCACTCAAAGCCGAGATGCAGGAAGACAGGTGCATAAAGTCGGGCACTGACCTCAACGTGGGCGATATTGTTTATCAGGACATGGATAGAAACGACGGTTTGGTACTCAACAAGGGCTACGATGACAGGTTGAAGTTTTTTGTTATAGTCGGCAAGAACTCAAAGGGCGATGCCATAGGGCTTTGCCTGATAAATTCGGATTTGGATTTTTACAAGAACGTTCCGGCTATGCAACGCTTTCAGTACATTTTGAAAGCCGCCGACTACAAAGGTGTATTGAAGAAAGACAGCCGTTTGGATTGTGCGCAGCTTTTCCCGATGAAAGCAAGAAAGAGTGTGGCGGTGAAAGCCGAGCGTGTCGGACACCTCACAGCAGATGACGAAGCAAAGGTTTTGCCGCTTGTTGCCTCATGCGGATTTATTGACGCACACATGAAAAAGGTTTACAGAATAGGGCAAAAATAAAGATTTTCAATATTATGGGAATGGATGTTTAAACCCTTAATTCCGCAACACTATTATAAAACAAACCCAGACTGATTTTGGATAACGCCTAACCACCCAACTTGAGAACTATATCACGGTTCATGAACATATCTTCATGGACCCTATATATTTATTCACATTTAATATAATAGATTGCACCATCATGTCTAATCATAACAAATATAGCCATATCTTTTGGAAATACTATTATGTTATCAGCATATGGAAACCATATATCACTAAAATAATTAGAAAAGTCTATTGTACGGAATTCGTCAATTGTTTTAAACTCATCCCAATTAATACATATAATATCACAACATAAATTCAAGTCAGCAAATAAGTCTAATAATGAGAAGTACTCATCAAGGGCATTATACTTCTCAACAAATAAACCATTTGATTGAAAATTATCAAAAACAGATTTCTGTAAATCATATACTTTAATATTCTTTCGAAAAAATTTGAAGCAAATATTACAGTTTATCTTATTCATTTTCTGAAAAGAGGGAAACAAATCCCCCGTTTCTTTTTCAAATAAGTCTATTTTAAAATCCTCCATATCTTATTTTTTTATAGGTTCTGCACCTCTAACGCCTCCGGCATTTCGTTTACCTTTTGTGAAATCCCAATGGTTTATATGTGGATATTCTTCTCCGCTACCTGGTTTTGCATTTGGATGTGCGGGGGCAAGACGATAACTTTTTTTTGAATTTCCTCTTGAAGGGCTTCCGAATTTACCTTTTTGTTTAGGTAAAGTTTCAATGGTTCACCTCCTCGATGTTGCCGTTACCGTCCACTACGAGACGGTTACTGCCAAGATGGTCCTTCACGTAGAAATGCATGACATAAAGTATGGTTTAGGTTTTACATATCACGAATTTAGTGAAATTATGCATAGGGTGTGCGCGGGAAGCTGTTCTTTTAACAAAGATTATACGAACGGGTTACACCCTAATTCGGACGGAGTCCGCCGTCCGCCATGCCTTTTCTTCCAGTTTCGTTTACCTTTGAAACACTCACTTTCTTATTGCGCTGATTCTTAGACTAAAAATTGTAAACTTTTTATTCGCCTTTAGTTTTTTTGAGTAACTTTGCACCCGAAATAACATTAATAGGTTCGTTGTTTTCAGGATTCATACAAGAGCAATAGAACCATACTTTACTTATTAAAAACAACAAGATGAAGAAGAATTACGCTCTTTTATTATTGAGTGTGGCTGCGCTTACCGCTAATGCGCAGCAAATCAACGGCGACTTTGATGCTGCCTGGGAGAAGTGTGTCCCTTGGGACAGTAAAGGCAACACCATGAAAAAAGGTATGCAGCCGCAGGGATGGCACATGGCCAACGTGGTGCTGGCTGGAGAAGTGGGCGAAAAGATCACACGCTCTGCCGAAGGCGAGCCTGCCAACTATGCAGTAAAGGTAAAGAACATCCACAACTCCATTGTAAAGCAGAACATCCCCGGATATTTCACGCTCGGCACACCGTGGGCTACGGCTGAGACATTTCTTACAAAGGTGCGCAACTCTGACGGCGGTACGTTCGGCGGTAAGAAATTTACATACCATCCCGATGCCATTTCCTTCGAATATCAGCACGACAACTCTAACGGCACGGACGAGCCTGCCACCGTGCTGGCTTATCTCTGGAACGGAACATGGACACAGAAGGACGTGCCGGGAAATACGGAAGTGGGAGTTATCGGATGGGGCAATGCCACCCGCGTGGACATGGAAAACCGTGAGCGTAACGTTCTCAGCATGAGCAAGACAGCCACCGGCGGAGACGTGACAAAGACCGAAGGCGCCACTCTCGTAGCCACCATCGACCACGCCATAACGGAGAGCACCGAGGGCGAATGGAAGACAGACACCATACCTTTCGTATATAAGGAAGGATGCGAGACTGCCGGCGTGGAGAACATCAACGTCATTTTCTCTTCCGCTAACTATTTCGGACCACAGAGCGACATCAAGGCGGGCAATTCTCTTACCGTGGACAACGTGAAGCTCATCTATTATCATGCTCTTTCTTCGCTCAAGCCTACTGACAACTACGGCTATGACGTAGACATCAATTTCTCTCCGGACACCTTCAACTACACCGTGGAGTCGACATACGATCCTGACTGGACCACCGTTGGCTACACCAAGAAGGGCGTAGGCGCCACCGTGGAAGCTGCCTACGACGACCTCACCGGTCAGTATGTCATCACCGTGAAGGGCGAGGACTATGACGCTGAAACCAATTCTGAGGCTATGAGCGTCTACACCATACAGTATCAGAAGGCTGCTCCGACGCTGACATCGCTCAACGTGGCTGGTCATGAGTTTATCCCGGTGGGCAACACCAGCACAAACTTCACCGCCACCGGCAACTGCTACACAGACGAAATCAGCTATGTTGCTTCTTCTGAGAAAGCCACAGTGGAGCAGACATACGACGAGGCAGAGCACAAGCTCACGCTTACCGTAAGCGAGGCTGGTTGCCCCTCAAGCGTCTACACCGTCACCTTCGAAGAAAAGAGCAAGGAGGCTGCTTACCAGATAGCCAACGCTGACTTCGAGAACTGGACCGACGACGAGAACGCCAAGATAGCTGAGGGATGGAACTCGTTCGACACCGCTGCCGGACTCTTCGCTTCATTCGCCTCTATGTCTCCGATGCCGCAGAAGATAGAGGGATATAAGGGCAATGGCGTGCGCATCGTATCGAAGGACCTGTGGGTGGCTTACGCCAACGGCAACATCACAACTGGTCATATCAACATGGGCAGCACCAATCCTGCTGATGCCACCAACTATAACTTCACTGACCGTACCGACGTAAACGGCAACATGCCTTTCGCAGGACGTCCTGACGCTTTCGAGGTTTACGCACGCTTCACTCCCGGCACAGCTAAGGCTGCCACAGACGAAGCAGAGCAGGAGCAGCCGGCCCTTCAGGGACGCGTACAGCTCATCCTCCACAAGGACGCTGCTTACCATGACCCCGAACTTGCTGAGATGGCTGACAAAAAGGTAGGATCAGCCAATGTGCTGATTCCCGCTACAGAGGAATGGACAAAGTTCACGGGTGAGTTCAGCTATGCCACTGACGAAGCTCCCGAGGTGCAGTACCTGCTGGCTTCTGCCACAACCAACCCAGTACCGGGTGCTTCAAAGGACGACCAGCTCGACCTTGATGAGCTTCGCCTCATCTATTACAGCACGCTGAAGGATCTGCAGATTGACGGCAAGACCATCGAGGGATTCTCTCCCGAGAAGACAGAATACACCATAGAGAGCGACAACGCTGACCTCCTTAACACCATCACGTTCGAGAAGAAGGGTGTGGGTGCGAGTGTGGAGAAGAACGTAGACCCCATCAACAACGTCTGCACCATCACAGTCTACGGCAACGACTACGACGTCAACCCTGCCAACAAGACTGTCTACACCGTGAAACTCACCCCCACAACGTCCATCGGCTCCGTTTCTGCTGACAACGCAGCCAACCACAAGACCTACACCCTCGGCGGTGTTCGCATAAACAAGCCCGCTGCAGGTCTGTATATCGTGGACGGAAAGAAAAAGATGGTGAAGTAGAATCGAATTTTGAATTATCCTCGGCTTCGTCTGCGATTTTGAATTACAGCAGACGAAGCTAACTTAGGAGGCTATGGCGTCTCGCCATAGCCTCCTAAAAATCAAACAATCCCTATTCTCTTACAAAACCGCTACTATTGCTGACACAAAACAATTGTTTTGGTCTCTCACTTCGGTCGGTGTAAGCACTCATTACGGTCGAAGTAAGCATTCACTTCGGTCGGTGTAAGCACTCACTTCGGTCGGTGTAAGGTTACTAAAGTGGCGGTTTCTTCCAACAAGCGCAATTATATTCCGTTTCTTATGCGTTTTCTCACGATTATTTAGTAATTTTACTGCAAACATAAGAATAACAATTCAAGAAAACGAACCATTACAGCCGATACAATAATGTCTATAGCATCTGCCTACATATAATCATACCTCTTTACTGATAAAATATTTTAACAATAAATGAAAAACAGGAATGTCAATATTAAGATTAAAGAAGTGTGCAATAATTGCGGTTAACACGATAATGTCAATATGGTTAATAAGGGCTATATTGTTTTTCGTAAAAACAGAACATGGCAAGCCCATATTATCAGATCATATTGAAGACGTTAAAGCATTGGTATACATACTTGATACATTCGAGTATATTGCATTGTTCAGCTTTGCTTACATTTTAGTACCCCAATTCGGGATAAAATAGCGATTAGTTGCATATGAAGACAGATACACGAATTCTCTTCCCATGCCATCAGACATGGGCTATATAAAGAATCGAAAGAGATTAAACAGAATAGTCATGATTTCACTGTCGGACAACGATGCTGCACGCCGTCTACGCTTCACTCCGCTATTGTCTTCCAGCAAATTTCCTGCATTTTCTGCATCAAAATGTTTGCAAAACTCGTCTATAATACATAATAATTCTGTCACTTTGTAATAGGTAGTCATATTAAATATTTTTATAACTAATTGATTTTCACCTATAAAGGTACAAAATACTTATAAGACTACCAACTTTTTTATAAACTATTTCTTATCCCGAACTGGGGTATCTTTTGATTCCTACATCAAACCACAACTTCATGAGCTGCACCTATATCTACTTTATGTTGTATATCTTTTGATTCCTACATCAAACCACAACGTGTTGACTATCGCGAGAAAAACCTTGTTAGTTGTATATCTTTTGATTCCTACATCAAACCACAACCATGTCGTAGAATTGTCCACCAATTTGTACGTTGTATATCTTTTGATTCCTACATCAAACCACAACTTATTGGTCGTAACACGCTAATTTTGTGCGTTGTATATCTTTTGATTCCTACATCAAACCACAACTAGTTGGTGGTGGTAATGCCGAGCTTCTTGGTTGTATATCTTTTGATTCCTACATCAAACCACAACCATCAGCACGAACTCTTTGAACGAAATGAAGTTGTATATCTTTTGATTCCTACATCAAACCACAACCTGGAGGTTTTCATCACCCGAATTGTAAAGTTGTATATCTTTTGATTCCTACATCAAACCACAACTCAGTACAAAAAAGGAAATATATATATTTGTTGTATATCTTTTGATTCCTACATCAAACCACAACTGGTTACCCCCTAACCATTGTTTCGTTAGGTTGTATATCTTTTGATTCCTACATCAAACCACAACGATGTTGACCCCTGTCAGCTAACACCCCTTGTTGTATATCTTTTGATTCCTACATCAAACCACAACCTATAACTTCTAAATATCAGAGAACCAGTTTATTATAGTTCTTGTTTTGTTATAAGAAATCGCCGTGTAAGAATTATTATGCTACAAAAGTATTAAAAAAATTCCAATTGGATTGGTGTACCTATAACCTTCTGAGTGATTTTACTCTTTTTAATACTCTTTGGTTTGCCCCAAAAATTATAGATGTCCCCATATTGCTTGTCTGTAACACTTAGTATGCTAACCTTTCCTGTTTCTGGCAATAAAGCCTTCACTCTTTTCACATGCACATCCAAACTTTCTCTTGATGCACAATGCCGTATATAAACAGAAAACTGCATCATGGAAAAGCCGTCTTTTTCCAAATTCTTACGGAAAAGTGCAGCTGCCTTCATTTCTTTTTTGGTAGAAACCGGCAAATCGAAAAACACAAATAACCACATAATATGATATGCATTAAGTCTGTATTCTGTCAAAGCAATGGTATGAAATTATGGGTAAGTTGAAGCATCGAGGTCGGCCTCATTTTATTGTCACATAAAACGACAGCAACATTATTCTTCACCAACTCGTTGAGCAATGGTTAAGTAATGTTTATCATTTGACTTTCCAGGACAACACACCCTATATCTTCTATAGGGCGCGTTACCTTGTCATCACTGTCTTTCCAAGAAATCACAAGTTGTGAATTCTTTAGCGAGAGACAAACCGGAGTCGAGAAGAATAATGTCTGCTTTATCATATTATCTAAGTCTTTTTATTTCACCAAGTTCATTTATCTCAAAGTCGTAACCTTGAACGAGGGCTTTCAGCTGCGTATGAAGCATGATTATTGCCGGGCGGAGTTCTTCACATTGTTTGTATTCTCCATTTTTTGCCTTTATATCTTTACTTTGACGAGCTTCTTCATTGTGTAATAATTTTATAGTCGCATAGTCTACATTTCGTCCTTTCATTCTCATTGCAGACATACCAGTAACCTTATAAAGACGTCTATTTCTTTCCTTAATCGTAGCCTCCCAAACTTCATTAGGCGATTTTTCATAGAGAAGTACCATTGTTCCTATCTTTAAGGTATAAGCAAATGGATAATCATGCTCACTCTTAATAGGCACAATATGTCTGTCAACCACCTCTTTATCATTACTTGTTCTGTAGTATTGAGCGGCTTGGAGCATATTAACAATTTCGAACTCACGTTTTTCCTTGCCCTTGTTATCTGTACCAATATACATTGCAAGCAAATAATTACTATCATTAGCAACATGATATTGCTGCTTGTATTCTTTGGTAGAGACATCACGTTGTTTGCGAATATTCAATGGCTTGGTGATAGAGGGTGTGAAGCATCTCACCTTTTTAATCGGTATCTGCTTTTCCTCATTCATCCATATTGTACTTGCCATCGCATCCTTAAAGCCTTTCTCCTTTATGGCAGCTTCAATAATTCCCCTAACCGTATCATCCACAATATTCTTTACATCGTTTTCTTTCATCGATGCCAAGTCTATGCGTTTTACATACTTAACAGCACAATCATTTTCAATAGCGCCATAATAAGTGTCATTATGTAAAGAACCTCTTGCAGCATCACCTTTACAAAGAATCTTCTTACCATCAATTTTAATTCTTCTTCGTCCTTGCTTCGGCATGTTGTCGGGAGTGTAATGATATACCAAGATTTCGTCTTGTATCTTCTTTATATCCTCTACAAATGTGGCCCATGGCTTTTTGAAAGATGCTTTCGACAGTCCATACCATTTGTTGTTTTCTTCGTCATGATAGTATGCACCCAACTTATTATATTCATCTAAGCCAATACATGCAATGACAATGGCATCTATGCAATGATGTACATGATTGATACGTTCTTTCTTGCTATAGATGTCTTGTATTCCCCATATTTTTCTGAAGTCAGAAGTTGCAATGCCTTTTACGGTATAGACACGATTGAATAGTGACTTCAAGTAAAGACGGGCATACTTTGAAATCACACTAATGTCGGTACCTTGACGACGACTAAAGCCTTCAGGTACACTTTCCATTGTGAAACGCTCATACTTACCACGCCAATAATCACGACGAAGTTCCAAAAGATGACGTTTACGAATAATTGTATCCTTCTGCTCTTTTGTTGTTGCTCCCTTTGACTGTTTCTTAAGTTTGCGTATTTGAAAGTCAAGAGTTTCGTATTTCTTCTTCCAATCATTGATACGCTCCATAATCTCGTCATGGTTTGGCAATTCTACGGGCAACTTGGTTTTCTTAACCTCTCTATTGAAACGGCTATCACAAAGCGTCAAATTCATCTTTGTACTATCCCCACCTACACTACGAGGGATGGTGTGCTCAATATCAAACTTCGGATTGGTTCCAATGAAATCGGATATACGTATCTGCTTTCCGGTATAAAGACATATGTGATTCTGCTCTTCCCAAAGAACATATTTCAATATATCTTTGTCTGTAGGTTCAATATCCGTCCCGGTTTCTTTCTTGAATAGAGTTATTATTTGCTTTCGAGCCTCATCATTGGCGCTTTGGTTCTCTTTTACGAATAAAGCAATGGCATTTCGTTTGTTTGCGTCATTCAGTTCACGTGCAAACTCAATATGAACCTCGGTATCTTGATCTATCTTTCCTTCTGCAAGCAAACGGTTTACTAATTTACGCAATCTGAACATAGAACGCATCGCCATAGGATTGCGAACACTATCTATTCTTGGCGAACCAAGTTGATAAACGCCATGCTCATTAGTATATTGTACCCTTGGATATGTCTCAATCATAGAAGGGTGATACAACTTCTTAAGACTATCATCAGAAACAGCATATTGCTCCTTTAAATACTCTTTAATGCATACCTCGAAAGTGCGTTTGTCTTTAGTGTCATATCTATTCATCTCCATTATGATGTTGTCGATAATTGCCTCGCGCATTTCCTTTATGCTCCACTCATATTTGGGCATGACTTCGCATAAATTACCTAAAAATACAGCATGAGAGTATATCAATCCTCTTCTTAGATAAGGAAGAATTTTGCAGATAGCCTTAAGGCTTAATGAGGCATAATCAGACGGCAAAGAAATCTCACTAAATCTCTTTGCTTCATCTTCGGATAATTGCAAGCGGTTTATAGCAAACTCGGCAAGTTTATCTTTATCAGAATAGAAATACAAAGCATGCCAAATATCATTTACAATATCAAATCGACTTTTACCCTCACCTAATGTGTATGTTTCACAAATAGCAGTTATCCAATCTTCTCCAAATACATCTTTAAGGGCAGCTGTAACAGGACAGCCAGAAACAGATGTATCCATTGGATAATTGAACAGGAATGGCATTTCTGCATCTTCTTCTTTCTTGTAGAAGCCATACATCTTCTTTGGTGCCAACTTTTTGGCTATATCTTCAAAATCAAATTGTTTCTTCGACTTGGGATTGCGAAAGAATAAAGGCATAATGCTTTCACGTTCCTCCGCATTAAGAGGGCGTAATTCGTCATCATTAGGAGTCTTGATTTTAATATTATTGATGAACGTAAGCATTCTAAACTCTTCGTACATGGGATGTGAAGAAGGACATTTTGTCTTGTTCTTCTCAAACACACACTTGCCTACCTGTCCTTTTTGCGACTTTAAAGGTCTTTGGTCAAATATTGCCTTTTCAATATTACGTACCACTTCCACACCGAGTTCTCTTTCCAAATCTTGCTTCTCACATATAGCCTTAAACTCGGAAAGGAAATGCTCATTACGTGCAGTATAATGTTTACGGATTTTCTCTCCCTTATTATAAAGAGCATAGAAATAGTCGCCAAGATATTCATAACCGGCTTCGTTCATTTCTTGAGTAAGGGTACTGATACCTTCCTTCACTTTGCCAGAATCTTCTCCACCTTGCTCTTTTCTGTTACTCAAGAAGCCACGGCGCTGAATGATATGATAAAAAGCTCTGCCTAAAATGTATCTATCGGTAATGTCAGACAAATCTAATTTCTCATGAAGACATTTGTGCCTATATGCATACGGAGTCTTTTCTGTATCGTCATCAGTACGTTGCCATTGCATGAACAATTCATTCTTTGGATATACTTTCTTTAGTCGCCATGTTGAAAGTTCTTCTTGTGAAAGAGGAGGACACAAATGATTGTCACTTAATATGCGAAGCAAACGTATCTTGCGCAATTTCCTACGGTAATATCCGACACGTGCAGAACTATGTTTTGTACGTTCTGCTGCCTTTGATGATTCTTTGCCTTTCTCATTTTTTTTGACTCCTTCTTGAAATATATTCACGCCTTTATCAAGCAGATTATAATCACCTGCCGTCTTTTCGACAATAGCCCATCCAAGGCTATTTGTTCCTGTGTCAATTCCTAATATTTTTGTCATGCAAATATAATAATTGTTTAGTTAATTATTAATAATTCATAAAAGTAGTACAAATTATTTGTACGAACAAATTATTCATTATATATTTGCAACAGAACATAAGATTTCCTACATCTTATCACAATAAGGCAGTAATTGCCGAAGGTGTTAAACCTATACTCTCGCTTCGGTGGGAGTTTCTTTTTCTACCATTACCTATTTTTATTCTCAATTATCCAAGTATCAAATTTGTCAAAAGAAGAAATAAAGCACAATGATACAAAAAAGGCGTACAACCGATATCCATAATATTTCAGTTGTACGCCGTATTATTTATTCTTATTCAGAATGTCTATCCTTAGAAGTCAAACTTACTTGACCTCCTCGAAATGCAAACCGTTATTAAACAAGCCATCTGCGTGAGCGTGCTGCACATGTGCTGCAAATATGGAAATAAGCAACATGTTACAAAACCACCACAAAAGTATGTATTTCTCCCCAAGCAACCAAAAGAAAACACAGAAAAAATCACAAACTTGATAATTTTTTATTTTGCTTGGCTATACGATGCAGAAATACCAAAACTTTGCCATTATGTTGTGTCCTCTATAGTTTTTACCAATATTCCACGTAGCAGAAACTATTGACATCATCATATTTCCTGATGTTTCTAAGTTTCGTGTATTTCACCTGTTTGTCTGTTACAGTATTGGACTGTTATTCAATTTCCTTCTTAGCCAGTTATACAAAGCGATTCGTGCTGCTTGTTGTATCTCAAGTCTAAGCATCCAATCTCTATCTTGTTTTGTGGTATTTCCATAGATGTCATCATCACCGAGAAATATGGTTCCATCATGGCAGATTTCACCACGTCTACTGTAATATTGTTTGTATTTCTCCTCTGAACGTCCAGCAACATATCGCTTCAAATACCTAACGAATCGTGCAGTCGGCCTATTCTTTTCATCTGCAGTTCCATATAGTTTGAAATCAATATTCGCCATACCTTCTATAGAAGCTATGGTTGCCATTGTTGATACACTTCGTTTATAATCAAAAAACTCTACTCCATCTGCCAGTAATGAGATGCAATGTCTTACGCCTTTACGCATATCGCCTCTCATAGCGAGATATCTGTCCATACAGAACTCCATAGCCGGAGGGAACTGTATTTGCTTTTGATGGTTGGTATCTAGATTATTGGTATAATAGTCTATAAAGTTCGTTGCCTCTTCACAAAATTCTGTGCAATCCGTGAACGCTTGTTGTTGCAGTTGTTCACCAACCTTAGGGAACAAATATGTCGGAATCGTCCAATGACTGATTTGATTATTGAACTTCTCGGTTTCCTCAGGAGATAGAGTCTTAAAATCATCCATAGGAGCCTGGACACCATAGCATCCTGCGCTTGCATTATATTCAAAGAAATGATAATTGGTCAATGCAGTCAGCAGATGCAGTATTTCACGCTTAACCCGTTGCGACTCCGGTATAGATCTCCCAAGTCTCACCACATCTTCGCTAAGACCACGCTTCAGCAGTTCAGCCTCCATCGGCAGCATCTCCTCTTTATCTTCGCACTCATATTCCAGTACAGCAGGAAAATGCCTGGCAAACTTTGATAATGGCGCTCCCTTAAAATAGAAAAATGGCACCAACTGAAAGCGCTCCCTATACAGGAATGCTTTCAGCAATGGCACATCAGTGAATATGATGGATTTTCTAATCATGTATTACTTCTTTTTATTGATAGAAGAATTTATCTCATCAACTATAGGCTGGAATTCTTCCTGGAACTCTTTTAACTTATCCTTTATCTGATCCATAGAAATGTCCTCACTATAGCGGTGATTGTAGATATAATCAACTACCTTTTCGCCTGCCCTAAATTCTAAACTTCTATGGGTAAAGAATACAGATAAGATTTCTGTTGATGTTTTTACGTATGGGCATATCATAACTGGGTATGTCGCTCCAAAATTACGGAATGTCGACTCATAACAAATATCTTTCAGCCTTAGGTTTGAATACTTTTTCAAACAGGGCATGTAACCTCTGGCATAAGTTCCGCCATTTAGATAGTTCTTAAACCATCTTAGCTTTGCTTCTTTTGTATCTGCGATAAGTTCTTTATTACTGTCTTTTGAAAGGACTATACACTCAGATGTGTATACAAGATTTGTTAAATGCCGACCAAGTACGAATTTCAGGAAGTTAAAGCATTCCGGTTGAGTATTTAAACCATTTTGACTTATAACAAATGGTGACTTTCTTTTTTTCTTATTATAAAATCGTAATTCGGAATTAGCATTATTCCAAAATTCAACTTTGCCAAATTGGAATAATTGTCCGATAGACCTTTTCTCTTCTTCGCCTGCATTTTTCCCAAAAAACTCTAACGACATCCAATCGTTGGGCAAAGAACCGTTGGTTTCAATATTATTTGATTTTATATATTCACGGTTTTCTTCCAAGATAGCAGCAGCCAATGGCTTGAGTTTAATCTTGGAGTATTTAATCTCTTTGTCAAGCAATTCATATTTTGATATCAAATACCTGAGAACAGCCTTGAGTACATTTTCTGAAATTTCGTTTTTCTTTTCCTTCCGGACATTATTACGGCTCAATTCTAGTAGTTCGGTAGCTTTTCCGTTTAAGATATTAACACTGAAATTCAGCAACTCAATATTGCTATTGAATTTCTCTACATACTGATTCCTATAATATAACGCCGTTTTTCCGTGTTGAGACCCTATTCTTACCTCATAGCCAGTTTCCTCATCATAATAGTCGTATGCATCTTCTTCCTTAACGATAAAGTCATACTCTTTGTCATTCATCTTAAAATGAATGCCAACATTGGTTTGCTCTGCAAATTTATTAATCTCATCAATCAGTTTAGCAGCTTGTATATCTAAGGATTCATCAACGGCAAAGTCAAAATTTCCTATTGTCTCCAATGACACCTTTTCATTAGAGTGTACAGTCCATCCTGAATGCTTGTCAAAATATAAGTCACAGTCTATAATGGTGCCGAAATTCGTAAATTCGTCTTTGTAAGTTTTTTGAAAAATATTGCCTTTTTCATTACCAGATGGGTTCCACATTTCCAATTTCACAACATCATCAGTGCCCCATTTCCTAGTGACTAAGGTGACTTTATCCGTTATAAGGAAAATGCTTTGAAATCCAATACCAAATGCGCCAGAAGGACGCATCCAAGAAGGCATTTTCTTACAGATATCATTTTTCTTTTGATTTTGGCTCGAGCTACCAGTTCGTGTCAGGTATATGACCTCATCTGGAGCTATACCAACACCTTGATCTTGTATTTTCAAATGCCACTTTACATGGTCCACCTCTACTGCCAATTTGTTAAGTTCGACGTTAATTACGTGTTCAGCGCATTTCTTTCTAAACTCGTTTCTATCAGAAAGAGTCGGATTCTCCAAAAAGACGCGGATATAGGTGGCATCTACTGCGTTTTGCAGCAGTTCCCGTATACTCTGACTTGCATCATTGTATAATCCAGCTCCTTGCAACATTTCAATGGCCTTTAATGAATTTATCTCAAATCGAGGTCTGTTCTTTCCACTTATATCATCATATCCTTTCAGTCTCACGATTAGTTTTCCAACAGATGGTAGAGAACCAAAATCAATAGACGGGGCTATTTTATACCAATTCCTACTTTGAAATTGTAGCTCGACGTCAATCATTTTAAACCAGTCGTTTAAAAGATTAGCCACTTTTATGTCTTCACATTCTGCTGATATTTCTATCAGTTTGCGTCCTATATTGATATGAGTAATATCTCTATTCGTTTGGTTATACAGCAAAGAGTCGGAAGGAATGCTGGTCAGTGAACTCAACAAGACTTTGGATACCCTATTAGTATCCACATCAAGCAGATCTCCTAACCGCAACATGCATGCGACAAATAAAGGATGACATTTTTCCGTGCCACATCCAGAATTCTCTTCTTGAGCTAATTCCAGCAAGTCTTTCTGCTTTTGTCCATGAGCTTTACATATATTCCCTAATATTCTGATAATTCTTTCAGGAATACTACTTCCCGGTAGATGCATTGACCCCTCATGTTGAATACGACCAGTAGCCCTATCAGCATGTTCTTGTCTTATATAGTCTGCGAACAAAAATTTTTGAGCATCTATGTTCTCGGGAGTTATCTCATTATTTTTATGAAAAAGTTTATTGTCCTTTATTTCAAAACAAAGAGCATAGTTATGCATTGGTGATGTCTCGTCGTCCTGCTTACTTCTTACATAGTTGATGAACGCAGACCCTTCCTTCAAGCATTCCAACTTATCATCACGAGTTATCACCATCCCTAAATCATGATAATATGATGCCGATAATAATAACCATAAATCGACGATAGATAACTTATCTATTACCTCCGCCCCCATTATAAGTTCAATGTTATTTAGTATGGTCTCCGAATGAGTTGAGTCATGCAAACTATAATGAGGGAAATAGTGAGAAATAGTATTCAACAATTGAGGTACATGAGTTTTTGCTACGTGCCATTGCTGCAGATACTTTCCTGCTTCCGCATTTTCTTTTGATTTACTTTCAAAAACAGATTCTATATGGCTCATATCTTATTTGTTATTTTCTTTGAGGAGTTCGATTAATCTATAAATCCCAGTTGAAGGGTTTTGGAATTCTTTTAATCCCTTAGCTCTTACAACTGCTAAGTATGTATTGTCGTTCAAGAATGCCTTTTGAGTATCAGTGAAGGCTGACTTGGAGTAATTCTTCCACACTGGAGCGCTCTTCTTCAATTCCTTGATGAGGGCGTCTGTTTCAATGGCAGCCTTTTGGTCTTTGGCATGAAGCAGCAACCATATTTCAAAGCAAGGGTTACTCAGTAGCATTTCAGCCTTACATTTCAGCAATTTCTCATTGATGGCTTGCACGTCCATGTCGTACATGAGGAATGTGTGCACCTTATCCCATTGTGAAATTTTGAGTTCCTTTGTACGCTTCTCAACCAACGACGGAGTAATCTTCGTTCCTTCTATGTGCGAAACGATTCTGATAGGTGACTTGTACCACGTTTTCAAAAGATTGATATAGCAGACTTCTGTTTCGCCCTCGCAGATGACGAGAGCGATCTTTCGCATCCGCATAGACGGAGATGGTTCTCTTTTGCTCGCCATAATCAACCTTCCAATAATTGTTTAATACTTGACACCGACGAATCAATATAAGGCACTGCATCAAAGCGTCCTTGTATATATCCCTTTTCGGCATCCATATTTTCACGGAAATCCTTAAAGTCATACAAAGAATACACCTCCGTTGCACCTTGTTCCGACTTGTTGACGAAAACAATTTGGTCACGTCTCAGTCGTTTGACATCGATAAGGTTCGTGTTGTGGGATGTGAACAATAACTGACTGTTTTCTGAAGCATGGATCAAGTCGAGTATGAAATCTGCCAGACGAGTGTGAAGTCCCATGTCAAACTCGTCCATCATAATACTCTTCTTGTTCTTTACCACATCCAAGAGTCGTATCAGAATCTGGAACAATTTTCTTGTACCATTAGATTCTTCCATGTCCATGTCGAACATGATGTCCTTTTGGTCGCGATGAAATGTCTTGAATCGAAGTACATCCACCAGCTTGTACGATAGCTCCATTTGTCCTGGCACAACCACAGGAGCCGGCATTTGCTCTTTCCTTGCTTCAATATCAGTAATATCCGTATCACATATTTCAAGTGCTTTGAGTATCACCTTCTTGTAGGCATTGAAACTATCCAATACCATCATGTCATTCACATTTACAAGCCCCAGTAGGAATTGATTCATGAAATAACGATATAGCTTTTGAGCAATATCACGATTCATGGAACTTGCACAGCTAAGGAAAAGTTTCTTCTCACTGGTGTTAGTAACAACATCTGAAGGTTTTACCATGACTCCAGCACCAAAACTGTATTTGCCATCAGCATCACGGACAAATACCTTAGCCCTCCTGCCAACGGGATAATAGTACAGACTTTCACTGAGTATACGCTCGCGAGTCAGCTCAAAGGAATATTCATATTCCACGTCTTCGCAAACAAAATCAATCAAGAATTTGCTTGGCTTTTTCTGCCATCCATCGAATTTGAATGGTTCAAAATTGAAAGTCACACCCTCGTTGTGAAGATATGAATCTAAAATCATTCTACAACAGAAAGTGATGGTTTTGAGGATATTTGACTTGCCTGAAGCATTAGGGCCAAACAGCCCAACGGTTTTTAGCACAGGCACACCTTTCCACTCCATCACATTATGACTCAACTCTCTTGCCTGAGCAGTATTGATGCTTGCTGCTCTGAAATCAATCCTCACCCTATCTCGGATAGAGAAAAAATTTTCAAATTCGATTTTAAGTATCATTTCAATCTTGATTTTGTAGGACTTCTGCAAAAATAGCAATTAAACTATGGCCAACAAAGATTTTAGGCGATTATTTGCTTTGTTACCGTCATTTTTAACAGTTATCAACCGAAATAATCGTCTGATATGGCAAAATGGCAAGAATCACACACTTGCTTTACAACCTTCTATCACGACATTCAAGGTTGAGGTGAAAGTCTCACAGAGCTATACCAACAAACTGGCGGTAAAGTTGGCGGTGATATCGTAGGAAACATCGCAGGAAACATCACAGATAGCATCGTAGAAAAAATATCTACGACGCGAGCAAAAATTGTTAGAATTATCTGGAAGAATCCGAATGCGACGGCACTGTCCATTTCTAAAGAAATAGATATCGCTTCTCGCAACGTGCAAGAGCACCAAAGAAAGCTACAGGAACAAGGGGGCAACCGTCGCATGGGCCCAGACAAGGGGCACTGGGAAATAATCGCACCATAGTCTTTGAGGGTAAGAAGACCCCAAGAAGACAAATAGAATTAACAAGAATAAATCGAGTAGGAGGAAAACGAAGTAGTTTTCTTCCTACTTTCGTTTTCCGACCTC
>OOAA01000363.1_pt1 | contig 35405 bp, 27 predicted proteins | sample 1671671 | NCBI WGS metagenome assembly OOAA01 (sample SAMN06348180, study PRJEB24527) | human gut metagenome | biome: human gut; feature: ankylosing spondylitis patient; material: feces | host: Homo sapiens | place: China | collected 2015-10 | reverse complement strand
TATCGGTATCACGGATCTGGCTCTCTGCGCTGGTGGTATTCTCAACTACGTTGTCCAGGTTGTTGATGGTGTGCTCAAGTCTGTTCTGAACAGCACCAAGTGCGGAACGCTGAGTGGATACTTTCTGGATAGCTTCCTTGATTGTTTCAACTGCATTCTTGGCATTAGTATCATCTGCACCATCAACTTTCAGGTTCTTTACACCCAGTCCATCAGCACTCATGGTATCAATCTTTAAGGAAATCTGATTATTGTCAGTTGCATCTGCACCAACATGAAGTTTAAGTGTTAAAGCTCCCGTATCAAAGGTTTTAGAAAAATCAACCATCTTAGCAACATCATCCTGTGTTGCAAGGTTTCCATTAATGTAAAGACCGGAGTTAGCCTTAAGAGTTCCATCATTGTTAATGTAATTACCAAGACCATTTGCAGCTATTTCATTACCATCTTTATCAGTAAACTGTGTTGTTCCCTTGGTAGTAACTTTAGCAACATCTGTTACTTTACTATCACCTGCCAAGATTCCTGGTTTAATAGATGCATAGTACTTCGTAATATCCTTAACTAAGCTACCTTCTTTGTATTCATTACCATCTTTGTCGTATACGGTAGCTCCAGCCTTTACCTTATCATACTCTTCAGCGGTTGGATCCGCTTTTTCAGCTGCTTCGTACAAGCCATCCGTTCCTTTAGTCAAAGTGTAGTAATTTGTGGTGCCCGTTGCATCCTTTACAGTACCTTTTGCAGAAACGAAATTTCCAGTTGATGTATCTTTGGTATATACATCTTCAGTAATCACGTTTACTTTAGTAGTTTCTGCGTATGTATCATGCTCTGCAGCGGTAATTTTCTGACCAACCTGTACACCATCTTTGCTGGTATAATAATCATGATTTGCAATATCTACAGCAGATTTGTAGGAACCTTTTTTCAAAGTATTAACTTTACCATTTTCTACATAGTAAAGATCCTGATTGGTTACTTCTACTTCCTTGTACTGGAAATTGGTCGCCTTATCGCCAGACTTATCACCCTTCAGCAGATAGGTTTCATTAAACTTCGTAGTTTCAGATACACGATCAATTTCCGTTGTTAACTGATCAATTTCATTCTGAATATAAGTTCTATCTGTCTCAGAATTAGTACCGTTTGCAGACTTTACAGCCAGTTCGTTCATTCTCTGCAGCATGTCCTGAACTTCGTTCAGAGCACCTTCAGCGGTCTGTACTGCGGAAATACCATCCTGTGCGTTCAGGGAAGCCTGTGTCAGACCTCTGATCTGCTTTCTCATCTTCTCACTGATGGACAGGCCTGCTGCATCATCAGCTGCACGGTTGATCTTGTAACCGGAAGACAGTTTCTCGGTGGACTTTGCCTGAGAAGCGGTGGTTAATCCTAACATTCTGTTAGAGTTCATAGCTGTAAGATTGTGTTGTACTACCATAATAATTTACCTCCTTGTATTACTGCCCAATTCCTTTTGCGGCAGTGTGCGTATCTGTATTGTTATTGAGAAATCCTTTTCTCCCAGATACTTGTTTTTAGTTTTTATAGTAACCGGAGTAGGAGCTTCCCTGTCGGGCCCTGACAGAGCCGCTCTTCCTCCGGTTATTACCATATGAAATTATTTGTCCGCATTTCCCTTTGTGATGATCACATTAGATTTTTTGCGGTATTTCTCCGGGTGCTCCTCTTCCGCATAATATTTGGGAAGCTTCGCTCTCTCCTCCGGATCTGTGATCTGGTTCTCTAATACCGTGCTTCGCACGATGTTCACCTCTTTCGGTGCATCGATCATGATGCGAAGATGATTCTTGGTTCCTCCCAGGAACACGATCTTGATATTGTCATTGATCATCAGGTATTCTTCCGGACTAACGGTCAGACGCAGCATAATTGATAACCTCCCTGTTTTTATTCAGCCTTCCTTGCCTGCTGGTTTGCACTGATGCAACATTTTATTATGGAATGTTGCATTTTCCTAATTCATTTATTCCATCAAGGAGGCCATTATGAGCACGACACAACCTATCCGCAGCAAACAGCTTCTACACGATTTCAAAGAGTACTACCTTACCAAACAGCCCAACTCCCGGAATTACACTCTCATCCTGATCGGTCTGAACACCGCTCTCCGCATCAACGACATCCTTCATCTCACCTGGGGAGATGTCTATTGCACAGAACACAGCCGCTTTTACACCCATCTCCTGATCACGGAGAAAAAAACGGAAAAAGAAACCAGAATCCTGATCAACAGAGAACTTCAGGAAACATTACTGTCCTACCGAAAAACACAGACTTCCATAGCCGACACAGACTACCTCTTCCCCAGTCCCAGAAAAGCTGATTCCCCGCTCTCCCGATACCAGGCCTACCGCATTGTCCGTAAGGCTGCAGAAGCCGTAGGGATCGAAGATGTGATCCGGTGCCATTCCCTGCGGAAGACCTTCGGCTACCATGCATGGAAAATGGGAACACCACCCGCATTGCTGATGGAAATCTACAATCATTCTTCTTTTCAGATCACAAAACATTATCTGGGAATTGAACAGGATGACAAAGATGCCGTATTTCGTGACATACAGCTATGACATGCGGCTTCTGTAATTGCTATAGTGATATGAAAATAACGTATTAACGATTTTTTATAAAAAAGGCTAAAGTTTTCCCATGGTCAGCCGAAATATGTAGTGCAAGACAAAATGCAACATTCCATAATAGAATGTTGCATTTTCTATTTTAATCTATTCATTTCTGTGGTATTCTTTTAAAGACTGCATATCGCTTTTTTTCGACAAATATTTCTCTTTTATTGAAACATATACAGTCAGAATCAGGAGTACACATGAAAAGCTTTATATGTCAAATATTCTATAAGCAGCGGGCGGCATTCGAGCAAAGCTACGCTTCCAGGGGCAAAGAGTATCCTCTTCCTGAAGACGTTTTCCTACAATCGGATATTTTCTATGATGAGAAGCATGTTCCGGCCCATCGTCTGGATGTCTACCGTCCCAGGGGACGGGACGGAGAGATTCTCCCGGTCATCGTCAACGTACATGGCGGAGGCCTCCTCATGGGGAACAAGGAGTTCAATCGTCCCTTTTGTGCCTCCCTTTGTGAGGCGGGGTATCTGGTATTCAGCATTGAGTACCGGCTGATACCGGACTGTCTCTTCTATGACCAGCTGGCTGATCTGCATCTGGCACTGGATTTTATCCGGGATCATCTGACGGAATACGGCGGTGACATTTCCCACATATATGCCTGCGGCGACAGCGGCGGTGCCTGTCTGCTGACTTATGGAATCGCCATGCAGCGAAGCACTGCACTGGCACAGGCTGCCGGAGTAACCCCTTCTGACCTGCCAGTCCGGGCACTTGGCCTGGTCAGCGGAATGTTCTATACGAACCGCCTGGATCAGATCGGACTTTTCCTCCCCAGATATCTCTACGGCCGGCATTATAAAAAAAGTGCTTTTGCCCCCTATGTATCTCCGGAGCACCCGGACATCGTGACCAGTCTGCCACCCAGTCTCCTGATCACCAGTGACAACGATAATCTTCAGAGCTATACTCTGAATTTTGAAAAGGCTCTGCGCAGACATCAGATGCCCCATAAACTGATCAACTACCCGAAGGATCCCCGCCTGACCCATGCGTTCAGCGCTTTTTACCCGGAGCTTCCGGAAAGCAGGGAAGTGATCCACCATTTGATTCATTTTTTTGAACATACCGGAGAGAACTGTAAAGGAGGATATGTATCATGACATACGACGAAAATGTTTTCAAAGAAAAAGCTAATCGGAAAGCCCGTAAGATCTGGATCGTTTTTGCTGTTTTACTGAGTGCCAATTATGGCTCCGACGCGTCCGGGGGATTATATCCCACCACTTCTTATCTGATCTTTCTGGCATTATGCTGGCTGCCTCTGATCTTTGGCGAAGTTCTGTTACGTGTAAAAGGCTGGGCAACGGAGCTCTACCGCTACGATCTGGTCATCGGTTACGGCATCTTCTACACTTTTGTCATCTGTACTACTGCTTCCCCGATCGCTTTCACTTACATTCTGCCGGTGACGAGCCTGCTGGTACTATATAAGAACCGAAAATTCATGATTAACTGCGGTATCGCCAATGCCCTGATCATCGTCGGTGCAGCCGTCTATCGCTATATGCTGGGCTTCAACAGCGCTTCCGATATGAAAAATTATCAGCTGCAATTGTCCTGTATCATCCTCTGCTACATCTGCTATGTCATGTCCATCCGTCATCTGAATGAATCCGACGGTGCCATGACCGACAGCATCAGGGCTGACCTGCACAGAGTCGTAACTACTGTAGAACAGGTAAAGTCTTCGAGTAATATCATTCTCGATGGCATCACTGTCGTAAGAGAGCTGGCTTCCGAGAATAAGCATGGCTCCGATATCGTCATGCTGGGTATGAACGAGCTGACTGACAACAACAATATGCTGCAGGATCGTACCACGTCATCCACACAGATGACCTCCGATATCCGCGCCCAGGTAGAAAATGTGGTAGCTCTGATCGGAGAAATGATCACGCTCGTCGAAAAAACGCAATCCCATTCCGGCGTCAGCGCAGAAGACCTGAAGAGTCTGGTGAATACCGCTGCTACCATGTCACAGCTGTCTACTGAGCTGGAAAATGTTCTGGAGAATTTCCGTCAGGAATTCGAAATGGTAAAACAGGAGACCGGTACCATAGAGAAGATCACGAATCAGACAAATCTGCTGGCATTAAATGCTTCCATCGAAGCTGCCAGAGCCGGAGAAGCCGGCAAGGGCTTCGCTGTTGTGGCAGATCAGATCCGTACCTTAAGCACCGAGACCCACGCTTCCTCTGATCAGATCAGGGATGCTCTCTCCCGACTGGATGCTACCTCTGCAAAGATGACCTCTTCCATTGAAGAGACATTAAAGCTGATCCAGATCACTCTGGAAAAAGTAACGCAGACCGGAGATAACGTAAATCAGATTGCTTCTGATTCCGTGCAGCTGGGCAATCACATTCAGGTTGTAGATAATGCCATTAAAGAAGTAGAGAACTCCAACACCCAGCTGGTATCCAACATGGAACAGGTATCTAACATCGTGGATACCATCACAACCTGTATCACACACTCCAGCCGGACCAGTGAACGGATGCTCAGCAAGTATCAGGAAACAGCAGACAATATCAATACCATCGAAGATGTCATGGAGAACATGATGTGTGATCTGGGTATCGGTGGTTTCATGGGTATTGAAGACATCAAGCCCGGAATGAAGATTGACTTACAGCTGGTCGGTCAGGAGGATGTCCAATATCTTGGGGAACTGATCGAGCAACTTCCGGAGGGACTGCTGGTATCCTGTCAGAAGAAGCTGACCGTTAACGGGTCTGCTTCCTGTATGCTGCAGGTCACCGCAGGTAATATCCTGTACTGTTGGGACAAAGCCACCATTTCTCCTGCTCCCGAAAGCGGTGAACATGCTTTCAGGATTACCATTACTACCAGACCCAGGATCAACAATAGACGCAAATACCCTCGTATGGATCTGAATAATACCTGTACTATTAAGTTCAAAAATTCCGATACGGAATATGCGGCTACCATGGAAAATATCAGTGCCAACGGATTCGCCTTCCTGGCTACAGACAAGATATTCACCCAAAGCAAAAATGCAGATGTCATTATCACGATCCATGATTTTGCTCTGCCGAATCATAATGTGCTGGAAGGTCGCATCATCCGCTGTTCCGACGACAACGGACTGTATATCGTCGGATGCCAGATGCCGGAGGATAATTTCTATATTCTGGAATATGTAGAAAAGAACTTAAATAAATAGAATTCCTGTGTAAACCTAGGCACCCAAAATGCCCATTCATTTGAATATGAATGGGCATTTTTAATGTCGTTCTTTACGGTTTCAATAGCCGGGCGATCAGACCCTCGACCTCCTGGAGCTGTTCTTTTGTGCTCTCTTTGTGGCTTTCCTTGCGGTATTTTGATGGAGACATGCCCTTCATGGCATGGAACGCCTTGGTAAATACCAGCGCATCACTATACCCACAGGACAGGGCAATACTCTCAATCGGATAATTGGTGGATTCCAGCAGTTCTCTCGCCTTGGTGATACGGAAGGTGGTGAGGAACTGCTGAGGCGACATTCCCAGATAATTCTGGAACAATGTATATAAATAACTACGGTTGATACACACATAATCCGCCACATCCGTTACCTTGATCGGGTTACAGTAGTTACTCTGGATAAAAGATACCGCCTTTTTCACATACTGGTTCCCCTTATCCTCTTCCTCTCTCGCCACGACACCGGCGCTGTCCGCGATCACAGACAGGAATACTCCCAGCAGTCCGTTCCGGCGCAGATCATCCGCGATTCCGAAGGTATTGTGTTCCATCATATCGCGGACAATGGAATACAGCTCCTCTGATTTATCACAGGAAAAAATAGGATGCCTGTCTGACAGTCCCATGCTATGTAAATACTCTTCCGCGCGGCTCCCGGCGAATCCCACCCACAGATAACTCCATGGATCCTTCGCATCCGCCTGATAGAAAGCCAGCTCGTTGGGCTGGATCAGAAATCCATACCCTGCTTCCAGTCGGTATTCCTTGTCATGGAACCGGAAATGCCCCTTGCCGCTTAAGACATAGTGGATCAGGTAGTGCGGCTTGGATGCCGGTCCGAAGCTGTGCAGCGCTTCCGTCTGAGAGCACCCGCAGCAATTCACATACAGACTTCCTGTTTTGTCATTGATAAAATCCAGCTTAAATGCTTTTTCCATGGCAATTCCTATCCTTTCCCATCGGTCAATTCACTATAATTCCGCCGTCCTCATCAAACGCCACACCAAAAGCACTGCTGTATTCGTTCATACGCTGCAGGATCCTCTGCTTATCCTCCCCCGTCGCCGGCGTCGGTCGGAAATCATTCCTTGTTTTGACAGAACTTACCATACAGGGAATGATCCGGGCGTTCTGATCCTCCACCTTTTCCCCGTTTTCAAAGGTAAAAGTCTGTTGGAAGATCATGGTATCCTTGTCCTCTGGATTCCGGTTGGCTCCGAAGCAGAAATTTGCCAGGCTGTAAATGATATATCTGCCCTTGTATTCCTCGATTCCCTGTAACACATGAGGATGATGACCAATGACCAGATCCACTCCCCAGTCAATGCATTTCCTGCCTAGCTGTTGCTGATAATTTTCCGGATAATTGTCTTTTTCGATCCCCCAGTGACAACAGGCGAGTATCAGATCCACGTTCTGCTCCCGCAAGACTTCGATATTATTCTGAATCAGTTTCTCCGCCTGTGCGCCCCATTCCACTTCATTGACGGAGATAATGCCGATCTTCAGATTCCGCTCTCCGCCGTGGGCTTCCGCACTGTCCGGGATCTCATAGATGCCTACATTTTTATCATAGGCATAGACAATGCCCTCCTGCTCTAATGCCGCCACTGTATCCCGGCTGCCCTGTTCTCCGTAGTCCAGTCGATGATTGTTCGCAAAGCTGACGGCTTCGATATCCCCTAATGTCAGCAGATGAGCATATGCCGGATCTCCCTTGATGCAGTAGGTCTGCCCCTCACGCATCTGTTCCGATAGGGTCAGCGGCCCTTCGAGATTCACGATGGTCATGTCGTCCGCCTCAAAAATATCTCTCACATTCTCGAAAAAATATCCCTCATCCTCCGCCTGATCGTACGCCTGGCGGAATGAATAACTGTAATCCTGTTCCTGATGATTGCCCAAAGTCACATCTCCTGCCGCGGAGATCGTGATCGTGCAGCGTTCCCCCATCAAAGTATCCGAAGCCCCGGACTGTCCTGATTCCGGCAATGCAGCATTGTCACCGCCCGTCCCACCTGGCAGAACGATCTCCCCGATATTATCCCCGGGCTGATCGTCCTGCGGTCCGGTATGGTAACCTCCGATCGGCTGCGCCAGTTCTTCCACCCCGGGAATACAGACCTGCTGTGTCAGATCATCCCCGCAGCTGCTAAGCACTATTACACTGACCGCACAAACCAGTGCCACAAACCGCTTTTTCCTCTGCCCCATAAACACTCTCCCTCTGTTACAAAGAAATCTCTTAGCCCTCTCCTAAATCGATCTTAATTTTCAGAAGCCGCTGTCGCAGTGCTGTCTCCCGTTCCATACAGATTCTCCTGCAGGAATTTCTTATTTGCCTCGAAATCCACCTCCAGCACGGACATTTTACGATGGGTCGCATCCTTATACGTGCCTTCAATGGGAATACTGTTCTGTATAATATCGTATGTCAGAATCTTCGGTGCCATGAGGCTTAACCGGTAACACTCCGCCTGGGTCAGGTTCGTGGTGAGATTCGGCATGAGTCCGTCGATCAGTCCCTTCGGATTCGTGAGTACACCCTTAGGCAGCTTATGAATGACCTCTGTCAGCACTTTTCTCTGTCGCTCAGTTCTGCCGAAATCCGTACCGATATAACGGTTTCTGCAATATGCCAGCGCCTGAGGACCGTTCAGATGAACCATGCCTCCGGACAAGTCATCGAAATAGTCCGTTCCCTCCGGTCTGCCCAGCAGGATATTATATTCTACTAGGTAGCCGTTCACGTACTCCACTTCCTTGCCGGTCAGCTCCAGATCCACGCCGCCCACGGCATCTACCAGATTCGCAAATGCCTCAAAATTCACCAGCACATAGCGGCTGATATGAATGTCAAAATTCTGCTCGATGGTCTCCATCAGCAGCTCCGCGCCGCCGTAGGAATATGCCGCATTCAGACGATTATCCTTATGTCCCGGTATCTCTACATACATGTCACGGAGCAGAGATGTCATATATATCTTTTTCGTCTTGTTGCTGATAGACAGCAGGATCATGGCATCGGATCTGCCATCCTCCCCGTTCTCACGGGAATCGTTACCGATCAGGAGAATATTTGTAACTCCTTCTTCCTTCATGGGAGAGCTTGCCACAGATTCGATCTCTTCATAATTCATCTCCGCATAGACCTTGCCCACCAGGACGTACAACCCTGCTGCCAGAAATACGAGGATCAGCGCCACTGCGATCAGGAAGCGCTTGAAGCCGGATTTTTTCTTTTTTCTTCCGGAGCGATTTTTTTCTCTATGATCTTCGTAGTCCTCGTATTCGTCCGCATAGTCCTCCCTTCTGCTACGCCGAGGTCTATCGGATGCCGCCTGTCTGCGACGATCTGCATTACTGTTACTACGGTCACCACTATTACGATTCTCTGAAGTCTTACGCGTCGTCTCTCTGCGAGCCACCTGTCTCTTACGATACGCGGGATCATCCCAATCTTCCGCGTAATCATCCGCTCTTGCTCGTCTTCCGGATCCGATCACATCCAGTTCCTCCTCATCCTCGTCATTCTCAGTCATGTCAAACATCTGTGGAGCCGGACGCTCTGCTGTCCGCCTTCCGGTCCCGGACTTCCCACTGCCGGAGCCGGACGTCTGCATTTCCTGCATCTCCTGCTGTAAAAAGGCTTCCAGCCCTTTCTGTATATCTTCCATCTCCTGAATGGAATCTCGTTCTCTGTCACTCATATTGTACCTCATTTCCACATACCGGCACCGGTACGTTCCTTAAGCCTCTTTCCTATTTGTCTCCTAGGATACCACACTCCTTTGTATTTGTCGCGGCAGAAATCCTTAATATTTGCTTAAATGTTGTCCGGCATTTTTTAAGACACACTTTCTATGGCAATAAAAAGAAACTGTCTACGGCATCCACAAGATTTTATCTTGTACATTTTCCACAGACAGTCTCTGCATTTTTGTTATCTTATATCATTCTATTTATGAGCGATTCTCGCATCTATGTAATTCTTCAGAGATTCCACGGTCTCCTCCACACCCAGCCTGCTACTGTTGATGGACAGATCGTAGTTCCGGGAGTCGCCCCATTTTACCTTACAATGGCTGTTGTGGTAAGATTTTCTGCGACGGTCCTTCTCGATCATGCGCTCCTCCGCATGTCTCGCATCCAGCTCATAGATCTGCATAACACGCTCGATCTTGGCTTCTCTGTCTCCTAATACAAAGATGGAGATCAGATTCGGATTGTCCTTCAACACGATCTCAGAACAGCGTCCTACGATCACAAAGGATTCTCCTGCCTCTGCCTTTTTCTTGATATAGTCAAACTGCATTCTCGCCACATTATCTGCAGGAGAGCTGTTCATTCCCATCACACTTCTGTACAGGAATTTGTTACGTCTCTTTTCATCGAACTCTGCCAGCTCCTTGCTGCTCACATTCATGCTTGCAGCCACCTCATCTAACAGGTTATGATCGTACATTGGCAGCTTGTAATATTCTGCCAGCTTCTGTGCGATCTCATGTCCACCGCTGCCGTACTCACGGCTGACGGAGATAATCAGTTGTTCACTCATGGGTCTGCCCTCCTTATAGTCTTACAGATATCTCGCATAGATCATTACCATGGAGATTACTATTACTATTATAGTCGCAGGAGCCATAACTTTGCAATATTTTCCCCACTTGATCATATGACCTGCCTTTGCTGCGGTAGCGATACCCACGACATTTGCAGATGCACCGATAGGAGTTGCGCTTCCACCGATATCGGTTCCCATGGCTAACGCCCATGCCAGGATAGAGAGATCCACACCCTGGGCCGCGGACAGACTGCTGATGATAGGGATCATCGTCGCCGCAAAAGGAATATTATCCACGAACGCGCTGGCGATTGCGGAGATCCACAAAATAATCGCGATCATCAGCATCAGATTACCATTACTGATGTCACCGATGAAGTTCGCCATAACTTTCAGAATACCTGTCTGCTCCAGACCGCCTACCACCATGAACAATCCGATGAAGAACAGCAGCGTCTTATAGTCGATCTGCTTGATCAGCTTCAGGGCATCTCTGCCTGCGGCGATCAGCGTCACGATAGTGATAAACACACCAATGCAGGATACGGTCAGACCAGTCTGTGCATGGGTTACCAGCAATGCTACTGCACACAGGAAAATAACGGTGCTGATGATAAAGCCCTTTTTATCGGTAATCGCCTCGGAAGGATCCGGGTAAGTCTGGTTGCTGCCGACTGCTGCCGCCTCGCTGGCACGCAGCTCCTTGTGGAATACCAGGTAAAAATACAATACAACTACGACCAGAGAAATACCTGCGATCAGACCGGTATTGGTCAGGAAATCCGTGAAGGAATATCCCAGGGAAGTACCGATGATGATGTTGGGGGGATCTCCACACATGGTAGCGGATCCGCCCAGATTCGCACAGAATACCTCTGCCAGGATCATAGGCACCGGATTGAATTTCAACAGCTGTGACAGTTCAATCGTGACTGCTGCCAGGAACAGAATTACGGTGATGCTGTCAATGAACATTGCCAGAATACCGGATAATACCATAAAGGTCACGAACAGCGGCACTACCTTATACTTAACCATTTTAGCAAGGCGCATGCAGAGCCAGCGGAAAAATCCGACTCTCGCCATTCCCTCTACCATGATCATCATTCCCGCTACGAATACGATCGTCTCCCAGTTAATGCCGCTGGAAGTCTCCGCGGACTGTCCCGCCGTATACCAGAAATGACTTGTAAAAAAGCTGCCTAAATTCAAGGTCTCCCACACTGCACCCATACTGTGCATTCCCAGTCCGAATACCAGCACCAGCGTCAGCAGACCGCAGCCCAGTGTAATAACGTGTCTCTCCCATACTTCCAGAACGATCAGGACAAACATTGCTATAAATATAACTACTGCAAGTATCTGTGCTATCACTTTTCCTGCCTCCTCGTTAGTTTTTCTTATAAACGTACAAGAGTAGATTGTATCTGAAAAAGCAGGGGAAGTCAATCATTCTTTGGGAGGCTATGCATAAATATTCCGTTAAAGTTTTCCGGATCATTCATTCCGGAAGCTTTCGATATCGTTCTTACCCACATAGCGTAAGAACATGCGGCGCATGTCGATACCGCTCTCTCCGAAATACAGCTTCATATATTTCTCGCCGTCCTGACGAATGGGCAGTGTTACAACACGTTCCATGGTCTGACCTTCCGTGCCGTTAAGGGTCACGGTCTGTTGTAACGTATTGTTCAGGAATACGGAGATCGGCAGCTGTGCCAGTTCTCCTAACGCAGAACTCATCCGGAATACCAGTTCATATCTTCCAATCCTGGAGAAATGCAACTGGTATACCGCACTTGTGCCCTTCTTCGTGGACAGCTTCTCCAACGGAAGCTCTATGTCTTCTAAAAGCTTCGGCTCCGGCAGCTCCAGACGCGCCAGCACCTGTCCGCTGTCTCCTGCGCCCTCGGTGCTTACCGGATTGTGAAGCTCCGTGCATTCCTCTTCCTCTCTGCTCAGAAGACGTTCCATAGCGACGGAACGTAACAGGAAACCACAGATATTTGCCACATTCCGCGTAAGCTGTGCTCTGGTGAGTCTGCCGTCTGCCAAGCCTTCCGCGGTGTTGTCCCCCGCAGAATTGGATGCCGCATCCGCCACGACCATATAGACATCGTTCTGTGCCCGCACCATGGGAATCGTCTGTCTGCCGGAGCCGGGTTCTCCCTCCTCGTTCATCTTCGCCCACCAGTCAGTCATCACAATACCCTGATATCCCCATTCCTTACGGAGAATGGTCGTCAGGAGATCATAGTTGCCAGCTGTCCACAGTCCGTTTACCGGTCCGTAGGTGGACATGATGCTGTAAGCGCCACCCTGTTTCACCGCGATCTCAAAGCCCCTCAAATAGATCTCCCGCAATGCTCTCTCGGATACGATGCTGTTGGCATCATGCCGTTTGAATTCCTGATTGTTACATGCAAAATGCTTGATGGTGCCGGTGACACCGTATTTTCCCATACCGGTCAGCTGTGCTGCTGCCATGGTACCGGTGAGATACGGATCTTCCGAAAAATACTCAAAGTTACGCCCGTTCAATGGATTCCTGTGAATATTAATACCGGGTCCTAAGAGGGTGTCAATCTTGTTCTTCCGAAGCTCCATGCCCTCCATCTCATACAGCTCCTCCACCAGCTCCGGATCAAAGGTGCAGGCAAGCAAGGTGCCGTTAGGCAGGGCATATGCCATGGTGCCGCAATCCATACGGATACCGGAGGGTCCGTCCGAACAACAGGCTATAGGAATCCCAAATCTCTTCAGACCTTCTGTCACTCCACCGAAGGCTGCTGCCGTACCCGGAGTCACTTTCGGGGAACACATGCCCTCTCCGCGGGTCATACAGATCAGGTCTTCGTCCGACAATTGTGTCAGAAACTGTTCCAATGTGATTTTTCCATCCGATACATCCGCCAGCTTCCAGCCACGGTCTCCCGCATACTCACTCTGCGTAGGTCTCTCCTTAAGAATCCTGTCCGCCAGATCTATCGTTCGTAAAGGTACATCTTCCCAGTTTGCAATGGCATGATCCTTTTCCTCGAAAAAGAAAGGTTTCAGACGCTTAAACTCCTGTACCGGTGCCATTGCTTCCGTCACCATCCGCACTACCCGAAGCTCTGTCAGGGTCGCCTTGCCAGCCTCTGCTGCGCTTCGCACATCGGTTCCGGCATAGAAGATATAGTCTCCCTCTTCCAGTACATAGCAGGATTTATGTCCGGTGACACCACTGTCATCATAGGATGCATACTCCGCCAGCTCTGTTTTCAGCAGCAGTTCTTCTGTCTCACCCGGCTTCAGTTCTTCTGTCTTCGCAAATGCAGTCAGCTGGCGCAGAGGCTTTCCTAATTTCCCCTGAGGTGCTTCCAGATACAGCTGCACGGTCTCTCTGCCGGATACTCCCCCGACATTGGTTACTTTTGCAACTGCCGTGACTGCCGTGCCCTGTACGGAGAATCCCAATATCTCTGTCTGGAACTTCGTATAGGATAATCCAAATCCGAAAGGATATTTCACCTTCTCTTTCGCAAAGGTCTCAAAATAACGATATCCTACATAAATATCCTCCGTATAGAAATTCTCCACCGGATCTCCGAAATTTTCTGTGGAAGGATAATCTTCAATGTCTTCTGCGATCGTGTCACTTAATTTACCACCGGGATTTACTTTTCCGGTCAGAACGTCTACACAGGCCCTGCCACCCTCCTGGCCTCCCTGCCAGATATAGAGTACTGCCTGCGGCTGATACCGGTCTACCCATTTCATATCTATAATATTACCGACATTCAGTACCACGATCGTATGCTCAAAAGCATGACATACATTACGAAGGAGCTCCTCCTCCAATGCTGTCAGCAGATAGCTTCCCTCCGCCGCACTGTTATCCTTATCTTCCCCGGCAGTACGCCCGATGACCACGATCGCTGCATCCGATTGTCCTGCTGCCTGCACCGCCAGTTCTTCATCTACGGGCATCTCCTCCTGATTCCAGGGTTCCATGGCCCAGCCTTCTCCCACATCAAAGGGATGCTCCTTCAGCCACTCACGGTACACCTGCTCCAGTGCTTCGTTTACCTGTATTATTCCATTTTCTTTCAGGCTGTCAATGATATTCGTGACATAAGGAGCATTGACCATGCCGCCGGAACCTGTGCCGCTCTTGTAATGCTCAAACTGTGTTCTTCCGAATACAGATACTCTCTGTCCCCTGCGTAACGGTAAGGTATCCTCTTCATTCCGCAGCAGCACACTTCCTTCTGCCGCCACGCGTCTTGCCAGCTCCGCATACTTCTGATAATCCAGTGTATATTTCATTCGTTCAATGACTCCTTCCTGCAGACAACCTGTTATTGTTGACATCATTATACCGAAAGGAAGAAGTTTTCTCAATAGAAAAAGACACTGGAGAAAGTCTCCAGTGTGCTCAGAAGATAAGCCGGACTACAAATTCCTCGTCTTCCATCCGGAACTGATACTGTCCGTTGAGTTTTTCCACATAGTATACGATACTCCGAACCCCCAGACCATGTCCGGAACGCTCTGTGACCGGAATTCCATCCGTGAATACCGGCATTATCTGCACCGGATTTTTCACCATGAGCAGCAGATGCGCTGCCTTCTCCGACAGAGACAGCTCAATCCTTCGTCTGCTCTCCGGCAGCTCCTGTACCGCATGCATGGCATTTTCCAGTACATTCGACAGGATCGCACAGAACATCATTTCCGAACAGGGGAGCTTCTCTCCGATCGTGACCTGTGTATCCCAGGGAATTTTCTGCTCCTCAAAGCGGGTATTATAAGTAGATAATACCGAATTCACCATTTCGTTCCTACAATATGCCTTAATGACAGTATCATCATAGGTCTGGCTGACCTCATTGAGATATTCCAGCGCTTTTCCACAATCTCCCTGCTGGATCAGAGTCCTCAGGACGGCCATATGATGTCTCGTATCATGCCGCAGGATTGACATCTTTTTCTCACTTTTCCTTGTATTGTCCATCTCCGCCTGAAAAGAATTCATCTGCATACGGATCAGCTCATTATACTGCTCTGCCTTGCTCTTCATCTCGTATTCCCGGAAATACACCAGCAAAAAAATCAGATACGACAGACAGATGGCAAATCCGAGAAATTCCGGCACCGCCCTGTTGCCGGTATAAAGCAGACTGGAAAACTTCGTCGTGGCATAGTCAAAAATATAATATATCAGCGGCAGACTTCCGATCAGCAGTAATTCCCGATTCGTCTTGGCAAACAGCATCGCCGTCGTCTGGCAGACATAGCGGCACAATACCCAGAATACCACCAGCGTCACCACGATACGGCAGGTGTAATAGCACCACTCTTTTCCTGTTACCGACAGTACGAACAACCCCATCCAGTTACTGCACTGGCAGCACAGATAGGCAGTGAAGATAGAGATCAGGGACGGCAATATTCTGAATTTATAATACAGTACCAGCATCAGCAATAGCGGCACGTGAACGATCAGTGGGTATATCTGATCCACCATCTCCGGACCCAGCACAGATACGCAGACCATATATAAGCCCCCGGAAATCACTGCCAATAGCAACAACTTCCCTACATTCGTTCTGTCCTTCTTCACACCCAGAAAAAAAGCCGACAGGAAGATGCCGAACAGCATAGTCGTAATATTATGTGTATATGTCAGAATTTCCAGTATCATAGGAGCTCCTCACTTTTATTTCGTAAGTTCATAAATGCTTTTTACAGCTTTACTTTTACAAAATCATGTTCCATGGCGGGAAGCACCTTTTCGACCAGATCCGCCGTCCGCATCCGGAGGCTGGAGGTATTGATGCAGGGATGGCATCCGAAATATTCGCTGTCCAGCACCTCCTCATCGATCAGCAGCTTCACCTGATGTTCCTTATCGTTCATCAGTCCCAGCACGCTGACAGAACCGGGGGTGATATCCAGGAATTTCTCCATGTATTCCGGTTTGGCGAAAGATAATCTCGCCGAGCCGATCTGCGCCGACAGATCCTTGGTGTGGAACACCTTGGTATCTGGGATCATCAGCAGATAAAATGCGGTCTCCTGACGGTTGCACAGGAACAGATTTTTGCAGACCATGGATTCCAGGATCTCATCCACTTCCTTACAGTCCTCCATGGTCATTGCGGGTGCGTGATCCACGCGGTCATATCCCACGCCTAAGCCATCCAGCAGGTCATAGGTGCGTATCTCTTTGTCCAGTCTGCCGGTGGTATCGGCAGGTCTTCCTTTTTGCAATACTAATGTCATTGTCTTTTCCCCTTTGTTGTCTAGTAACCGATGGTGTCGTTTACGAGGATCACATGGATCCTGTCCGTATGTCTGGAATATCTCGTGATCAGGAACTGGCAGCAGATGGTATCCGGAGACTTACAATCGAAGCATTTTCCGGTTTCTTTGCAGGGAGTCTTGATGTCGAATCTCTGGGCGTTGATAGGTGCAGCCACGTTTCTCGCACGCTTCATGGCACTGTCTAAGTCTGCGCAGACCTTGTTCATGCCGACGATAAAGATTACTTTCCTCGGTCCCTGGGCTATGCAGGAGACACGGTTGGAATTGCCGTCGATATTGACCATGACACCGTCGCTGGTGATGGCATTGGCACTGGAGAGGAAGATATCCGCATCGTAAGCTGCCATAAGTCCAGCTCTGGCATCCATCTTAGAGCGGTCGATATAGTGGTAATTGCCTGCTTCCAGAGCGGAGATCAGTCCGATCTCTCCGGCGCTCATGCATCCTCCCATGGCGATAGTGCTTCCCTCCGGGATCAGCTCCAGTGCCTGCTTTAGTGCAGCTTCCTTATCCTCTGCGTAATAACCTGACATGTTGCGGGACTGTAAACCCTTGATCACTGTTTTGGCCAGCTGTTCATTTCTTTTTCTGATCATTTCGTTCATCTCTTAACCTTCCTGCCTTTCCGTAATCTGCAAACTTTATTCCTGAGAACCAGACTCTTTTTGACCCTATTTTATCAAAAAAACAATTTCGTGTATAGCAACCAATAGAAATATTTGACAATACTTTTCGCATATGCTAGGATATTTCCAATATTAGGGAGTAGTTCACATCGGGTAACCGGTGTTGTGTTGGTCGTCATCACGTTAGTGAAGCCACAGGCGGTCGCTAACCGGGCAGTACACTTCTACAGAAATGGAACGAGACTTTTATTGTATGTTTATCGTGCAATAAAAGTCTTTTTTTGCGTGATAAACAAAGGATCCGGGTACATTATTTAAGAAGGAGGATTTGTAAATGACACAAAAAAACATCTGGAATATTTCTGTAAAAGAGCTCATGGAAAAATATCAGGTGACAGAGCAGGGGCTTACCACTGCCCGCGCGGAGGAACTTCGCCTGGAAAAAGGTGAAAATATCCTGCAAGAGAGCAGGCGCAAAAGTATACCGGAAGTATTTATCAGTCAGTTTGCTGATCTGCTGGTAGTAATCCTGATCATTGCGGCTGCGATCTCCATGTTTTCCGGCAATGCGGAGAGTACCATTGTAATCCTGCTGGTACTGGTGATCAATGCCATCCTGGGCACCCTGCAGCATGTAAAGGCCCAGCGTTCTCTGGACAGTCTCAGGCAGTTATCTTCGCCCGGTGCAAAAGTCATTCGAGACGGTGTGAAACGGGAACTTCCATCGAAGGATATTGTGCCGGGAGACATTGTCGTATTGGAAGCGGGTGACATGATCGTGGCCGATGGCCGTATCCTGCACAGCTATTCGCTGCAGGTCAATGAAAGCTCTCTGACAGGCGAGTCTGCCAATGTAGAGAAAACAGATGCCATTATAGAGGGTGATGTGGCACTTGCTGACCGGGCAAATATGGTCTATTCCGGAAGTCTGGTCACCTACGGACGCGCTGAAATGCTGGTGACCGCTACCGGCATGGAGACGGAGCTGGGTAAGATTGCAGGGCTGATGAATGCAGCCAAAGAGCGCAAGACACCGCTGCAGGAGAGCCTAGACAAGTTCAGCAGCAGACTTGCCATACTGATCCTGATCATATGTGCTGTCGTATTCTGCCTGTGTATCTATCGCCGTATGACACTGTTGGACTCCATGATGTTTGCTGTGGCACTGGCTGTTGCTGCAATCCCTGAGGCACTGAGCTCCATTGTGACCATAGTGCAAGCCTTTGGTACACAGAAAATGGCAAAGGAAAATGCAATTATCAAGAATCTTAAGGCTGTGGAAAGTCTGGGCTGTGTCTCTGTTATCTGCTCTGATAAGACCGGAACACTGACACAGAATAAAATGACGGTGCAGCAGATTTATATAGAAGACCGGTTATACGAGCCGGACCAGCTTGACCTTTTGAATCAGACTCATCGTTATCTGCTCTACGACGCTGTCCTCAACAATGATTCGAGCATCGTCGATGACAAGGGCATCGGTGACCCTACAGAATACGCGCTTTTAGAAATGTTCCGAAGGATTGAAGCGGATACATCTTCTATTTTGAAAGAAGCAAATATGCATGAAGATATCCTCAGGCAGAACATGCAACGCCTTGAGGAAGTGCCTTTTGATTCCGACAGAAAGCTGATGAGTACGAAATATATGCTGCATGGTGTACCCACGATCCTCACCAAAGGTGCTGTGGATGTTCTCTTAGACCGCTGTGACTATGTGCGCTGCAGCGACGGTATCCGTCCTATGACGGAAGCTGAAAAAGACAAGATCCGTATGCAGAATCAGCTTTTTTCAGAAAATGGCCTGCGTGTATTGTCTTTTGCTTACAAGGAATCGGAGGAAAATCTCGACATCCATGCGGAGTATGGCTATACCTTCCTGGGTCTGATCTCTATGGTAGATCCTCCCAGAGAGGAATCTGCGGCTGCCGTTGCAGCTTCCAAGAGAGCCGGCATCCGTCCGGTCATGATCACCGGTGATCATAAGGTAACAGCAGTGGCAATTGCCCGCCGGATCGGAATATACGAAGAAGGAGACCTTGCACTGACAGGTGCGGAGCTGGATGCCATGAGCGACAGCGAACTGGAGGAACAGATCGCACAAATCTCCGTCTATGCCAGAGTATCTCCCGAGAACAAAATCCGGATTGTCGAGGCATGGCAGCGCAGAGGTAATATTGTTTCTATGACAGGAGACGGTGTGAATGATGCTCCTGCATTGAAAAAGGCAGACATCGGTGTCGCTATGGGAATTACCGGAACCGAGGTATCCAAGGATGCCGCAGACATGATTCTGTCAGATGATAATTTCGCAACGATCATCAAGGCAGTGGCAAACGGGCGTAATGTATACAGAAATATCAAAAATGCCATTTTGTTCCTGCTGTCCGGCAATACCGCCGGTATCTTAGCCGTATTATACACATCCCTGATGGGACTTCCTGTACCTTTTACACCTGTACATCTGCTGTTCATCAACCTGCTGACCGATTCTCTTCCGGCCCTGGCAATCGGCATGGAACCGGCAGATGACGACCTTCTGAAGGAAAAGCCCAGGAATCCACGGGAAGGAATCCTCACCAGAGGCTTTATGATTACGATGATAACACAGGGTCTGCTGATCGCAGCAGCCTCCATGACAGCTTATCACATCGGACTGACCGTCAGTTCGGCTATGGCCTCCACTATGGCTTTTGCCACACTGACACTGGCCAGATTGTTCCATGGTTTTAACTGCCGTGGCAGCGAATCCATCTTCCGGCTGGGACTGACCTCGAACCGATATAGCCTCTATGCTTTCACTGCGGGAGTCTCTTTACTGGCACTGGTAATCTTCATCCCGGGACTGCACAGTGTATTCAGCGTAGCCGATCTGCCTATGACAGCACTCGGTCAGATCGTAGGGCTCGCTTTCATGCCGACAGTGCTGATACAGATAATGAAAATTATCCGGCATAGATAATTGGTTTAATCAATATCTTCCACAGACTGCAATCTTTCCTTTTTTACCATCAGATATTCTTCTGCATAATGTGTCTCTTCGTCGGTCGTCAGAATGACCTCCTGCCCCTGCGGCATATCAATATCTGTTGCCACAAGCAAGAGGGAATCCTCCTTCAGCCAGCTTTCCAGCCCTGTGAAAAACTGCGGATCGTAATGCTCTGCGCCTTTCAGCTCGTTATGATATCTGTCAAAAGAATAGTCCACGGGAGACAATACATTATAGTCATAATAGCAGATGCCCTGCCCCGCCCAAAAGCTTGTCACCACCAGATAATCGTAGCCATCTTTTTCTGTAAGGAATATCTGTACGTTCCCCGCATGGGCAATGGCGAATTCCTGCGACCACAGGGGAATGATTCCATATTGTCCGTCTCCCAGATATTCGTAGACCGCTACCGTTCCCCAGTTTCCGGCCTTCCGCAATGCTTCTGTGAGATTTTCGTTTTCTTCCTCCAAATGAACCTTCGTTACAATCTTTTCCTTGTAACCGTTATGGGTCAGATCATAATATCCGGTATAGACTTCTGTCATATCCGGTTCTTCTTTGTCGATATTCTCCTCTTCCAAATAACGAGAATATGTTTTTTGTACCGAAAAATCTCCCAGAGAAAAATTACCATCTTTTTGCATGGATACCGGTGCCGTTATATTAAAGCCAGTCTCATAAACCAGGTCCGCCATCTCGTTCATATTTATGCCAACCCCTACATTTGCAAAGGGCTGTCCTCCACGAAAATCATACCGGATCTGCGCTCCCACACCGATGCTTTTATAAGTGTATCCTTCCAGTTTCTGCAACAGACGGGTCTGATCCAGATCAATACTCTTCTGAGCATCTATCTTTCCGTTTTTATCCAGAAAATCCACATGAAGTGTATGGAACTGTTCATCCAGCGTATCCGCCGCAAGGATCCGTCTGTCAAAATCTTCAACCACATTTGTATATTCGGAGACCTTCGGGGTTCCTTTCTGTACATCTACATAATACAGTCCTTCCACATGGACACCGGTTCCTGTCCCCTGTATGGTAGAAATGTAGTACTCCTTGTCGCCATCCCCATCATAATCTGCGGCTTCTATCGCAGGTGGTGCCGAATACATGTTTCGCCAGGGGATCTCCACCCGATATTCCTCGTCTCCGTCGTGGATCACCAGACAGTCTTCTGCACCGTTGCCCCAAACACTGACTGTCTCATCATAAGAGTATGACAGCACACCATACTCTCCTTCCGGCAGCTCCCGGGCAGCATCCACCGAGACTTGATCTGCCCGGGTTTTCTCCTGATATAGTCCGGTCTGGCAGGTAAGTTTCTCCGGCTCAGGTTCCGTTGTCGTCTCCGGGATTGTCTGTGAGGTGGCTGTAGCAGTTTCCTGACTGACTTCCTCTGCCTGAGCAGATTCGGTATCAGAGATTTCCAAAGCGTCCCTACTGCTGCCGCAGCCTGTCAGAGAAAATGCCACGATCAATACCAGTAATCCGCTGCTTATTTTACCTACTTTTTCAGATATAGAAGAAACAAGCTCCAACATTCTATTTGAAATCGTATATGGCGGTTCATTTTTTCCCATTTATGTCACTCCATCTTGTTTATTATCTTGCTTATTATCTTACTCGTTTGGAATATCATTAGCAATCTTTTTATTTCAGGAATTGCATAAATAAAGCACTTCCGCAAGATCCGCATTGATTCCCACCGCCTTATTTTCGATCTCCTTGGGAACATAGGCATCACCCTTGTTGATGCAGACGTAAAATGCATTCCGCCAGTTGTGCGCATACTGCCAGAAATTATATTTGATGATACCGGGTGTGTTGTAACCGACACCCAGCTCCAGAAATACGACGTTTTGTCCTCTATGATCTTCCATGAACTTCTCATAACGCTTCGCGGCAGCATCCCATCCGGCATCCTGGACGAAGGTATTGTCCGCGCTGAAATTGATACTTACATCACATTTTACACTTTTGAGAGGTGATCCTATGTTGACGAAGGACGAATTGCCGGAATGCCCGGTGGCAACCACGGTACAATTGATCGGAAGTAAATGGAAATTATTGATATTGAGAAATTTAATGATGCGCTCCATGGAAGAGGACGGGCTGATCACCCGGACCGTCTACCCGGAAGTGCCGCCCCGGGTGGAATATGCCCTGAGTGACCTCGGCGAGACCATGCGCCCGATCCTGGATGCCATGCAGGAATGGGGAACGAATTATAAAAACGGAACCATATAAACAGGTATGCAGAAAATATCCTGCTCCTTGCTAATATCCTTTGTATAAACCAAATATCTGCACAAAATTCTGTCGGAAAATTTTTCCGTAAATATATCGAGTGATTTGTGAGTCTTATAACCGGAAGATTTTACTTCTATGGGAATGATCTTATTCTTTTTTGCTAACAAAAAATCAATTTCATAATTATGCTTTGATGTTTCATTCATTATAGTATGATAAAAAAGCTCATTCCCATTTACAGCAAGGCAACAAGCTACCGCATTTTCATATAAATATCCCAGGTTGACACTAAGCTTATCACTAAGCAGTTTTTCATATATTTCATTTTCTGTAAAATCTCTGTCTTTAAACATTAATGTTACAAATAATCCGGTATCACACAAAAACAGTTTAAATCTGGATAAGTCCTTAGTATTCGACATTCCGGCATTTGGATCATTAACATTGTACGACACCAATACTGTCTTAGAATCTTTTAATTCAGCAATCAACTCAAGTACTTTCTCAATCTTCTCTCCTCCCAGGACAGAATTAACCTGATACCTTGCTGCATTTTTATTTAGTTCTGCCGGAATTGCATCAAAAAGCATTGCCAGTCTTCCGGTTGCATCAATTTTGGCATAATCTGACTCATACAAATTTAGTATATCTCTTTTTATTTCATCCACTTTTCTAAAATTATTAGTTTCTATATAAGTCTGAACTGCCTGCGGCATTCCTCCTACGAGCATATACAACCGAAACTGTCTTAATTGCTTACGATTTCCATTATCACCCAATCCAGTCTTTGCTTCATAACATTTTGCCAAGAGCGAAAAAGTAGTCTGATCCCCCACTGCCCAAAGAAATTCCTCATAATCCATAGGATACATATTAAGTCTTCTTTCCTCGCTGGGTATCAAAATATCTTTGACATTTTTCTTGATAGATATCAAAGAGCCTGTCTCAATATAATCATATCTATGATCTTCTACTAATGCTTTTATTGCCTGCCGTGCTTTAGGACATAATTGCACTTCATCAAATATAATAACGGATTTTCTTTCATGGAGATCCACTCTATACTGTAATTGAAGCTGCAAAAATAAATAATTTAAATCAGATATATCATCAAAAAGCGCTTTGACATCCGATGATGCTTTTGCGAAATCAATTAGAATATAAGATTCATATTCTTTTTTTGCAAACTCTTCTACAACCGTTGATTTTCCTATACGACGAGCACCTTCTATTAGCAATGCTGTTTTTCCATCCGACTCTTGTTTCCAGTTTAACATTTTACTATATATTTTTCGCTTAAACATTTTCTTTCTCCTTTCCGCATTTTTCTATTTTAATATTTTCCTTGTTTCCGCATTTTTTATACATAAATATTAGCATGTTTCCGCATTTTTTTCAATATATCTTGTAATAATCAGAAAAAGTAGCTATTAAATAAAAATAAGTATTCATGTATAATTTATGATATACTATTTAAAATTATCATTCTGAGAGAAAGGAATTCCGGCTATGGGAATCAGATTAATCTGCAGTGACCTCGATGGTACACTTTTACAATATGGAAAAAAAGAATTGGAAGGCGAGATCTTTGACCAGATCCGGGCACTTCATGACCGGGGGATCCTGTTTTGCCCGGCATCTGGAAGACAGTATACCAGTCTGCGGAAGATGTTCGCTCCGGTGGCGGATTGCTGTATTTTCCTGTGTGAAAACGGTGGCGTGATCTACAAGGACGAGCAGTGCATTGCGAAAAATCCCATGCCCCGTGCCCTGGCAGAAGAGATTGCGGAGGATCTGTGGAATCGTAGTGACGGTCAGGGCGAAATCATGCTCTCCGGACAGAATACGGCGTATCTGATGGAACGTGGGCTGGGAATGCTGGACAGAATAAAGTTTATCGGCAACAACTATCAGGTCATTCAGGATCCCTCCGAAATTCCGGAAGACATCGTAAAGGTCTCTGTATATCTCCATGAAGGCGTAGCGGCTTATGCTGACCGCTTCGTCCCCCGCTGGGAACAGGCGAACTGTGCAGTGGCGGGACCTTACTGGATCGATACTACCCTTGCCAACAAAGGCATCGGTGTGCAATCCATTTGTAAAATTCTTGGCTTTGACCTCGCGGATGTCATGGCCTTCGGTGACAATTATAACGATGTATCCATGCTGGATATCGTGGGACATCCTTATATTATGGACGGAGCTGCCGGTCCGTTGAGAGAAAAATATCCGCAGCACACTCCCCGGCCCGAGGAAGTACTACGGAATCTTCTCTAATCCTGAGCATCCGCAGTATCCGCAATGATGCCCAGCTTTATTTTCATTTTCAAAATACGCAGAACCGATTCGTTGAGGCGTTCCTCGGTAATCTCACCGGTTTCGACCGCCTTGATGACTGCGGGTACCTGTACTTCAAAATCGGTGCAGCACAACATATCATTTCCCGCCTGTACCGCCCTTACGGCAATCTCCGCATCCCCGGCGAACTGCCGTACTCCTTCCATGACCAGATCATCGGTAATGATCACGCCGTCAAACCCTAATTCATTACGCAAAATATTATGTACCGGTAGAGAAATAGATGCCGGTACCTGATCATCCATGCAGGAGACAACATTGTGGGCTACCAGCACCATATCCGCCCCTGCATCGATTCCTGCCTGAAACGGCAGAAAATCAGAATTTACAAACCCCTCTATGGGACGTTCATCATAAGCAATCCCTGTGTGCGTGTCCGAGTTATTGCCATATCCCGGGAAATGCTTTAATACACTTCCCATCTGTTCCTGCGACATGGTCTGCACGACAGTCCGCACATATTCCGCTGTCTGTTCCGCATCCTGTCCAAAACTGCGGGCATAAATAAAGTCCTGCGGATCCTGTGAAACATCGCATACCGGAGCAAAATTCAAATTAATTCCCAGGCTCTGCAGTAATTGACCTTTTTCCTGCGTATCACTTCGGATCATATCCCATCCGCCTGCGGTATACAATTCCTGCGGTGATGCAAAGGGGGTTTTCCGCAGATTCGTATTTTTGCTGACACGGTTTACCGTGCCGCCTTCCTCATCCACACCGATCAGCAGAGGTATTTCCGCAGCATTCTGATAGCTTTGAATGGATGCTGTTACTTCCTCTTTTGTTTTACCGGTAAAATCCCGGGCAAATAAGATATAGCCGCCGAGATGATACTGTGTCACCTTGGATGCTGCATCCGTCTCCGGGCACCGGGCGATGAACAATTGTCCGACTTTTTCCTCTAAGGTCATTCCTGCCAGGAGTTCTTCTGCCCTCTTCTCTACAAGATCCACTGGTTCACTTTCTTCCGTCTCCGGCAATTCCGTAGGATCTGCACTGTTCTCTGCGCTGTTGCCGCTCACATCAGAATCCGATACACTCTGTTCCGACATAGGCTCCGGCTGAACTTCCGGTATTATTTCCTGTGCAGACTCCTCTGTACTCCTTAAATTCCACAACAAAAAAACCAGAATTCCAACACATATGACAGATAACACGATCACTGCGATATTCCGCACCTTTTTCATTTCGCATTTCTCCATAATATTATTAAGACGCCAGGGTCAAAAGGCCCCACTCTTCGGCTGATACTTCATACTCGATACATTATATACGGTAATAAACGCCTTGGGGTCCAGTTCATTGATGAATTTCATTAATTTCTGGTACTCACTTTTGTCCACAATGGTGATGATCTCGTTGTGTTTTTCAAAATGATAGGCACCGATGGCTTCATAGATCGTGGCACCGCTGTGCAGATCTCTTGTAATAAACTGGCGCAGTTCTTCCTCTTTCTTCGTAATAATGCAGACACGCCGCTTGATATTATTATCAAATATAAAATGATCCAGAATGATTCCGTTGAAATAGGTACCCAGAATACTCAGAACCACAGTCTTCTTATCATAGACCAATGCTGCGGACAGTGCCACGCACATACCGGACAGAGACATTGCCCTACCCAGCTCCATGTGGAGATATTTGTTCATGATCTTTGCTACAATATCCAGTCCTCCGGAAGATGCATTCCGGTTGAACAGAATGCTGAGTCCCACGCTGACCACCAGAATATAGCACAGTACATCCAGTTCCTGACTGTCTGTCAGGGATCCGAAATTCGGAAACAGAATCTCGAAAAGTCCCAAAAATATCGGCAGCATCACAGAGGTATACACCGTTTTGACTCCGAACTCTCTGCCACAGGTAACAAATCCGATCAGTAACAATACCACGTTCAGAATCATGGTAATGGCAGACAACGGAAGCGGAATAAAGTTAGCCAATACGATTCCCAGACCGGAGATGCTGCTGACCGACGCGTGACTTGGCACCAGGAAAAAGTAGACTGCTGCCGCTATGATGGCTACCGCCACAGTCAGGATTCCTGTCTCCTTCATAATTTCTGCATAATTTATTTTTTTCTTCATAATAACATTTTCTCCAGCGATATATTTTAATTTGTTTCTATACTTTTCTCATCTTATCACACCTCATTTTTTTTGCAAACGAAAAGCAGCAATTCTCTTTTCATTGCTGCTTTAAATTTTTACATTGATGTTTAAAATAACAGCTGAAGTCCCATGGCTATGACCCACATATATGCACAGGTCTTTGGAATCATTAATAATCCAACCTTAGGTTTGCTCTTACTGAATAATGTGACCGGAAGATAACAGCCAAAAGATATAATAATAGCCGCAACCATCCTGGTCATATGGTATCCATAGGTATTTCCTGAAATGATATACAGAATGATCACCCCTATACCGGTAATTGCAAAAACTGCATTTCTGATAATAGATAATTTGATATTTCCTTCTTCTGTACACCAGTTATTCTGCGGGAACATACAGATTACAATTCTGACTACCGCAGATATCCATATAACAGCCTCCAGGATCACCGGTATGTTTAATTCCGGGAATGTATATTTCCAGATATACATCAAAATAATATAAAATACCGTCATTGTAATAGACGATACCTGCAATCCGATTCCCAGCTGTCTCTTTATTTTATCATTGGTTCCGTGTACTGCCCGGATGATTCTAGGTACCAGATGAAAAGCATCCCCTCCACAAAGCGTCAGCGTTAATATTCCATACAGGATAAATAAGGTCTTTCCCTGTGAAAAAATGAAAAATAACATTGCTGCGATCAGATCAAAAATCAGATATGCTACATCAAAAATTGCTTCCATTACATCCGGAATCTGTGGTTTATAATTGTTCTCTTTCATGGTTACTCCTGCTCCTTTTCCATCAATTGAAATGCCCGAATGGACTCTTCTGCATTACAACAGATTTTATCAAAGATATTGATACATATATGCTTTTCCTCTTCTGTCAATCCGCTTAAAACATTCTGAGCAAACTGTTTTTGTGCGTTTATTCCTGCTTGCACAATCAGCTCTGCCTTATCTAACAAGACGATCTCAATATGCTTTTTATTATCTTCACTTTGTATTTTTCTAATAAGTCCTTTGTTTTCCAAATCCTTCAATGAAGTTGATACATGAGATTTTGTTGATTTTCGGATCTTTACTATTTCAGCTGCGGTATTATGCTGCGGATTATTATGCAGGAACATGAGTATATCATATTCCATCTGTGTTAATCCGTAACGGTCACATACCTCACCGGAAAGCAATTCATAATAGGTGGTAATTGTTTTATGCTTATCCCAGAAATACATCTCATCCTCCTTTATCGTTCTTTTTAGAACGATTATAGGGCAACACTTCTCTCTTGTCAATAATTATATTCTTAGAGTACTATTACAGCGGCATCGAGCCCCGCTATTTTTCCATCAAATGGATTCTCTCTAAGTAAATCATATTTTTGTGCATACTCATTAAACACTCTTGCGCTGCTGCTGCAGTTGAAGATCAAAGCGAGTGTCTCTTCTCCATTTTTTCTGGTCAGGACGATCGTCTCTTCCTCGTCCCTTGCAGCTATTTCAATTGGTTCACCCTCTACGATACATGCATGGTTTTTTCGCACCTTTAACAGCTGCTTATACCATTCAAACATCTCTTTATCCTGGTATTCTTCATCCCAGTACATGCCACGTCTGCAATCCGGATCATTTGCTCCGGGCATCGCAAATTCATCTCCGTAATAAATCATAGGCATTCCCGGTAATAACAATTGAAAAGCTGCTGCCAAATGCTGCTTTTTCTTATTACCATTACATAGATGTAGAAATCTTGCTGTATCATGACTGTCGATCAGATTCCACATTAGAGGATAGCATTGTTTGTTTAAGCGCCCCTTCAAATATCCAAGATTCTGTATAAACTGGCTGACATTGATTTTTTCATCTGCAAGCAGATCTATGAGATTCAGGTAAAATGGATAATTCATGACTGTATCCCATTCATCTCCCTCAAGAAAATCTCCTGCATAATGCCAGATTTCTCCAATGATCAGCAGATCCTTCTTTACTGCCTTAACAGCCTTTCTAAATCGCTTCCAGAAGAAATGACTGATTTCGTCACCTACATCCATTCTCCATCCATCGATATCGCATTCCTTAATCCAATAACATGCAACATCTGTAACGAATTTTTCAACCTCCGGATTTTTCAGATTTAACTTTGGCATTCCATCATAATAACCAAAACATTTGAAGTTAGGAGCTTCTCCTTTTTCAGCCTTCAGCGGAAATCTCTCGATAAAATACCAGTCCAGATATCTGGATTTTTCTTCTTTTTCTATGATATCCTTAAATGCAAAAAAATCTCTTCCTGTATGGTTGAATACCGCATCCATCACTACTTTCATTCCACACTCATGCGCTTTTTGCACCAGCTCCTTAAGATCCTCTGTTGTTCCGAAGGAAGGATCAATCTGGTAATAATCAGTGGTATCATATTTATGGCAGGAATCCGATTTAAAAATAGGTGTTAAATACACAACATCTATTCCCAGCTTCTGAATATGATCCAAATGATCAATAATTCCTCTGAGATCACCATGCAGATTATCCTTAGATGTGATGGGTGCTTTATACCACAGTTCCTTGTCTATTGGCTGTGATGCTGCAAAGCGAGATGGAAAAATCTGATACACGACCTTGTTTGCTGCCCACTCCGGCACCTCAAACATTTCTTCCTCACGAAGGTTTTGCGGACAGTCGAACATTCTGTCCCTGTTTGTAATGCATTCCCTGCTAAACTCATAGTTGCCGTAATATACCTTTTCTCCCTGCATATCCGTAAATTCAAAATAATAGCGGAGGCATATCAAATGCATCTGAAGCTGTGCCTCATAATAGTCATGAAACTGTGATGTGGCAATCTTCTTCATCGGAATCGTCTTTCGCGTATCCTTCCATTCCAATGGTATGTACTTGTCCTCATAATGAAGAATGATCTCTTTTATATCATCTTTTTTTACCTGCACACGTATCACAAATAAATCCTTATCGATTGCATAGCAGAATCTTTTATCCATATCATGAAGAATTGCCGAATATTCCATAATATTTTCCTTCCTTTTATTTAAGGTGCTCAGTTATCACATTCCATCAACTTAAAAATATCTCCATCATTTTACTTGTAATGACGGAGATATTTTATTAAATACGGACATAGCCGGTAGATGGACCTGCACCAACTTTTGCAATATACCCACTCTTAACCAGATCCGTCAAAGTCCTTTCCACGGTAATTTTGCTTATATCAGGACAAAACTCCATGATTTCTTTCTTTGTAATCTTGCCAACCTTGTTATCAATAACTGCTTTAATTCTATCAGGCTTAGAAAGACTGCGATGCTTCAAATGTTCTACACGACTTTCAAATTCATTATATACTTTCAGCATGATACCCAGATAATATTTAACAAAAGGCTCATAGCTGTTTTCTCCCTCATGCCAGCCAGTAGAACTTGCTTGAAGGGCTTCATAATATGTTTCTTTTGTCTTTTCAATCAGCATTTCCATACTGACATATTTCCCAACGATGTATCCCGCCTTATAAAAAAGCAGTAAAGTGAGCAACCGACTCATTCTACCATTTCCATCATTGAAAGGATGGATACACAGAAAGTCCACAATGAACATGGGAATCAAAACCAGTTTATCAATGCGGTCCGCTTCCCACGCTTCAAGGAAGCGAGTGCAAAGTTCTTCCATTGCTTCAGCAGTCTGAAATGCGGGAACCGGAATAAAACGTGCTTTCTGATGACCCTCGGCATCTGTTTCTGCAATTACATTATCGGAGTTCTTATAATTTCCACCGGCTGTCTCCTGTGAATAGGAGTACAGATCTCGATGTAACTGCAAAATAATGTTCGGTCTTGGATTGATATATTCATAGCCTTCGTGAATTGTGGAAAGCACTTCACGATAACCGGCAATTTCCTGCTCAGATCGGTTGCGAGGTTCTGCTTTTTGGCTTACCAGTTCTTCCAAGCGCTTATCGCTTGTAAAAATACCTTCGATTCGATTGGATGCTCCCGTACTTTGAATCAAAGCAACTTCCAAGAGTGTTTTCAGTTCATCTACATTGGCTTCGAGAAATAATTCCTGTTTGCCTTTATGTTCGTGGATGCTGCTAACCATCTGAACGATTTCAGGTGTCAGCAACTTCGCAGGACTTGCAATATAATCAAAATCCCTCATAGGAATCTCCTTCATTTCAGATTTATCTCCATCATTTTACCATCGAATGATGGAGATTTCAATAGGTATGATGGAGATAAACTCCCCATATCCACAAGGAATATTAGGATAAAGTTCTTTTTTTGTGAAAATTTTATGTACATTGGTTTTTTTGAAAATGGTGATACTATAAAATAAGCTACATAAAAGAGTTTTTAACTCTCGCGGAAAGGTGTAATTATAATAAAGCATCAAACGAATTTTTGTTCATAAATTCGAATTATTTATTTTTAAATTTGGAATGACTTTAGTTGTTTTTACCAATTTCATATAGGTTCTTTTAATATGTTTTGCACAAATACGGAACCGTCTTCTTCAACCTCTTCCGACAGAATTTTATATTTTGTCCTCTCTCTGTCCAATCTGTGCTTATATCTGGTGATTTCCTCCTGCACTTTACGTTTTGAATACTCACTTTTCGTAATATCCTTGTTAATAAAATGAATCGTCTGTGTAATACATGCCGCTTTGATTCGTTTCATATTTTTTTCTGTATCTTCTCTTTTCCAACGGCGAAAAGCAGCAAGGATTTCCTCTATGTCATTCCAACGTTTATAATACTTCCAGTTCATCCTTTTCGACTCTGCAGGCAAGATTCAATACTTTCACTCCCGCTGCCTGTGCTTCATAAAATGCTTCCGCAAACTCCTTGTCCATCGCGGCATTGGGATACACCATCTTCACACCCTCCATGGGGATGACAAATGCGACATAACAATTATATCCTTCCGAAACCGCCTTTATAAGTTCACGAAGATGCTTTGTCCCTCTCTCCGTCGGTGCATCCGGAAAATACCCTGCGCCGTCTATCTCAAGTGTACAGCCTTTTACCTCCATGAGATATTTCTTTGCACCCTTTTCCATGTAAAAATCTATTCTGGAATTTCCATACACATACTCCGGCTTTACATAATCATACTCCTGTTTCTCAAGCCATTCCCCTACCACCTTATTCGGTGCCTGACTATCAATATTTACCCAACCGGACCCTTTTTTATATACCGATATCAGATCATACTTTGTTTTACGGGCCTCATTGTCCGACCTTTGAATACCAACGGTATTTCCCGGCAGCAAAAGCTCCCGACACCGCCCTGTATTTTTTACGTGTACCGTTTCCATCCTGTCTACGACCTCCACATAGGCGATAAATCTGTTAGGTCTGTTAATAAATTTGCCTTCCACAATATTTTCATACTTCATAATATATACCTTCCTCAGATATCCTATTTACAGTACACTCAGACAATTCCCGGAAAACTGTCGGTGTCAAACATACAATTTATAGTGCCATTATAGAGCAATCCATCTATTTCAACAACCAAGGAATCTCCTCGAAAACTTTGTACCTGCCGATCACATGATTTTGACTTTTCCTCTGTCGGCTGGTCCATACCGCCTAAAATATTAAGTACTGTCGATTTACCGGCACCAGACTGTCCCAGTATGACTACAAATTCGCCTTCTTCTATTTTAAAGTCAATATGGTTGACTGCATATAAAAGAGCATCACCGCTTCCATATGTCTTTACAACATCCTTAAACTCAACAATTGTTTTGCTCATAGCTCCTCCTAATCTTATGTCTTCTATCATAATTTCTATTTGAGACAACGCAATTTTAACACCTTATATTATTAGTGTTACATTGTAGTTAGTCCCTCTGGGTGACAGACCAAAAAATGTGAATCGATGACAAATTTGTCACTGAAATTGCAATTCTGCACAAAAAAAGCGGTAATGAAACAATCTTCATTACCGCTAAAAATGAGCGTCTCCTATAGGAATCGAACCTACAATAGAGTCTTAGGAACTCGAGATACCACTGTAAATACATACAATGATTAGTCAACCTAAGTCAAGGAAATCCTTGGTTTTCCTAACTATTCTGTTACTCCCTGTCAAAATAAGAAAACCTGTTTTCATCTCTGTAAAGCACCTTTCGGTGCTCATACGGTGCTCGGAGCACCCGGAGGATATAACCATTCCGTTCCATCGAGTTCACTCAGTTGGCCACCATTACGATTCAGCTTCATAACAATGATCACTTGGTTTTCTTATTAGATTAACTATATTATAACGTGCTGTAGGTCGGATGTCGATGATTTTTTGACCATATTTTACTCGGATTTACTTACTGCTACTTCTAGATAAAAAGATGGAAGCAGTTGCTCCGTACTTCCCCATTTTACTGATTCAGCCATACATCATTTTTGCTCATACTATTTTCTCCATATTATTTTTCAAACTCTGGTTTCCAGTTTGCAAACTGTACAAGCTGTTCATCCGTGCGGTGATAATATCTTTCATTCTTAACCTTTTTTCTTTCTAACCCACGTTATTTTGCAGCCACGGTTACCACTGTTTTCTTTTTTTCGACATAAGCCAATAAAACATAGAACAAAATATTAATGCAAATACAACGCCAAAAACATTCTGAATCACTCTAAGACCAACTGCTTCTTTTAGTCCATAACTCTCTGTAGCAATGGCCAAAGCACCAAATGTGTTAAATACTGCCTGCCAGCCATATTTTGCAGAAAGTCCTACACCAATTCCGCCAAGGATTCCTATGTATGTATAGATGGATGACGGAAGCAGAAAATATAGTACTGTAAAGCATATTACACCTGCAATATTTCCGACAATCCTTTTGCGGACTCTGTATTGCATGTCCTCCATAAATGGTAAGATTGCTGACATTGCCGCAATTCCAGCCCACATTGCCCGTGGCATATTGCAGAGTTCCGCAATGCAGAGTACTGCCGGTACGCATATGATCTGACATAACTGCCACTTTGTTCTGGAAGAAGATATATCAAATTCCTGTACCAAATCATTCAAATTTCTTTTATACGATCTGTTTTTATGATTTCGATAAAATACGAAGCAGGTAAGTGCTGCACCTAAAGCCATTCCGACTAATCGCATCTGATAGCTTTTTCCCGTAACATCATAACCATATAGCAGCAGATACCCAAGAACCAATGTAGATTGATTAAACATGAATGGATTATGGCATCCGAACAGAATCAACACAGCCAGTGCCGCAATATTTAACAGCATTCCCAATACCGGTGAAAACTGATTTGCTAAATGCGGACATACAGTCATAATTACAAAGAACAAAGCCAAAAGCATCGTAGATTGTCCGGTGTGGATCCCCAGATCCGCATTCCGAAATACCATAAGGCATAATAAAACTACTACACCCACAATACTATTCTCATTTCCAAATAAGATACTGAAAATAGTAACAAATAAAAAACAAAATGCCATTGTAACAGCTATCTTTATCAAATATACCAGTATATGATATGATTTTTCTTTCACTGTTTCACTCTTTTTCAACAGATTTTTAGAACCTGCCTGATTTAACTGCAATTCCTGATAAAATGTCATGTAATTCCTCCTCTATCTGTTTTTCTTAAACTTATATGGCCTCATCTTTCTGTATTGGAAGCTCTACAACAAATCTGCATCCACCATATTCCCGGTTTTCTGCCTTGATTGTCCCGCCAGCACTATCTACGATCCGTTTCACAAGTGCAAGACCGAGACCATTTCCTTCTGCTTTGTGAGAACCGTCTGCCTGATAAAATTTATCAAATATTCTGGTTTTCACATCATCCTCTATTCCCGGTCCTTCATCTTCCAGAATAAACATTACAGAATCCTTTTCCTGCTTCAAAAACATCATAATTGTCCCCTTTGCAGGACTGAACTTAATCGCATTATCTAAAAGATTCATCCATATATGCATAAAAAGTCCTTCATTCCCAGTATATTTGACTTCCTCAAGCTCTACCTGGAAACCAATTTCTTTTTCTGTCCATTTTGTCTCCAGGGAAAGAAATGCCTGACGGATCTGTTCATCCAAACGATATTCTGTTTTTTTCATTGGTATGTTCTGATTCTCTAACTTGGATAACAGCAAAATATTTCCAACCAATCCGGAAAGCCTTTGGGTATTAAACAGGATTTTTTCTACATATTCCTCTTGCTCCTGAGACAGTTCTTCTCCCTGAAGAAGCATTGTATACCCTTCAATGGCATTAATCGGGGTCTTAAACTCATGAGAAACATTAGATACAAAAT
>OOAA01000360.1_pt1 | contig 35543 bp, 32 predicted proteins | sample 1671671 | NCBI WGS metagenome assembly OOAA01 (sample SAMN06348180, study PRJEB24527) | human gut metagenome | biome: human gut; feature: ankylosing spondylitis patient; material: feces | host: Homo sapiens | place: China | collected 2015-10 | reverse complement strand
CCTGGGCTATGTGCTACATTGGGCTTTCAGCCCGCCCTTGCTAAATCCGAAACTTAAGAAACTTTATAACCTCAACTTGAGTAACTTTATAACCTCATAAGATCCAGACCAAAAACGCTATTATTTCTCAATTGCCTCTTTAATCTCCTTAGCCGAAACGCTTACAGCGTCTTTAGTCAGTTCGGGCACATTGTAACTCTTGGGCAACAAAATATTTTGTATCGGGTTGAGTTGTGGCAAAAGGAAGGCCTTGTGTGCCTTACCTTGCTTGTCGAAATAGGCCATGTAAACGCGTGAGAAGGAGCCGTCGTTACGACGCGAAGCCATAAATATCCAGCGTCCGTTCGAACTCCAACCATGATAGCTGTCGGCTTGTTTACTATTTGCCTCAGTGAGCGGATAAACTTGTCCTGTCTGCAAATCCTTCACGTACAAGTCAGCCGAGGTGTGCCAGATATGGAATTGGCCATAGTCAGCCAATGAGAAGAGCAAATAACGCCCATCGGGACTCACACGCGTTACGGCAGCACTCTTGCCCTGCGCTGCGCAGTCTACCTCCACTTGTGGTGTACCGAAAGTGCGCGTTATGGGGTCGAATGTCATGCTCATCACGTTGTAGTGTACCTTATCGTAAAGGTTGATAATCAGGTCGCGACGAATTGAGTCATTCTTCCCTTCAAACTCTGGCACATGAGCCGACGTGTAGTATAATTTCTTGCCGTCAGGTGCCCAACAAGGAAACGTCTCTAAGTCAACATCTGTGCGCATAATGCTTTTCACTTCTTCTTTGTCAACGTCATAGAAGATGAGATCTGAACCATAGTCTACCACTTCAATCTTTTGGTGATTGCGAATATGGAACGACTGTCCCGTTTGGTTAGACGAGAATACTACCCAGTTGCGCGTTGGGTACCACGTAGGATAAGTTGCACCTGCCAAGATAGAATCGCTCTTAATGGTGCGCTTCTCTATCTTTCCGTTCTCAATAAAGATCGTACCTCCGCCCTTCGCACGACGGTGGAACAACATATGTTTTGTGCTATAATTTTGATAATTATGGCAGTTGACGCAGTGGTTGTTGTCTTTATCATACGTGCGATTGTTTTCATAAATCGTTTGCACGTTGAAACTTTCAAGGTCGCGCTGATAAAGTCCCATTTGTCGATACAATTCGTAAGAAGGCTCAATCAAACGGTATGACAAGTAGCGATCAATGCCTTCGTTGGCCACCGTTATTTTATAGCTCGGAAACTTTACCCATTTTCCCTCGCGTTCGGCATAAAGTGTTACGTTGAGATCCTTACCTCGTGCTGCATTGATCAATTCCTTCCACTCCAGTGAGTCGAATTGCAACACGCCGTCTTCGTCTGTAGCGGCAATAATTTGCTTACCACCGCCCTCAATGCTACCCACAAATGCATCGCCTTTTGACTTCACTTGTACATTTAGCGGAGCTATATTGGGCGGAATGACAATATCGCGATAGTCAGGATAGATCTGTGCCACCTCGCTCACGCTTTCTGCGTTAGTCGGAATGGTAGCTTCAGTGTTGCCGCAACTCATTTGGCCGATGAGTGAAAGGCTCAATAATAGCGCACATACACCTTTGTATATAATAGACATCTTTTTCATGAGTCCTTTTGTCTTCTTTTAGTTTACTTCTGTACTCTTTTTCTCTTCCTTACGTACTTGATCGGGATCGTTGTTCTCAGTATAGTAATAATACATATACGTACCTAACCAAGCCTTGCGCAATTCATGGCGCAGTGCCAAACGATCTTTGGCGAATGGCTTAGCATCAATCAAGAAAGAATTTATACTGCCAGGCACGAATTGTCCGATCTGTGGAAATTGTTCCATAATGTGCAGTTCGGGGTGCTTAATAGCCAAAATGCCTAGTGCCTCTTGCATACTCATGGGGAAGTTAAATCCCTTTTGTCCTAATATCTGTGCGCGGAAGTAGAAAGCCTTCAAGTCCTTTTGATACAAGCAGGCAGCTGCCGAGGTAATCAACGTTGCGTCCGTACCTTGGTTTATTCCTGTATTGTAACCCAAGAAGAGAGGCGACAAATAGTTTTGCTCAAAATAGTCTTCTTTGGGCGCAAGCGATAGCACATGCTTCAACTCTGCGTCCTCGTCAATGAGTTTGCGATTATGAAGCATTGCCGTATACTTGTCAACAAAATCACCCTCAAACGGCATTTGGCTGATAATGGTCAAATACTTCTGACACAATTCTTTTTCACCCATCAATAGTGCACATACGGCCATGCGCTTAAAGTTATAAAGGCGTGGACCATTCATTACGTTTTGATCCATGGCACAGCGATAACCCGCGTTCAGCAGCCCTGCATGATAGTTGCAGTCGGCCAAGAAGAGCCCATACTCTTCGCTGCCATCAATGGTGTCAAGTCGTGCCTTCGGGTATTCGTACACGAGTTCAAACATACCATCCAAGAGTTGGTCGGTCTCCTCCAAAGCCACGGCATGATAGGCCGCTACCGCACGGCTCGGTTGGCGAGCCGAACGCGCTGTCTCAATCATCGTCTCCCAATCTTGCTGCTGTTGTTGCAATTGAAGACGCGCTAATAAAATCTCATTTTGATTAAAATAGCGGGCAGCTCCCGTCGTTAAGGCGGTGAGCAACAATGTAATACACAAACCGATAGGGCGCACACGTTCGGGTAACACGACCTCCTTCTTACGTGTAATGAACCAGCTAATGGCCGCCATTACAGCCGTTGCGACCAAGGCGTATATTGCAATGGCTAAAAATAAAGAAGGTTCGTGTTTATAATAAAGGTTCGTGCCACGGTAGATTATCCAACCGATTTGGGCTAAGGGCACGATAAAGCCTACTCCCTCCCACTTACGGGGCAAACGAAAGGCTGCATCCGTAAAGCGAGCCGTGAGTGTGTAAATGCCTGCCAATAACAGACCGCCTACCCATGCCCATTTAAATAGGAGTAAGGGCCAACGCAATAGCCAATACCAATGTCCGAGAGGTTGACTAAGTAGATAGTACATCGTGTCAGTCGATGTAGAGATGTAACTATCTTGTTCAGCACGTGCGAAGACGTCGCCGTAACCCCATGCTAAGAAGAGATAGAGCGCCACGAAACCCAACCCATAAGTGAGCCAACGTGCCGTGCATAGTTTACACAAGCCTAATGGTTGCTTTGCCTCTTTTGAGGTGGCGGCTTGTGTCATAGACTTCTGCACATTCTTTGATTTGTTATGATTCTTATTCACAGTGTTAGTTATTTTGATGCAGTGATAGAGGGTAAGTGAGGATTATTGTTTAAAAGATTTAACAAGTTTCTTATTTTCCATAGTAAACTTACCCGTTAACTTGTCAACTCGTCAACTCGTCAACTCATTAACTTGTCAACTCGTTAACCGAAAAATTAACTGCAAAGATACGCTAACGAAAGATAAAAGCACTATCTTTGCACCCAAAATATTCACAATCATGTTTGAAAATCTTAGCGAAAGACTTGAAAGGTCTTTTAAAATATTAAAAGGTGAAGGCCGCATCACTGAGATTAACGTGGCCGAAACCCTCAAGGACGTGCGTCGCGCCCTGCTCGATGCCGACGTTAACTATAAGGTAGCCAAGTCATTTACCGACCGCGTAAAGCAGAAGGCTTTGGGCCAGAATGTGCTGACGAGTGTTAAGCCTGGTCAGTTAATGGTAAAGATCGTGCACGACGAGTTGGCCGAGTTGATGGGCGGACATGCTTCAGAACTCAAACTCCAAAGTCGTCCTTCTGTCATTTTAATGGCTGGTTTGAATGGTGCGGGTAAGACAACTCTTTCAGGTAAGTTGGCTTTCTTTCTCAAAACGAAAAAGAACCGCAAGCCCTTGCTCGTAGCTTGTGACGTATATCGTCCTGCAGCCGTTGAGCAGTTGCGTGTGTTGGCCGAACAGATTGAAGTGCCTATCTACATGAACTTGAACGAGAAGGATCCTGTCAAGATTGCTCGTGAGGGTATACAAGAGGCAAAAGCTAAGGGATACGACACGGTGATTGTCGATACCGCAGGTCGTCTTGCTGTTGACGAAGAGTTGATGAACGAGATTGCAGCTATTAAGGAAGCAGCTCAACCCGACGACACGCTCTTCGTTGTTGACGCCATGACGGGTCAGGACGCTGTTAATACAGCGAAAGAGTTCAACGACCGCTTGGACTACGAAGGCGTAGTACTTACTAAACTCGACGGCGACACGCGTGGTGGTGCAGCTCTTTCTATTCGCACAGTAGTAGACAAACCCATTATGTTTGTGGGTACGGGCGAAAAGATGGAGGCACTTGACGTGTTCCACCCCGAACGTATGGCCGATCGCATCTTGGGTATGGGTGATATCGTTTCGTTGGTAGAACGCGCACAAGAGCAATTCGACGAGAAGGAAGCCCTCAAGTTACAACGCAAGATTCAGAAGAACCAATTCGACTTCAACGACTTCTTGGCACAGATTCAGCAGATCAAGAAGATGGGTAATCTCAAGGACTTGGCAGCCATGATTCCTGGCGTAGGCAAGGCTTTGAAAGATGTCGAGATTGACGACAATGCTTTCAAGGGCATCGAGGCTATCATCTTGTCAATGACTCCCAAAGAACGCCAGCACCCTGAAATCTTGAACCAAAGCCGTCGCAATCGCATCGCAAAGGGTTCGGGTACGACCATTCAAGAGGTAAACCGCCTTGTGAAGCAGTTCGACCAAACTCGTAAGATGATGAAGATGGTGACCGGATCAAAGATGGGACGTATGATGGCGCACATGCCTAAGATGCCGGGTATGCCTACCATGCCTAAGATGTAATAGAGCGTAAAGCAAAACTTTATATAGGGCTTTGAACACTCCATTTGTGTGTGTGTGTTCAAAGCCTTCTTTCTTTAATAGGAATACAGATATGGATACAATCATCATTGACGGAAAAGCCACCGCTGCTACTATTAAGGCCGAAATAGCTGAACGCGTAAAGCATATTGTAGCTGCTGGCGGTAAACGCCCCCACCTGGCTGCCGTACTTGTAGGACACGATGGCGGAAGCGAAACGTATGTCAAAAATAAAGTAATCGCTTGTGAGGATTGTGGCTTTGAGTCATCACTCATTCGTTACGAGGCTGATGTAACTGAGGCCGAACTCTTAGCGTGTGTTGACCGCCTTAACCAAGATGCTTCGGTTGACGGATTTATTGTTCAATTACCCTTACCCGCTCACATTGACGAACAAAAGGTAATTGAACGCATTGACTCTCGTAAGGACGTTGACGGATTTACTCCAATTAATGTAGGACGCATGTCAATCGGACTGCCTTGCTTCATTCCTGCTACACCGAAGGGCATTGTTGAACTTTTGCGCCGTTATAAGATCTCGACGAGTGGCAAGCGTTGTGTTGTGTTAGGACGCTCTAATATCGTAGGCAAACCTATGGCCATGCTCATGATGCAAAAAGCCTTTGGCGATGCTACCGTTACCGTATGTCACAGTCATAGCACCACGCTGAAGGAAGACTGCCGTCAGGCTGACATTATTATTGCCGCTATCGGTCGTCCAGGCTTTGTTACAGCTGACATGGTTAAGCCTGGGGCGGTTATCATCGATGTAGGTACTACGCGTGTACCCGATGCTTCACGTCCCAAGGGCTTTCGCTTGAGTGGTGACGTAGATTATGCAAAGGTGGCTCCTTTGTGTTCAGCCATTACCCCCGTCCCCGGTGGCGTCGGCCCCATGACTATCTGCATGCTCATGCTCAACACGCTGCAAGCAGCGGAAGGAAAGTAAACTGCAATTTGTCGGCCTAATTGGGGGGCGGGTTTGTAACCCGCGGCAGCAGCAAGTTGCTTATAGTCGCTTAGTGACTATAAGTAGATGTTCAAGCCTGCTGCTACCGCGGGTTACAAACCCGCCCCCCAATTAGGCAGATAAATTGCAGTTTATAGAGCTATATTTGACGTGTAAAGTGGGCATAGCTATCTTTTTAATTAAATTGAGAATCAGTATTTTTACCTCCTACCTTTTGGAAAGAAGAATGCAAACAATAGCATTTAATTAGCATTTGTTTAAAAATAAAGTCGGAAAAAGTCACTGTAATAAGAAAAACTTTGTATTTTTGTCATGAATATCGCAATGCATTTCACGTTTGTTAAAAAACGCGCATTGCTTTTCTAATAGTATGACACTGTGTTAACCGGGTGCTGAATAGAATAGGTTAACGCGACCCATCTCACCGCCTTTCAGCCACACAATGAAAGTTGACGAGCGCACACCCCGAAGTGTGCACCAGAGCGGCCTAATAGAGTCCCCTCGTGTTGGGTTTGCCTCCAACACTCCCCCCGAAGAGCCATGCCTTAAATCGAACATTGGTGTACAAAAAGGGGTGTCCACAAAGAATGCCTTTTCGGCAAAAAATACCCCCGATTCGTCGTTACGCCTTTTAAATTCAACCGCTTTATCACCCCTTGATCAGCCTCATTGGTACACCCTTCGTGCCACCTATGGGCGCGAGCGCATGGCTTACGATTACCTAACGGCACAAGGTCTTGAAGCTTATCATCCCACCCACGAGGTGGTAAAAATCATTGGTGGTAAGCGTCGCTGCATCACAGAATCATTACTCCCCAACTTATTTTTTGTTTACGCCACCGAGCGTGAGTTGCGTCGTTACGTGTTCGATAACGTGCGCTTGCCTTACCTTCGTTTTTATTACCGTCACCACCACGAGGGTCATGCCATCAAAAAAACGCCCCTTATCATTCCGCCCGACCAAATGCGCAGCCTCCGCACCATTTGCGAGGCCGAGGCCGACGACATTTTAGTGTTCTCCACCCCCGTGCAAAAGTTTGCCCAAGGCACTTTAGTGCGCATCACGCAAGGAAAGTTTGCAGGTGTTGTGGGGCGTGTAGCTCGCTACAAAGGTCAGCAGCGCGTAGGCATTGTTATTGAAGGCACCTTTACCCTCGCCACCGCCTACGTACCCAGTGGGGCGGTGGAGGAAGTATAATGTAGATAAAATTATGAACGATATTTTTATAAGTTACTCCCGACAAGATCAGGATATTGTTCTCCCTTTTGTTACAAGCATAGAACAAAAGTTTGGAGCCGTTTGTTGGATAGACCTTGAAGGCATAGAAAGTGGTTCACAATTTGAAGATGTGATTGTTGATGCCATTGACGATTCGAAGGTAGTGTTGTTTATGCTCTCTGATTATTCGTTAAAGTCAAAGTGGACTAAGCGTGAAGTCTTGTATGCTGAAGATGAGGGAAAACGTATCGTACCTATAATCGTTGACGGTAAGGGGTTACGCAAGTGGTTTAAATTTCATTTTGGAAATATTGACTATGTTGACCTTAATAGCCAAGAGCAACAAGAAAAATTATTTAAGAATTTAGCTACTTGGCTGGGAGTGAAATTGCCAACTACAACACCCGATATTCAATCCACTTCCCAACCGCATCACAAATTAAAGATTAGTGCAGACGGTAGTGAAATAAAAATCAATATTATAGACGGGTGCGATTTGGTTTTAAAGAAAGATGCGGCCAAAAAATGTTATATTGGAGAGTTTCCCATAAACGAAATAGCAGAAAAGTTAAAAGACATTACTGAGTCAGAAGGCTATGCAGCACTAAAAGGAACCATAGGAGGCGCTCTTAGTGGCGGCATTTGTGGTAGTTTGTTTTTTTTCCCTTTAAGTATAACAAGTGCTGTAATTGGTGGCTATTTGGGTTATAAGTACAAGAAGCATGAAATACGCGCCCAAGCATTTAGCTCAATCTTAGCCAAACTAAATGCCCAATACGGCATTTGCTTAAAGAAGAGTGAGAGCGAAACTTCAGACTTTATGGTAGAGTTGGACAGAAATATTATTAAATCATAGAAAAACATATCATGCAATACACCGAATTTATCCACCCCGAAGATGCTGCGGCTTTGAAAGCCTTGAAGTCCATACCCATGCTTTCTATGATTGTTAAGAAAGTAATGGACGTGGGCGTAGAACAGTTGCAGACGGGACTCAATATGGCCTCGAAAGTTAGGCTCTCGCCTACGCAGTTGCCACGATTGTATAATATTCTGCCGCCCATTTGTGAGCACTTAGAAATAAAAGAGCCTGAGTTCTATCTTGAGATGAGTCCTGTACCCAATGCCTATGCCTTTGGCGACACGCAAACGGCTATTACCATTACGTCGGCATTGGTCGATATGATGTCTGAAGAGGAACTGATTGGCGTGGTAGCGCATGAGTGTGGCCACATCGCTTGTCGTCACATGCTCTATCACACGTTAGCACAAGTGTTGGCCAATGCTTCAGGCATGTTTGAGACTTTGGCTAAATTGGCCGTTCCTATTCACTATGCTTTGATGTATTGGCAGCGCAAGAGTGAATTGAGTTGCGACCGTGCAGCCGCCTATATTGTAGGACCGCAGACAACGGCTTCGATGTTGGCACGTTTGGCAGGAGGCCCGAAGTCTATTACGGCTGAACTCAACTTAGAAGAGTTGGCCGAACAAGCAGACCAATACGACGCTTTCTGCAAAAACGGCCTATGGAACAAAACGCTCCAAACATACGCTGTAATGGATCAAGACCACCCCTTCACCTCTGTGCGTGTGCGCGAGATGCTCAAGTGGACGGCCAGTGATGATTACCGAGAGTTGATAAAGAATAATCCTCTGTGTCCTAATTGCCACAAACCTGTAAATGCTGAGTGGAAGTTCTGTCAATTTTGTGGACATAAATTAAAGTAGAGAAAAGAAATGAATATTCCAGCAGGAGTTTTGGCCAAGGCATTGCAAGAACTTGATCGTTCTATGCGTCATTCGCTTGACGGTACGCAAATAGAGCAAATAAAGGATTGTATCGGGAACTATGCCATTGCCGCAGCCGTGGCAAGTGGTGTGGCTGGTGTAGCCCCTGGTATAGCAGGTGTAGCAGCTGTACTGACGCAAGCAGGTTTTGTATGGGCTACGTATGTCAAGATAAATCAAAAGTTGGACATCTCAATGTCGGAGAACACGGCCAAGTTTATAGGTTCGGCTATTATTACCAATCTTGTTACGAATGCGGGTGCTTTTGTGGCCATGTTGCTAGGATCAACATTACTCTCGTTCATTCCTATTGTGGGCACGGCAGCTGCTATTGCATTAAATGCTTCGTTGGGTTATGTGTTAGTCTATGCTGCAGCGGTAATTTATTTAAAACTCATTACGCGCATGGTGCAACCCGACGGTACGCTCAATGTGGCCGAGACGGACGATACCAAACACATTATTCGCGACATTATAAAAGAGACGAATATTAAAGATATCGTCAAAGAAGGCAAAGAAGCCTACAAGCAAGCCAAGAAAGATGGCAGTCTCAACAAAGCGCGTAATGCTAAGAAATGCACGCAGTGTGGCGCTTCATTACAAGAAGGACAAAGGTTTTGCTCGGAGTGTGGGGCGAAATTAATATAAAATTATGATGGGAAAATATGATGTTTTTATAAGCTATCGTCGGGAAGGAGGATACGAAACGGCAAAGCACTTATCTGACTTATTGCGACGAGACGGATATAAGGTCAGTTTTGATATAGACACATTAAGAAGTGGAGATTTCGATATTCAATTATATGAACGTATAGACTCATGTCGTGACTTTATTTTGATTTTAGACAAACATTCTTTTGATAGAACTGTAATAGAAAAAATTCCTCGTGAGAAAGATTGGCTGAGATGTGAACTTGCATATGCCTTGTATAAAAATAAAAACGTAGTTCCCATTTTTCTTACTGGATTTACATTTCCTAATGAACTTCCTAATGATATTGTTGGAGTTATAAAAAAAATGGTCCAGAGTATAATAGGTATTATTTTGATGACTTCTATAAAACTCTTAAAAAGAGATTCTTACACAATCAAAGAACCATATATAGAAAGTTTATTGCTGTCTTGATTGGAGGACTGACTTTTTTGGGAGGCCTAATAGTGTTGTTCCCTATTTTAAATATGGGAGATTATTCTAATGATGTTTCTTATGGTTCTAACAGAAATGCTTCTCAACAAGAAAATGAAAGTTCTTCAGTATCTGATAGTTCAATTATTTTAGAAAATATTGAGACGATTGAAGGTTCAAAGCATTTTAAGGATTCCATTGCTGAAGTGAAAGTGAAAAAAGAAAATAATCAAACTGAAGGAAAAGAGATAGATACCAATGCAAAGCAAACAAAGGCAAAAAACGAAACAGATGGAAATAGATTGGAGACCAGCACAAAGCAAACAAATAAATCAAGTACAAATTCACCTCGACAAGAATATGGGCGATTGTTAGGACATGATTGGGTTGATTTAGGATTAAGTGTCAAGTGGGCATCACAGAATATTGGGGCTTATTCTATATCGGACTATGGAGATTATTTTGCATGGGGAGAAGTTTCATCAAAAACCTCTTATAGTCCTGATAACTATACATTTCCTCAGATGAAAGATATTGCTTGTAGCAAGTTTGATGCTGCAAGAGTCTTGTGGGGAGCTCCATGGCGTATGCCAACGAAAAAAGAAATTTTGGAGTTAGTGAGATGTAAGCATGAATGGACATCAATAAATGGCATAAAGGGATGTCTTATTACAGGAAAAAACGGCAATACTATTTTCTTTCCCGCAAATGGAAGTTCTAATTATTGGAATAAAGGTGAAAGAGGATCTTATTGGAGTTCTACATTACATGACTCAGAAAGTTCATGTAATATGCATTTTGATATAAAAAATAAAATATTCGTAGAGGCGTATGGTAGTAATTGGGGAGGTTGTGCCATCCGGCCTGTTTTCAAATAAGGTTCTATAAATACTCTATTGGGAATCTAATTCAAAATAAAACAATGACCGACCAACAACTTATCTCCCAACTCATTGCCCACGACCCACAAGTGACGGCACAATTTTTCTTTCGCGATTGTCGCCCTTTGTTGGTAAGCGTGATAAGACGAGTGTTTGGGGCACAAATTGTTGATTATGACGAGATAATCAGCGAGATATATCTACTCCTAATGGAGGACGATGCCAAACGACTCCGACAGTTTAACTTTCAAAGTACACTCTATCAGTGGCTCAAGACAATCGCTATCAGACATTGCTTGCGACTTAAACTGCAGGGGCAGGTGATAGATGATGCGCCTGAAGTGCCTCTTAATGAAAGTGTTGCGAATGAGCCGTCAACGGAACCGTCGCAAGCAAAAATGGACCTGGAGACCTTGCTCCGACAGATGAAAAACGAACGTTATGCCTTGGTTATAAGGCGACTGATGATAGAGGACTATGCGCCAACCGATGTGGCCGACGAACTACACGTTACGGTAGACAACCTGTATAACATTAAGCGAAGGGCGATGACGGCCTTAACTCATGTAGCACTTAAAGACAAACAGTATTATGAGCGAAAATAAACGTATGATTTCTGACGAACTCTTAGCTGCCTTTTTAGACGGCAATACGTCGGTGGCTGAAACGCTCAGCGTGTTGAAAGCGGCTGAGCACGATGAGGAACTGAAGGCCGTGATAAGCATTGCACAGGAGGTAGATGCCGACTTGGCTCATGACGCGTCGCCCCTACCCATGACGGCCGTAGCGGCTCGCCAACGCGAGGGTTATCTTTGCGACATTGAGTGTGAGGAGTTTGTGCTCCACCAATTGGGCATAGAGGTTACGCACAAGTCGCTGCTCGATGAGGCTTATCGCAACTGCTGGCTGAAGGAACAAGGCATGCCGCTTTATAACATCGGTCGATTGCTTGAAAAGAATAATTTGTCGGTGAGTCGCCGTTATGATGCTACGCTCGCCGATGTGGCTCGACTCTTAGCACAAGGCAATCAGCTCATCGCGGTAGTAGACGATACGTTGCTCACCGTTGACGGCCAACCTGCTGAGGCTCAGCAACCCAATCACGCAGTGGTAATTAGTCGTCTCACCACAGATACAAGCGAGGTCGTATTGTTCAACCCTTATACTGACGAAGAACTTACAACCTATTCTTTAGAGACATTTCTACAGGCTTGGAGCCATTCCAACTATTATTTAGTGGTGGTAAACACGACTGACCGCTTTGTTTACGAGCCTTCTCCCATTGGCCTTGACGACGTCACCCTCTCGCCCGACCTCACTGAACTTCGTGAGGCCATAGCCGAGAATGCTCACGAGATTTGGGCCAAAGCCCGTACTGACCAAGGTTGGACGTATGGCCCTGAGCGCAACGATCAGAAGAAGCAAACGCCCGACATGGTGCCTTACTGCAACCTCCCTGAGTCAGAAAAGCTCTACGATCGCGAAATGGCTATGCAAACGCTCAAGTTGGTGAGAAAATTGGGATTTGAGATTGTAAGGAAACAATAAGGAGTTTGTTTGGTACGCTTCACGCGTTTTTTTTGAACACGAATTATCATGAATTATCCACGAATTATTCTATAATGTTTTCTTTGTCGAAAAAGAGAATGGAAATAATTTGTGGATAATTTGTGTTTTAAAAAAAACGTGCGAAGTACAAAGAATTTGAGATTTTTCCTAATAACAGCATACGAATATGACGATTTTACATGCGGGCTTTTCCCATTGGTATGAGCAAGCAGTACAATGTATGATAGAACACAATATAGCACTGTATAATGTGTGCACGTCAGTGTTGGCAGTGTTAATGTTCTTGTTGCTAATTAACAAAAAGAACTGGCGCAAGAAGTTGTTTAACCACCTAATGGGTTGTGCCATAGGTGTGTTTGCCATGGGTCTTGTGCTATACTTTATAGGCTTTTGGCATGAAGGAACAGCCCATAATTGGGTGGCAAGCCTATTCCGTTCGGCTACGGCCGCAATGGAAATGTTTGTGTCAGAATCAGAACTGATAGAAGTGAGAGAGGCGTGCAAAGACGACATCCTATATATGTTGCTCTTCTCTACCACCCACTTCTTGGCCGTTTGCATTAGTGCAGCCTTTATTATTCGCATTATGGGCATTCGCTTTCGTTCTTACCTTAAAATGCGTTTTGCACGTAGAACGGGTAAAGACGTATACGTATTCTTCGACCTCAGTCCTGAGGCCGTCAATTTGGCGAAGGACATTCACGTAAAGAGAGAGAATGATCCCAATTATCAAATAGTCTTTGTCAAAACGCCCTTAGAGGCAAGTCATTTGGAACGTTTTTCCTTCTCGCACATACTCAACTTCGTTGATAGTCGCAACGAAACGGTAGAAGAACTGAGTGACTTGAATGCCTTTTTAACCTATAGTCGCAAAAGCGTAACAATCGGAATGGATGAGGCAAAGTGGGACGATGTAGTAGGACTGAAAAATCTCCACCGCTACGTAGAGCGTTGTGGAGGAAAGCAATACTTCCTTTGCCTTTCGGCCAATGAAGAGAATAACTTGAGTACGGCAGTTGCTTTGAGCAAACGTTACCATAATGCCAAACGGCAGCACGTGATTTGTCGAGCCAATCGCGATAGCATTACCGAGAGCCTTGCCAACCTTAACTTGCGCTTTATTGATTCGGCAAACCTATCCGTGTTAGACCTAAAGAGAAACGTTAAATATCAACCTGTATCGTTCGTAAAGTCCGACGTAAAGCAAGGCGTAGCAACAAAGCCTTTTAAGGCAATGATAGTAGGTTTTGGCGAAACGGGCTTTGAAGCCTTCCGCTTCCTATATGAGTTCAGCGCCTTTGTGGGGAGTGATGAGTCTGACAATCCATTCTATTGTCATATAATCGACCCTATGGCTGAGCAAGCAGAAGATAGCCTTTATTTACATTGTCCAGCCTTGAAATGTGGTAAACTAAAAGAGCAAAGAGCCAACTGCCACATCGCTTTTCATCGTGGCACAATTGAGAGCAACTACACGATGGTGGAACATTTGATTGAGGACGTTGACTACATCGTGGTGAGTACCAACGATGAGAAGCAGAACTTGTCAATAGGCATCACCCTGCTTAATTTAGCTTATAAATATCGCATTCCAGCCAACAAGTTGGGCATCTTTATAGGTGTGAATAGCAACGAGGCATATCGAAAAGCCGTAGAAGTAGCCAAATTCTACAACACTTGTGGCCGCAAGGACAAGGCAGGCTTATTATTTGACTACTTTATCGCTCCATTTGGTGCCAATGAGCAGTTGTACACGTACGACAACATTATAGCAGACGAACTCTTAAGTCGTGCGAAGGAGTTCTATTTTGAATATCAGAAGACTTCAGGCCTTTTAGACCCTGGTTTCAAAGACAATTGTGAAGCAAACAAAGATTTGGAATGGGACAAGCGCCGTGACTCCAAACCTACGAATGGAGAACTGGGCCTTTTCTTTAAGAATGAATTGGTACAGAAGGAGTCGCAAGATAAGGCTAATGTGTGGCACATTCAGACCAAACTCCTATTGTCAGGAGCTTTAGGCGACGTTGCCGCAGAGCGTCGCGCGCAACTCTTTACCTGCATAGAATTCGTCATGCAGAAACTTATTCAAAAAACAGAAAAGGTGCGTAAAACGAAAGAAACATTCGATTCCTACGATTTCATAAGAGAGCAAATCGGTAAGTACGAGAAGGAGCAGCACCTCCCTTCAGGTGAGTATCAATCTCTTTTTGCTCACCTCGCCCAATGTGAGCACTTGCGTTGGGTCGCCTCCAACCAAGTCTTAGGCTATCGTCCCTATCCCGAGGCTAAAAATAACGAGAAACACTATTTGAGCAAGAAACATGCCTGTATGGTTTCTAACGCCGCCTTGCTCTCCAACCCCGACTTACGCGATACGATAAAGTATGATTATAATACGATATTGGTGTCGATGAAAGGGGGGGAGAATAAGTAATTTTGTTAACTCAAGAAAAGGTTTTTATGCATAAGATATTTATATCCTATTCGCGCAAAGATTATTCGTCCGTAGTAAAGCTGAAGGACGAAATAGATCTTCTTTTAGGTAAAGGAGTGTGTTGGATGGATTTAACTGGTATAGAGAGTGACAGCCAGTTTGTTGAGGTCATAATTAATGCCATAAACAAGTCCGACATATTCTTGTTTATGCATTCAAAATCCTCTGAGCAGTCAGATTGGACGCGTAAAGAGGTAATGTATGCCAATGGTAAAGGGAAAAGACTTGTTTTCGTAAAGATTGACAGCACACCACTAAGTGACTATTTTGCTTTTCAGTTTGCAGGTCACGATATAATCAATTTAAATGACAAAAAGCAAAAACAAAAGTTGCTGAAGGACCTGGTGAATTGGTGTGGGGCTAAATCTCAGTCGAATTCACGAGTTAAATCAAGAACAACTTCTTATTCAAAAAATAAAAAAGGTGGGGTAACAGAACGCATTAGGTTGTTCTTATGTGCTTTCTTAAAAGACTTGAAGGATTTAGGAAATAATGAACTATTTAATAATATACGGGATTTTGTAAGTCAAAAATCTTTTATAAAAGCATTTATATGGTTGATAATAACGATGGTCTTCGTGTCGTCAGGGTCATATGTTCTGATGCTATCAGCACTAATTGGGGGCTACTTTAGCTATAGGGATACGATACATGAAAAAAATTCGAAATTTGAGGATTATTTGCAATTAGCAAGGCATAATAGTCTGAGGATATTAATGGTGCTTAATATTATATTGTCAGTGTTTTTCCTATCAATAGCATGTACAGGATACGATTCAGACTTTCACTTTGCGTTGTGGGGAATGTTGATGTTTAGCATAACATTAGTGATATTTGTGTTTTTTAAGTTGATAAATTTAAATAATATGAGCAAAACAGAAAGGTCTATCTATTTGGTCTTTCCTATTTGCCTTTATTTAGTTGCTGTTATAGTATTTCAAGTACAGAAGTATAAAATAGAGAGTTATAGCAAAAAAATAGATCATGTTGAGAAGAAAATAGAATCGTTGCAAGTTGATACGGCCAAAATTCAGCAAGCAGATGCAAAGTCTGTTCTTGAAAAAATAGAAACATATGATTTAGAAATTCCTGATACTGTTTATCCTATGAATTATTGTGATGGGGTTTTAGATAATTCAAATTCACGATTGTGGATAAGTTCAATATCGGTGGAAGGTGAAATAGATACGATATTTGCTTATATACTATCGGATAATGAAGCATTTGGTAGAGGATTAGGCTTTGCTTTGATACGCAATAAGAGAATTTTAGAAGGAATAGTGGAGACACATGATAACACCCAATATAAATCTACAACAGGTTGTTTTATAAAAGAATATTTAGGGGAGAAAAAAATAGGTTATGTTGAAGGTCTATTCGATATAATTGATAATAAAATTAAAATAAAAGGTGTAATTCAAACAGATAGTCTTATAAATGGCAAGTATGAACATGACTTCTCATGTGAGGGCTACATAAGCAACAGATTATTTAAATAACAAATTTATAGTATGCCAAGAATAACTAAACCTACAGATAGATTAGATGCGTTTATTAATGTTGATTCTCCATTAAGTTGGCGCGATTTCGTAAAGGATATAATAATGGGAAAGTATGTACTTTTGGTGGGTAGCGAGGTTGTGCTACAGAAGGAGTACAGCAATGGAGACTCGAATAAGGATATATTAGATAGCGTTATTACGTCATTGAAAGAAAGTGATTGTTTAGGTCGAAACTTTGTAAGTGATTCCTTTACAGAATTTGAACTAAAGAGCCAAAGACGAGACGTAAAACAATTGATTGTAAACGAGATGTTAGGTTCAAATGCTGTTTATCAGTGTTCGACAGATGTCGTTTCAGTAGAATTGAAGAATCTGTTAAGAACAAAGTTCTTTCGTATTGTAATGACTACAACATTCGATGAATATTTAGAGAATGTAATGAGAGAGGTTTGGGGTAGTGAATTAAGGATTCTAAATATTTATGATGATGGTAGGGCGTTTGACTTTGACGAAAAAGAGCAGTGTGCTGATGAATTCTATGTTCGCCCAACATTGTATTATATATGTGGAAAGGTTAATGATAGAGGTCGAAAATTTGTTGTTACAGAAAATGATGCAATTGAAACAGTTGCAAGATGGATGGGAACGAAAGCACCTGCAAATTTTTTGAAGAACATTCGTAATAAGGGACTTATTTCGTTAGGCTGCAAGTTTGACGATTGGCTATTTCGTTTTATTTGGTATGTATTGAGAAAGGATGTTAATGCTATTGATATTTCGTTGAAGGATGCTGTTGCGGTGTCTTTCTCATCGGAATCAGGAATGAAACTTCAGAATTATTTAAAGAGTCAACATGTTTATACAGAAACAGATGCAAGAGCATTTATAACTAAGATTTTAGAATACAAAGAACAATGTTTAAGGGATATATCAATAGCCAATAGACAGTTAGGTGGAATATTTGTTTCGTATGCTCATGAAGATATATCATTAGTTTCAACAATTGTAGAACGTTTAAATCGTGAAGGATTTAATGTTTGGTTTGACTCTGCAAAATTAGAAAGTGGTGATATTTATGACAGACGAATCACACAAGCTATAGCAAGTTGTAAGGTGTTCATACCCATATTAAGCACTCAAGTAAAAATGGATTTACAGAATGAAAATGTAGGACGTTATTACATATCAAAAGAATGGAACTATGCAATGCAAAGGGTTCGTATCGAGGAACAACAGAATGTAATGCAAATAATGCCTTTAGCTATAAATGGCTATGATGAAAGATCTGACTATCATCATAAGTTCCCTTTTGCGAGTCATAGTGTAGTAAATTTAATGAGTGCTTCAATGACTCAATTTATTAAAAATTTGAAATCGAAATTAGTTTAAACTTAGTATGTTAAAAATTAATCCTTGGCGAGGACTACAATCGTATACAGATCCTGAAAAAACAGTTGATACGTATAGCTTTTGTGGACGTGAATCGGCTGTTAATTCAATCTTTGCATTAATAGATAACAACTTAGTTGTTACAATGTATGGTAAGACGGGTATAGGAAAAACGTCTTTATTAAATGCAGGTGTGTTCCCATTATTGCGGAGTCGTAGGTATTTACCTATTTCAATTCGTTTAGGGCAATTTCCCAAAGACGGTTCAGTAACTTATGCAAAAATAATTGTTGAAACTATAGCTAAAGAGATGACGGAGAGAGGTTATAAAATCTCTACATCGCATTCTTCGTATGCTACGGATAATTATTTAAATATAGATTTTTTGTGGAAATATTTTTTAACAACAATTTATTGTGATAGTGAAGGTCATGAGGTATACCCTGTTATTGCCTTGGATCAGTTTGAAGAAATATTTTTTGGTGATATAGAAGAAGCATCTCTTTTGCTGCGTCAGATTTATGCACTATTAGACGATAATAGAGTAATTCCACAATTAAAAGGCTTTTCAGATAGAACTAATTTCCGCTTTATAATATCAATTAGAGAAGATGATTTGTTTTATTTAGAAGACTGCATAGATTTTAATCATTTATCAGCGTTAAAGCAGAATCGATATCGTTTAGGCGCTTTAAATGATGATGAGGCACAAGAGGTGGTTATGCTTGGAAAAAAATTCATGGAGTTAGGTTCCGAAAAAGAAATAGCCATAAGGATAGCTAATCTTGCTAAGGATGAGAATGGTCATATTTCGACAAATATTCTTTCCCTTGTATGTAGTCAATTATTTGTGCTGACTAATGGCTCTATTAATGGTGAATCTTTAAATGCTTTTTCTGAAAATCCTTTAGAAGAATTCTGTAAGGAATGTATGGCTCATGTTGACTATAAAACAAGATTATATATAGAAAATAATCTTATAGATCAAGATCGACGGAAATTTGTAAGCAAAAAAGACTTTGAACATGGTGTATCAGCTGCGGATATAAAATTTTTAATGATAGGGGAATATCGCATATTGCAGAAGGTGATGGCTGGTAATACTGAGTGTGTAGAGCTAATACATGATTCAATAGCAAAGACTCTATATCATTTAAAAAGTGAGAATGATGAACTTTTGAAGAATGAAAAATTGGCAAAGCATAACAAACGTTTTCGTATTGGTGTGTATGTTTTGTCTTTTGTGGTTTTTGTTGCAATAATGATTATAGCTTATTTGTCATTTGTAAATAACGATATGAAGAACAAGGGATATGTCTCGACAAAAACTTTTGTTATTAATGTGTGTGAAGATTCTCTTGTTGCTATTGATAATTATTATTGGGAAGGCAATCTTAAAGTAATCGGGATGTATGATAAGAGAGAAAAAACAACTCAGTTGCTAAAAATGGATATAAATAAGTCAGATAGAAATACTCCTATTGAGTTTAATGTAGATTCTGCATATAAGGTACGAGTTCAATTAGAATTTCAAAAAGGTAGTAAATATTGTAATGTTGACACATTATTTAATGTTAGTTATTTAATAGAACACCCTAGTATTAGGTTACTTATCAAAAGAAAAAATACTCCTTATACCTATACAAGTAAGGTCTTTATGAGTTTGAATGGTGATAAGTATGGACTTCAAGACGCTATTGTTATATTGCGAGATCAAATTTGCCGAACAGATAAAGATGGTTATTTTAGCTTTAGTTTTGACGATTCACTAAATACAAGTGATGCTATATATATAGTGCGTAAGGGATTTAGAATTTTTGAGAGTAATAATGTATTAGAAAATAAAGAATTAAAACCATGTTTTGAAATAGAGCCTTCAGATAGTCTTCAATCCTTTAAACAACAATGTATGGTGGTAGATTCAATTAAAAGGTGGGGTTATTGTACGCGAAATAAAGTTGTTCCACGAGGTCCAAGTGTAAGTATTGATGGAAAAGAACAAGACTATTTAATCTTATATGGTAAGGTTTCAAAAAAAATGAATAGCACAATTTATATTTGGGGATATTATTACTACCAAAACGATTACAATAAAAAGAAGGAACGAGGCATTCCCTATGCAGCATATTACATTTTTAGTGGATTTATGGATAGTACAGATCTGATGAGAACGAAGAAAAGTTGTAAGCCATTTGAAATTCAGAGTTATAATATGGTCGGGAATAAGCAACGTATTAAAGGGTTATTTTATCGATCTGGAAAATGGTCGGGAGATATATTTATTGGAGACGAATGGATAGGAAAGTTCCATTAAAGGATTATTTTCAGATTATTCAATAACTACAGTATCAGGTAATTGAATAATATGATAGAATAGGTTCTCAATTTTACTCTCTCCAATAAAGTTAAACGCTAAAACAACATAACGACAATGAAACAGTACACACCAAACCCTATTGATACTCAAAACATAGAGTTTCCTAAAGATTTGACTTTGTTGGCTGAAGAGATGGCACGTAATGTGCATGAGGTGTGGGCGCAGACGCGTATGGAACAAGGGTGGACGTATGGCGCGGAACGTAATGACGTACAGAAGAAGCACCCGTGCTTGGTGGCGTATGACGAACTGAGCGAGGAGGAGAAGACGTATGACCGTAATACTTCGGTGGAAACGATTAAACTTATTCTGAAACTCGGATTTAAAATTACGAGGTAAAAAACACTGAGGGAGCGCGAAATCGCTCCCTCAGTGTTTTTGGGCTCTGTAACGATCGTGTGGGTATACTGCATTTTGTCATAAAAACAATATTACCCACACTATTCGTTATAGATCCATTTTTTGCGTTTCTTATCCCGAACTCGCGTTTTTAGAATTGAAGTCCAACTCTCAGCCCAATATTATGCTCTTCATATTCGGTATTCATACCCCAAGCTAAACCGATTGTTAGGGCATAGTCCTTTGCCAAGGGCAAAGCTATGCCAATACTTGGACTGAAATAGCACCCACCATTAATAGCATCGAAGCCAAGTTTGGCTTCTATCCATGGATTTACTTTCATTGTTTTCTTTGAGAAGTAAGCTTTTGTGTCAAAGTATACTGGCAGCATCTCATTTTCGTAACCGATACCACCACCAACAAACCAAGTTTTGTTGATCTGGTATCCATGTGTAGTGAATAGGGCTACGCCACCACACTCACAAGAGAGATCAGCATTTAGCCCAAAAGCTACATCTCCTTTATAGCCTTTGTTGCGATAACTATTTCGTTGAGCAAATCCAACAAAAGAAATACAAACTAAAAGTATAGTCAATATCAGTCTTCTCATTTTTACTGCTTAATTTCGTTATTTTTTACTCCTTTCTTCTAAACTTAATCAACTCCTCACCACTCAAATAGATAGGTAAAGAGTCAACTAGCAAGTGCAATATTACACACAAAGTTTGAAAAACTCCTCTTTGGGTGTTGAGAATTTGAGTTTTTCTCTTGGTCTTGTATTGATTTTCTTTTGCACTTTTATAATAAAGCCGTCTGTAAGAGAACTTATATCAGTCCCTTTTGTATGTATTGTCGTATTAACTTATTTGTGTTTTCAACTGCTCCTTTTTGCCATGAAGAGAAGGAATCAGTGAAATAGACTTGCACATCTAATTGTGCTGTTATCCATTCATGCGCTGCGAATTCACTGCCATTATCCGTTGTTATAGTAAGGCTCTACCGATATTGTCCGTGGCTGAGAGGCATGACTGCTATCAAAAATATCCTGCTACAACGGAACAGATAAATAAGCTTTTGTATCTTTGCACCATGGCAAAGAAAAGTAATACAACCTTTGAGAAGTCGGTTGTAACTAAATCTCCTTAACTATGAAAAAGGTAAGATTATTTTCCTTGGCAGCAATAGTTGCTCTTAGTAGTTTTATTGCTCCTCAGACTGCTTCAGCTTACAAGTATCATGTGACTTTACCTGACGGAATACATGAAGTTTTTGATGCCGAAAATAGTGCAGAGGCAGTCCACTATTTCCGTGAACACTATGATAAAGGCGTACTAATGAAACGCCCCAATGGCGGTATTTTGGATTTCCAATAAAACTGTAAAATGCAAAGCTGTGGTATCGGCTATACGGCCTTTTTGAATTTATTAAAATTAACAGAATGAGATTCCTTGTTTTATTTATTACGATATTATTATGTTCGAACACGATTAAGGCTCAAAGGCTATATAGTGAGAGTGGCGATTTTTATGAGAAATCAAAGAGGAGTGTTGTTGATCATGCCAAGTTGGGAGTATTTTATGAATTAAAGTTCCGCAAAGATTCTACCAAGTTGGATGATTATACTGAAGCGCAAACAGTATTGATGGTTTCAGATAAGCACTTACTTTTTACTGATTATAATCGATTGGCATTTGATTCAATAAATGACTATTTAGCCAGTAGCAAACAAAATAAAAAGGACCAAAAGGCTCGTGAAGAATGGATGCAAGCTATTAAAAAATGGACTTTTTTCTTTGTTACGCTAACTGATTTAGAAGAACAAAAAACCACGGTACAGACTTACGATGTATTGCGAAGCTACGAGTACACTTATCCAACGCCTCAAATGGACTGGCAATTGGTATCTGGGGATTCTATAATAAATCAAAGAGCTTGCAAAAAGGCCATTTGTTCTTTTGCCGGTCGAAATTATATTGCATGGTACACTGAAACGATAGCACTTCCTTACGGACCTTATCTTTTTACAGGATTGCCTGGGCTGATCATGGAAATCCATGATGAAGGTCGCAATTGGATTTTTACAAATAACGGGGTCGGAAAGATGCCTCAATACAGTGACATGTATCTTTATAAAAAAAGGTATATCAAAGATTTGATTGTAACCACACGCGAGAATGCCCTGACCGGTTATCGGAATGATATTGAGGATTTTGATAATCTGAGTATTGAGATTTACAAGGTAAGGGTCGAAAAGAATGGCCAAATGGTTACTCCGGAAGCAAACAAGCCGAAACGTCCCAGTAATATGCTTGAATTACAATGGTAAAGAATTTTAAAATATTATTTATGCTATTTCTGTTTCCTTTGTCTGTATGGGCGCAGGAAACAGAAGTCGTTTTTAAGGGTATTGTTACGAATACAGAAGGCATTGGCATTGCTAATGTATTATGTAAGGCATTAAGTGCCACGGATTCTTTACTGGCTTATGGTATCACCCAAAGCAACGGACAATTTCATTTGCAATACAAGAAGAATGTAAATAAACTGACATTCTCGAAAATGGGCTATGCCACACAAATTATTTCAGTTCAAAAGGATAAATATCAATATACCGTTCAGTTAGAAAAAAAGTCTTATGAGCTTGATGAAGTTGTAGTGAAAACGGCCCCTATAACTCGTAGAAAAGATACGCTTGACTATTATGTAGAGTCTTTTCGTCAGAAAGAGGACTATAGCATTGAGGATGTGCTAAAACGCATGCCGGGTATTGAAGTGACGACTTCAGGACAAATTCTGTATCAGGGTAGCAGCATCAATAAACTGACCATTGAGGGGTTAGACCTTATGGGTGATCAATACAACCAAGCCACTCAGAATATGCCAGCCGAGGCCGTATCTACGATTCAGGTTATGGAAAATAATCAGCCAATCCGTGCCTTGGAAGGAAAAATTCATAGTAATCATGCGACACTCAATATAAGGTTAAAAAAGAACTATAAAATGCGCCCTTTTGGTGACGCAGAAGTGGGAGCTGGAGGAACGCCTGCTATATGGGACGGTAGTCTGACAGGGATTCAAGTGGCAAAGAAAAATCAAGTATTATTTACCGGAGCCTTAAACAACAGAGGTGCCGCATTGCGCAGCTTGCAAAATGGCATGTCGAACTTTACGGGCATTTATGTACAAGAGCAATTGCCTGCTCCTTTCCTCTATTCTACTACAACCCGCCGTCCACCCATTTCACCTATTTATTACTTGAACAACCGTTCCTATTTTGCCGGACTGAATTATCTGCACGCTTTCACTCCTCATTCCACTTTACGTTTAAATCTGCTTTACAACCACGAAGGAGAAAACCGTGAGGATAGCACCCGATGCGAGTATTATGCGGGCGACACAATTAGTATTTACGAAAATAATCGGCAAAAGAGCTGTGAAGATGTAGTAAAAGGACAGGTGCGTTACGAATTGAATGGCAAGAAAGTGTACGTGGAGAACGTACTTTCGGGGCAATGGCAGGATGTCAGCTCCTATAATCAAAATGTATCCAATTTAGGCTCTTTGGGAGAGAACATACATCGCAAACCTTATTTTATTCAGAATGTCGCCAATGTCAACCTGACCACTCCAAGTCGTGTCTATAGTTTGGCTTCCATTGTGCGTACCTATCAGACGCGCGAGCGACTTTCTGATTATTGGACATCAGATAACGAATACAAACGGCAGAGCTATTATCTGAACCATTGGTTTATGCGCCACAGGCTTTCCACGGCTTTCGATATAGCGGGCAATCCCTTGACGTTGGGTTACATTATAGAATACAAGCACAACCGACTACACGACCCCCAACAGACGGCTACTTCGTCCTATTGGCTGCACACACTCGAACCATCGTATCAAATTCAGTGGAGCGGTGGAAACGTCGAACTACTTCTTCCTGTGGAATATACCATTTCCCGCTGTGGCTGGCGGAAAGAAAAAGAACAAAAAGTTCTTTTCTCTCCTTCGCTCGATTTCACTCAACAAATTAGTTATCTATTGCGAATGGAAACCTCGGTAGCCTATAACCAAAATGCTTCAAACGTCTGTCCTTGGTTCAATGGAACGATGATGAACAACTACCGTACATTTACGACAGGTATCGACAGCCTTTCGGTGCAGCGTGTCGCGTTGGCAAATCTCCGTCTGTCGTATCTGAACACCATCACGCTCTTTTCGTGGAATGTTTATGTCGGCTGGACGCGCAGTACTTCCGACCATTATCTTAAGAGTCTTTATATGCCCGATTATACGCTCTTTGTTCCAGTGTGGAAGGACCGCACGAAAACTACCTGGAGCATGGCACTATCATGTCGTAAGAACTTTCGCGATGCCCACATCAATTTGAACGGACAGACCAATTATTCATATAATAAGGAGTTTGTGTCTCAAAACGAGGTGGAAGATTATCTGCGCTATCATGCCTTGCATGCTTCAATCACGGCGCAATGGAGCGGACTGACATGGTTCCAGCCCAAACTCACCATGGCCGGAAATATCAGTTGGAAAAAGCCTGATGTCTTCTCCTTAACTGATAATCTGCTGAAAAATGCCTATTATTCCTTAACAATGGATATCTATCCTATCAGTAAACTCCGGCTGTATGCCGACTTTTCGCAATCGGTCTTCGAAATAGTCCGTAACCATTACTCTATTAACAGTTTTTTGAATGCTGGTATGCGCTACGATTTCAATTCTCGCTGGTCTGCAAGCGCAGATATCAACAATCTGTTTAACTGCAAAGACTACGAAGTTTCGCTTTATCAAAGAGCCAATTTTCAATACTACCGCGTACCGCTGCGTGGTCGTGAGTTTATGATTTCACTACGGCTTAAATATTAAGATAAAGGTAAGCATCCTGTGTAGGCCGTATTGTAGAAAACAAATAAGCTAAAGTCCTGATAGATTGACTTTGGCTTATTTGTTTTCTACAATACGGCCTACACGAGATGCTTACGTTTGTCGGCTCTGTTTCCGACAACTTCAATGAGCGTATCGAACAGAAGATATTCCATGCAGAGATTATCGTGGACATCGAAAAGGTGAAACGAGAGGAAAGCCGTTATCAGAAACTCCCCATCATCAACAACTTCTTGGATGCGGATGGCAATGACAGCATGAAGCAGACCATACAGGACAACTACAATCAAATCAAGGAGGATGTCAAGCAGATAGTCAAGGATGAGCTGGAGCGTATCGCTGGTGATGAAAACTTGAAGCATTTGATACAGAAATAGGGACAACAAAGGCAGTGGCAAATGTAATAAAGTCGCAGCCTTTGCCTTTAATTTAGTTCTGTCAATGTACCCATTATTGAGAGTTTTGTTCAAGAAACCAATCTTTATTGAAGCATCAGTTATTAGAAGTTTTTAGAGGTTCTCAGAGGCTTCTGTGATTATTACTGGACATTTTGTGTTAAATATTCGTATAAGTAACCAAGCAACTAAGTGAAAATGGCATTTTGCAAAATTAAATCATTAACTTTACATTCTAAAAAGAGTCTTTATAAACAAAATATAGAACATTGATTATGGGAAATCTTTTTGAAAATCTTAAAGATTATTTCGAGAACACTCCTAAGGATGTGCTTGATAATGATTGGAAGGAAATAAAGTATCTCAATGAGATTGGTCCCGATGTCATTGAGTATGCCAAGTTCGTAAGAGAAAAGTTTGGCATTGCTGTGTCGTATTCAAATTACGAAAAGAAGTTTGAGACGCACAAATATGTTGTATCTGTAGATTCTGGAAACGAAGGAATTGCTGTAGATGCACAGTATTATTTTGCGGCATAAGGTAAATTAAAATGGAAAAGGCAGCTTTTAAATTAGATGGATATCACTTTACAAAGGCATCATTGGATTTCAATATACCCAATGGTGCTGAGTTGAATATCTCTTTCAGTCCAAGTGGCGTGTTTTATTCAAAAGAAGCACGCTATGATTTGGTGTTTGACGTTACCGTAGGATGTAATGAGACTAACGCGGAAGTTATAAAGGTTTCCTGTGAGGCTTCATTCTCATTTGGCAATAAGATTTCAATCGAAGAGATTCCGGAATACTTTTACCCAAATTGTCTCGCCATTATTTTCCCTTATGTCAGAGCTTTTGTTAGTACCATTTCATTGCAGGCTAATGTTCAGCCTGTTGTGTTGCCTACCATCAATTTAATGGGACTAACAGAGGAACTCAAAGAACAAACCAAAGTTGTTGAGTAGTTGTAATGAAGGACACGGACATATATCAAACACTTGAAGATAGACAAAACGATGACGATGTCGAGGAACATGGTCCATACTTTTGTTGCGCACGGAATGCCAATGGTATTCTGAAAAGCGGTGTGAAAGAGCCGTGGCTTGGTGAAGGATATTATTTCTGGGACACAAGAATTGCTGATGCACGATGGTGGGGAGATACCGTTTACAGCAAAAAGGGATATATCATTTGCCATACAACATATGACCAACACTCACCTTTATTGTATGATTTGGTCGGGGACGTGAAACAGTTTGACGATTTTGTAAAGTGTGCAGAATTAATAAAGGCTGAAAGGCATGAAGAAACAGTAAGTTTCCCCGTCGTACTTGCTTATATGAGAAAAATCCCGAACTTTGATTATAAGGCAATAAGAGTGTGGCCACATCCACAAACCTTTGAAAAAACGGCAGTTCGGTTTCCTGGTGACAAGTTGGTATTAGGAAAGGCGGATAAAATCCAAATTTGTTTCTTTGACAAGACCTTGCTGCATAATCCTTATAAAATCGTCGAAAAGAAAACTTTTGTAGCAAACCAGACTATATAGAAAAAGCCATCCCTCATATTAGGAATGGCTTTTTCTATGTCAATAAGTTTATTATCTCCTCATTCTCTCCCTTTCCTCATTCGTAAGCATCACGTGCAGGCCGTATTGAAAAGACCCCAATAAAGTCTGAATTTTGCTTACAAAAGGAACTATTGTTGCTGACCTATTATGTTGTACGATTTTGTGCCGTTGGTGATGAAGATTTGATTGTTTTTGATTTGCTTCTTATAGTTTGCCTTGCGTGGCGTGGTTGCTGTGGGCAAATTGATACTTGATGTACTGCCTGTTATGGTGAGGCGGATAGTGGCGGTTGCATTGCTTCCGTCGCAACTGGTGACGGTGATGAGGACTTTACCTATGCCGTGAAGAGTGACGTAGCCACCATTGACAGTGGCAATGGTGGGGTCGGAGGTGGTCCAACGCAGGCGATGGTCGGTCGCGTTGCTGGGAGAGAGGGAAGGGTGTAAGGCCACGTGGCCCTCATCTATCGAGGCTGTAAGGTCGGTTGTTTCGAAAGCAATGTTAGTGCAAGGAATAGGGCGGTTTTGTCCAACCTTTTTATAAAGGTATGGTAGGTGAAGTGACTTTGACGTGTAAAGTGCAAAGCGGGCATAGCTATTGGTGGGGGCGTTAAAGCGCAATGTGCCGTAGCCCTCTGTGGCATTGGTAATGGTAGCACCATCGTAGCCTAAGGTAATATTCCAAAGAGGGTCGCCCTCATTCCAAGTGAGCGATTGCTTTGCGTTGGCGGTTAGGGCTTGTCCGTATTGGTTGGTAAGCGTCCATAGGGGAGAGTCCTCCTCGAGTTTGCCAAGCGTGAAGTTCAATATGTCGGGGTTGCTCACGTCGGTGGTTGAGGCTACAGCCACGGCATCGAGGTAGTGCCCCGTTGCTATGCCGTCAATGTCGGCTGCGGCACAGCCGTTGCGGTAAATCATCAATTCATCACCTTCGTTAAGCGTGCTTTTGGCGGTGAGCTTTTCGTAAATGTAACCTAAGGGTGAGGTTAGGGTCACATTTTGTGGTGCGTCATAGTTAATTGTAATGGCATCAACATAGACAGACCCTTCTGCCGTGCCACCTTGTAGGGTTATGGTACAGTTGTCGGTGGTAAGTGGGGTGGGGGTGGTGAGGGTGCGTGTAATGTCAACGAACACGTTAAAATCTTTTGATACCCAGTCGCCAAACCATGTAGAACTGCCAAAGTCGGTAGGGCGTTCGTAGTAAAGGGTGGTTTCGCCGTCTGCAATGCTCCAACCTAATTGCCCTGATTTGTTATTAGAGCAAAGGCTCAGTGTGATGCTGTGAATGGTGCAGCCTTGCCACCCTTCGAGAGTGAAGGTAGCCTTTTGGTTACGTGGAATTTGGTTGTAGCGGTTGCCTGTTGTAGCACCATAGGCGTTTTGAAAGTAAGCCCAACTATTTTGGGGAACAAGGCCTGCGGCAGCCAATTTAAATTCGTCGGTAGATTTGTTATACTCAACAATGCGATATACGGCTTCAGCGCCTTGTGCTGAGCAAAGGCTTAGAATAAAGAGTATAAGGGATAGTGTAATCTTCATGTGAAGTAAGTTGGGGAAGTTAGGAAATAGTTAGGCGGAGTAAGGGAAAGTAAGGAAGTAGAAGAAATTAGAGGAAGAAAAATAATAGGTTAAGGGGTAAAAGTTGTGATGAATTCCTATAAGCAAAACTAACTTTTTAATCTCTTAACCTTCTAACCTCTTAACCTTCTAACCTCTTAACTTCTCTATAGCCCTTATAAGACTTCTTTCAGCACGTCAATGAGTTCTTTGGCGGTGACGTCAAGTTGTGTTGGGGTGACGGCTATGTAGCCGTTGAATAAGGCCCAGCGGTCGGTGTCGGTGGCTTCAGGCTCAAGCTCTTTGCAATCGCCTACGAGCCAATAGTAATCGCCGCCAAAAGGGTGGGTGCGGTGTTCTACCTCGTTTTGCCAACGTGAGTGGGCCATGCGACATATTTTGATGCCCTTAAACTTCTCAGCTTTGGGAAAGTTGACGTTCAGACACGTAAATTCGGGTAATCCTAAGGCAATGGTTTTAAACATAAAGTCGACCAAGTAGGGGCGTAGCGGCTCGAAGTTGGCTTCCCAACTCCAGTCGCAGAGTGAGAAGGCTATAGAGGGGTAGCCTTGTAGGGCTCCTTCGATGGCAACTCCCATTGTGCCAGAGTAGTGGGCATTGACGGACGAGTTGTCGCCGTGGTTGATGCCTCCGATTACGAGGTCGAACTTGCGGTCGGTAAAGAGATTGAGTGCCATCTTGACGCAGTCGGTGGGTGTACCCGAACAAGAGCATACGGTGAGTCCCTCTTCTTGGCGCAACACTTTGTAGGTGATAGGGTTGGTAGAGGTGATAGAACAACTAAACCCCGATCGGGCAGAGTCGGGGGCCATAACGAGTATGTCGGCGTAGGGACGCAACGTTTCAACTAAGAAGTTGATACCTGGCGCTTCTACGCCGTCGTCGTTTGATATAAGAAGGTAGGGACGCATATTGTTTCTATTTTTTGTTAACAAGTTAACGAGTTGACGAGTTAATGAGTAGGTTTGTCTTTTTGTTAACCAATTAACAAGTTGACAAGTAAACAGGCAAGTTTGTTTTTTTGAGAATGAGAAGAGATAAGTCTACGTATATATTAACGAGGTAACTTACTTGTCAACTCGTTAAATCGTTAACTTGTCAACTAAAGTTCTCTTCTGTAAAGGACTAATGTAGGGCAAAATTACTAAAAATAGTTCAGCCTACGGATTAGTTCAGCGTTTTTTCTTAACTTTGCAACTCAGTAAAAGCAAAGCGATTAAGAACCAATGGGTAACGTGTCGCTTCGTGTGACACGCAGCAGCTGCTCCACAGATGAGATGTATGCTTACCATTGCCCTTAACGATTAACCCTTAACAACACATGAGCAAAATCATTGCTTTAGCCAACCAAAAAGGTGGTGTGGGTAAAACCACAACTTCTATGAACTTAGCGGCCTCGCTCGCTACGCTCGAAAAGCGCGTACTGCTGATTGATGCTGACTCGCAGGCGAATGCTTCGTCTGGATTGGGTGTTGATCTCAGCAAAGTCGACTGCTCTATCTATGAGTGTTTGATTAGTGGCGCTGATATACATGAAGCTATCTATACCACTGACATTGACCGACTTGACATCATTCCCTCCAACATCAATCTCGTTGGGGCAGAAGTCGAGATGCTTGGCTTTGAAGGACGTGAATTTATATTGAAAAGGCTGCTACAAGCGGTGGACAAGGAGTATGACTATATCTTGATAGACTGCTCTCCGTCGTTAGGCTTGATTACGGTCAACGCGCTGACGGCAGCTAACTCTGTCATCATTCCTGTGCAATGCGAATATTTTGCACTTGAGGGTATATCGAAGCTGTTGAACACGATTAAGATTGTGAAGAAGAAGTTGAACCCCGAACTCGAAATAGAGGGCTTCTTGCTTACGATGTACGACAGTCGCTTGCGATTGGCTAATCAGATATATGATGAGGTGAAGCGCCACTTCCAAGAACTGGTGTTTAAGACGGTTATTCAGCGTAACGTAAAGCTCTCTGAGGCTCCGAGCCACGGTTTGCCCGCCATCCTTTACGATGCAGACTCAACGGGAGCTAAGAATCACCTTAATTTGGCCAAAGAGATTATTAAGAAGAACGAGCAGTAGTACAATGTGCAAATGTGAGAATGTGCAAATGTGCAAATGAAGGTCACTTTTACTTTTTGATTCCATGCTTACTTGATTTCATGCTCACTTGATTTCATGCACTCTTGATATCTCTTTCTTGATTTTAGTTTATTGATTATTAAATATAAAATATACGTGCAATACTGCGTGTTGAGCTAAATGGTGTATGATTTTCAATCATTTATACGTTTACTCATTCACGTGTTTGCACATTAACCAAGCATGGCAGCTCATAAGAAGTTTCCCGCGTTGGGTCGCGGACTCGATGCACTCATCTCGACTGAAGAAGAAGTACACACCAGTGGTTCTTCAAGCATCAACGAGGTGCCAGTGTTCAAGATAAAAGCCAACCCCAATCAGCCTCGTCGCGAGTTTCAGCCCGAGGCCTTACAAGAGTTGGCCGACAGCATTCGTCAAATAGGAATTATTCAGCCTATCACGCTTAGGCTGATGGAGGACGGCACTTATCAGATTATAGCTGGTGAGCGCCGTTGGCGTGCAGCGCAAATGGCTGGACTGACCACCATTCCGGCTTACATTCGCACGGCAGATGATGAGAATATGATGCAAATGGCGTTGGTCGAAAACATTCAACGTGAAGACCTCAACGCCATCGAGATAGCACTCGCTTATCAAAATCTCATTGAGCATTACGACCTTACACAGGATAAGCTCTCAGAGAAGGTGGGTAAGAACCGTGCTACGATAGCCAACTACCTACGACTGCTCAAACTGCCAGCGCAGGTGCAGGTGGCATTACAAAACAAAGAGGTGGACCAGGGTCACGCTCGCGCCTTGTTAGGGCTTAGCAAACCTTCGCTGCAGGTGAAACTCTTCAACGAAATTCGCGAGAAGGGCTACTCTGTACGTCAAGTAGAGGAGATGGTCAAGGCTCTCAACAATGGCGAGACGCTCAAGAGCGGCCGCCACACCTTAAATAATAAAGGGGCAAAGCGCTTGCCAGAAGAGTACAACGAATTGCGTGCTCGCTTGTCAGAACGCTTCAGCACTAAGGTGCAGATGACTTGTTCGCAACAGGGGAAGGGCAAAATCTCTATTCCCTTTGCTTCAGAAGAAGAGTTAGAACGCATCATCACGTTGCTCGATAAGATTTAAGAGATGGGTAAGAATTATATGGCGCGCGTGCTGCTGACACTCTTTATGGGGTGGTTGGTAGCCTTGCAAGCAATAGCTAATCATACGATGAAAGTCGAAGCCTCAAATGAGGTTTCGACTTTGGCCGTTTTAGCAAACGCGCGGCCTTATGGCATGGAAAGTGCCGCTTCTGTGCCCATGGATACGGTGAAAACGTTTGACGAAATGGCACGTGAGTTGATGGAAGAAGAGGCGCAAGGCCGTGGGGCAGACGACACCATTTCCGACCCCGATACGATGGCCTCCTCTACGCCTGTTGACACTGCACGCTTGCGTCAACTCTCCGATTCACTCTTGGCTCAGCCGATAGCGAAGGCACAACAGCAGGTGCAAAAGGCGTTTGTGCCCAAACCGACGAAGGCCTTGTGGCTCTCGTTGGTGTTGCCGGGTGCTGGTCAGATTTACAACCGCAAGTATTGGAAGTTGCCCATTATCTATGGTGGCTTTTTGGGTTGCGCCTACGCATTGACGTGGAACCAAATGATGTATCGCGACTATTCGCAAGCCTACCTCGACATTATGGACGACGACCCAAACACGAAGTCATACCTTGACATGTTGCCCCCACGTTACGACATAACAGGACGTGAGGATCAGTTTAAGAAGATATTCAAACGCAAGAAGGACTTTTATCGTCGCTATCGCGACTTGAGTGCCTTTTGCTTTATAGGAGTTTATTTACTCTCAGTAGTTGACGCTTACGTTGACGCGCAACTCTCAGAGTTTGACATATCGCCCGATCTGAGTATGAAGGTGGAACCTGCCGTAATCGGCACCCCAAAACTAATGGGTGGCACCACCTCAGGCCGCGCAGCCTATGGCGTAGGGTGTAGCCTGAGGTTCTGAAGAGGGGTAGAGTTATGAGGTTAAGAAAAGTATGTTTCACACAACAAACCTCCTCGTTAACTTGTTAGCTCGTTAACTTGTCAACTAAAAAAAAGAAAACAACGAATTAATGAAACGTATAAAGACATTGTTATTGGCATTGGCTGCAAGCTTTATGACGGCTACAGCGCAGACCGATGAGATAACTGTACACAACGACCAGAACGGTCGTGACGAAGTGATAGACTTGCCAGAGGGCATGTCGGTGAGCTGCGACTCACTTATTAACGAATGGATGGCCAAGAAGTACCTTTATCCTGACACGACTTGTGCCAATCCTGATTACAATCCTACCTTCACCACCGAAGAGTACCAAGAGCGCTTGCGTCGCTTACCCGTGGTGATGGAAATGCCCTACAACAGTGTGGTGCAGAAGTTTATCGACCAATATAGTGGTCGCTTGCGCCGTACCGTATCGTATGCTTTAGGGGCAGGCAACTTCTATATCCCTATCTTTGAAGAGGCACTTGATTATTACGGACTTCCCCTTGAGTTGAAGTACCTTCCTGTCATCGAGTCAGCACTCGAACCAAAAGCTAAGAGTCCAGCTGGGGCTGTTGGCCTTTGGCAGTTTATGTTGGCTACAGGTAAGCGTTATGACTTGAAGGTGAATAGTCTCATTGACGAACGTCAAGACCCCTATAAGAGTAGTTGGGCAGCAGCACGCTACTTGCGCGACCTCTACAAGATATATCGTGATTGGAACCTCGTCATCGCTGCCTACAACTGCGGTCCGACGAATGTCAATAAGGCCATTCATCGTGCCGACGGCGTGCGCGATTACTGGACGATCTATCCCTACTTACCAAGTGAGACACGTGGTTACGTGCCAGCATTTATTGCGGCCAACTATATCATGAACTATTATTGCGAGCACAATATCTGCCCCATGAAGACGAAGTTGCCCATCACTACCGATACGGTGACTATCATGCGTGATCTTCACATGCAGCAGGTGGCAGAGCTTTGCAACATCGACGTTGAGGCCATTCAAGCGCTCAACCCACAATACCGCACGCAACTCATTCCAGGTTCTTCTGGTCCGATGACGCTGTGCTTGCCTACTGAGACGCTCAATACGTTTATCGACCTCAAAGACTCTGTTTATAATTATCGTGTCGATGAGTTGTTGACGCGCCGTAGCTGTGTCGAGGTGGACGATCGTCTGGATAATCGCAGTGTAGCTTCAAAGCGCCGTGCCGCGCGCCAACAGTCAGCGAGCGAGAGCAGCAGTAGTTCAAGAAGAAGTGCGTCAAAGTCGTCGAGCCGTAAGTCGTCAAGGTCAAGTAGTTCAAAAAGTTCGTCACGCAGTTCGAGGTCGAGCAGAAAGAGCAAAAAAGAGAAATCATCCGCTTCAGCTACTGTGCGCAAGGGCGATACATTGATTGAGATTGCACATCGTAATGGTACGACCGTAGAGAAGTTGAGGAAGAAGAACAAAATAAAGGGCAATATGATTAAGCCTGGACAAAAGTTGAAGGTAAAATAAAGCTGTTTATATGGTTATGTGATTGTTAAAGTGAAGTAACTTTATAGTCTCATACCCCTCCGAACTAAAAACTGTAGATAGTACAAATGGGGCAGGCCTTTGGCTTGCGAGAAAGCGTATAATGCCCTTCTCGCAGGTCAGAGGTCTGCCCCTTAGTAGTTTTATTAACGTGATGTAACTTTATAACTTCCAAACTAAAAACTGAAACAATAGGATTATGACAAAGCTTTATTTAATAGTTATTAGTGCGTTGCTGCTATTTATAGCCTGCTCTGACGACGTGAGCGATGAGTATGCTCACGAGCGCGCTTTCTTAAAGTTTTCCCCCGTGACAGGGGTCGTTCCTTTGAATAATGCGGTGAATAGCATGGGGCAGTTTTGTACCATAACGATGGGGACTAATAGCTTCCAATTTCGCAGCGGTGAGGGTACCACGGCCACCTTTCCTTACACGGATGAGATAAAGTCGTATGGGCAGCCCGAGTGCGTATCAGGTTTTGTGATTGGCAAGTCGTTGCAACCCGATATGAACTTGCAATATCCTGTTTTGGCCTACGACCTCGTCTGCCCTAATTGTTACGTAGAGTCGTTCATCACGCGCGCCTTGACGCTGAAGGGCGAAGAGCTAATTTGTGGCCGTTGTCAACGCGTTTACGACCTCACGAATCGAGGCCTCATAAAGTCAGGTCGGCCAGGTAAGTCGCTCTTACGTTATCGCACCTGTACTTACAATCCCAACCTGCAAGGCGGCCTGCTGGTGGTGATGAATTAAGTTTATAGCCATGAATATAAGAAATGAAATTGTCTGCCTAATTGGGGGGCGGGTTTGTAACCCGCGGCGGCAGCAGGCTTTGAATATCTACTAACTCAAGTTTCGGATTTAGCAAGGGCGGGCTGAAAGCCCAATGTAGCACATAGCCCAGGGCAAGCGAAGCGACACCCTGGGTATCGCGTGTTGGAGCAG